>Ga0137353_1000129_pt1 | contig 14919 bp, 15 predicted proteins | sample EasRivERMLT760_2_FD_104759 | JGI IMG/M metagenome (GOLD analysis project Ga0137353, IMG submission 104759) | Soil microbial communities from meander-bound floodplain in the East River, Colorado, USA - East River MetaG ERMLT760_2 | ecosystem: Environmental > Terrestrial > Soil > Floodplain ...
ATTGGAGAAGGAAGCATAATGAACAACGTTCTAAAGAATTTTGATAAAGAAATTATTAATGATTTAGTAGCACTTCAAAAACGCTCTAAATTAGAAGATACACAAACGATTCAAAGAGCTGTTAGAACAATCATGTATTTATCCTTGAAAGTTACAGAAATAGGCTCTATACTAGAATCTGAGAGAGCTTTATGAAACAAGAAACAAGGAGCGAGAAATTCTGGGCGGCTTTTGGAATTATTTTAATTTTGGTAGTAATAAGTTTTGCATGAAACGAGAAAAGAAATTCAGGATTATAATGCTGATACTTATAATAGCAGCAATCATAAGTTGCTTCATTATTATAATTATTGGCGCATACAGTAGCTATACAGATAGCTTCCCTAGACACACAGTTAACAATTATCCTGCACGTACATCATAGACATCCCTATAAGGGTGTTTGTGGTGTACGTGCGGGACATCTTATTTTTTTTTTTTTCTTCTAACATTTCGAACTATCTAATATAACTCATTAAACAAAATTAATTATACAAATAAGTGCAGAGACCCCGTTAAATTATCCTAGGGACGCTCCCCCCTATATCCCTTAAGATAACCCTTAATGACCCCTAGGACGGGTAGGTAGTAATAAGTAATAAGAGATATATACCTTTATAAGAGAGTAATAGATAAGAATAATAATATTAAAGATTGTTAAGTAATAAAATAAGCAAAGATTTATTACTTAAAAATTTTTCGAAAGAATAATCAAAGAGACCCCGTTGAATTAACCCAAGGTGGTTTCTTTTATTGTTTTTAAAAGATATCTTTAATGATATCTTAAAAATTAACAATTAATAATTAGGATATACTTAAAGATATTAATAAAGATATCATTAAGTATATCCTTCTTTATTTAGCGCGTGTCGAGATGCGAAACTCGATATTTTTCAAGAAGTTACTGAGGACGGCTCTTGAAGGCCGTTGATATAGATATGGAAGATGGGAAAACTCCTGGCGTTAGTTCTATGCCTTTAAACGCTGCTAGTTTATCTGTGCCTCCTGATAATGTCATGCCAGTGCCTCCTAACAATACTGGCGTTAGACTCTTTAAGACATATCAATCAGGATCTACTAGATCGCAGCAAAGATTAAATCAATTAAAGCATGATCCAATTCTTAAACTTGTAAAGGCATACTGGAAGCTAGAGGCAGAATTAAAACGCCAAGAAGATTTAAGAGATGCTCCTGAAGTAATAGCCTTAGATGAAAATGGTAAGAGAGTTAAAGCGCCTAAAAATAGATACAGCCCTGATGTACATATGCGTTGCTATGAACAAATGATTAAGGTGAATGAGTCTCTTATGCGTTATGGCTATGGTCGTGTTCCTGAAGCATCTTCTGGCCTTGAAACGCCCATATCACCTCTTACAATTGAATTGACATCTAGGAATGGTGTCTTCGAAGCGGAGCCTGCTAAAGAATGACAATAAGACTCCATCCAGGACAATCTGATGTATTTGAAGACTTATTTATAAAAAAGCTTGGTAGGTTCTTTGTAGTTGTTTGTTCTCGTGGTTGGGGTAAATCATACCTTGCTGCTACAGCTGCAATTAAAGCTGTATGGGAATTACTAGAGTTAAATCATACAGTACCTAACAAAAATGTTTATATAATAGCTCCTACATACGATCAGGTAACAGACATCTACTATCCATTACTTATGTACGAATTAGGAATGGAACATTATGTGCTTAAATCGTCAAGAGAGCATGGTAGATTCCTGTTTCCTAAGAATGTTGAATTACGATTAGTCTCTTATGAGGCTGTCGAACGTATGCGTGGTAAAGGCGCTTATTTTGTTGTAGGTGATGAGCTATCATCTTGGCAACGAGGTTTAACTCCTAAGGAAGCTTGGGAGGGTATTATACAGCCTACAATTATAACTCGATGGTCTGAAAAACGTGCTGCTTTTTATGGTGCACCTTCAGCCGGACGATCATTGATTATAAGTACGCCTAAGGGATTTAATTTTCTTTATGATATGTTTAACTTCAGAGAAATAGATAATCTCTGGAGATCATATCATTATGATTATAAGACATCTCCATTCTTAGATCCGGCAGAAATTGAACGCATTCGTCATACAATTGACCCTATTGAATTTGCTTCAGAGTACTTAGCATCATTTGAGGACTCTGGTAATACGGTGTTTTACTGTTTCGATAGAAGAATTCACGTTGACAGAGAGCTACCGGACTTTAGACCACCGTCTGAGGATGACAGAGGTGAAGACATTCATATTAATATTGATTTTAACGTTGGTCTTCAATGTTCTTCTGCATTTGCTATTCGAGGTGGCCAGGTACATATCCTGGATGAATTCAAAGGGCATCCAGACACCGAGACATTGGCTATCTCTATTAAAACAAAGTATCCTAAACAGAAAGTCTATGCCTATCCTGACCCTACTGGGCGTTCTAGAAAGTCTAGTGCTCCGGTTGGTCGTACTGATTTTAGTATTCTTACAGCTGCAGGGATAGAATGTTTGGCACGAACTAAATCGCCTCCTATTGTAGATTCCGTAGCAGCAGTTAATAGAAAACTTAAAACAGCAGCTGGAGATGTAAGTATGTATATACATCCCAGGTGTCAAGGTACGATACAATCTTTAGAACGTACTAAATGGGTGGATAAGAATCCAGATACAGCAGCTATTGACAAATCCGAAGGAATAGAACATTTTTCTGATGGTATTCGTTACGGTATTGAATATTTATTTCCTGTTAACTTGGGTGGTAAACTCACTCATAGATCTACACGCTTCTAAAGGAAGATATGGTGTCCGAAGAAGAGATCCCTATAAAAAGGGGTGGCTTTGAAAGACATATACAGACACTTGTCACGAGCATAACATTAGCTCTTCTTATGTGGACTGGCGTCACATTGATAGATTTGCGAGATAGACTTGCAAGAATGGAAGAACGTCTTATAAGTGTTAAAGCGGAATTATTAATCTCACAGGAGAATAAATTTTCAGCTACCGAATGGAGACGTGAAAAAGAGATTATAGAAGATCGTTTTAGACGTTTAGAACGAGATTTAGAACGTAATACTAACGGCAATCGGAGGTAAGATGGCAAGAGCCATTCTTACTGACTTGAAAGAAGACCTCATTACAGACTCTGGTGCTGTACTATGGTCGCTAGTACGAGGGGAACAATTAGAATTCCCTCTCGAATTAAACTTCTTAAATAATGCTTCACTGCTAGGTTATGAATATGAAGCAGTGGTAATGGAAGCCTTGAATGTTCAAAGTCAGACAGAGAAGCCTGTATCAGTACGTCCTAGCGGCGTAAATACTAATCTAGTTGTTCGTGTTCTTACTGATAGAGGCACCTGGGATCCCCTTCAAGCCTATAATAGAGAAGAATTTGTATTATATGGCACCAAGTATTATAAACTGAAGTCGGGAGTAGCCAGGGTCTCTGCAACGATACCTACTGAAGATACTTTATGGGATGTCCATTCTCCTAATACTGTATACATCCAATTCTTATCAGATCTTGGTGCTACATGGACTGTACAACCAGGAGTTGATTGGTCCGTATATGGCTTCTTTGAATTAAGAGTAACGGAACCACCTGATGCTGTCTTTTCGAGAACTTGGAAGCCCATCAGAGGTATGGTAGAGTTACTATTCAGTCCTACTGAAGCTGTAGTTTAGGAGGCCTGATGTCAACCATATTTAAGAAGATACTCACCAAGATAAGATATAGCGGTCAGTCTCCAAAACCAGATGAGCATACCACTAAAGTAGAGATTAAGAATGAGACTAAAAGAGACCCTGATCCAGCCCTGTTCAAATTCATCCATGATGTTCAGGGAATGACAGATGTTCTCTATAAATATATTCATGTGCAATTATTTGACCAAGTAGGTATTCAAGATCTACCAGATATCCTTCTGCGGGTTAATGGTACGTATATGAATGAGGCATTAGGCACTGTAGATAGCATAAATTTTTATGCCAAATCAGCAATAGCCAATAATGCAGCTATTCAGGATTTATTATCATTAAATGTAGGGAAGGCATTCTCAGATTCTTTTAGTATTGTTGAGTCATATATCTTTACTGTTAACAAGGGTAATTTGGAGAATGTTTCGATTACAGAATCGATAGCATTCCAGGTGGAATTTTATAGAACCATCACTGACCCCACTGGTATTTCAGACATCATTTCGTTAAGACCTCTAAAGAGCTTTAGTGAATCATGCGGGATTTCAGATAGTATTCTACTAAAGCCAAATAAAGGTATCCTAGAAGGACCTTCCCTACAAGATTCTTTATCGTTTGCATTTTATAAGTCGATATCAGAATCTCTTAACATTGCTGACACATTCTCTGCTGGGTTATCTTCAGATGGCTCTAAAGAAATACCTGAAACAGCCGGTCTATTGGATATACTCGCTTTTGATGTTACTAAACCATTAGATCCAGAGGCTTTTAGTGTTATAGATATAGTGGCTATGAAGCCAGGAAAACCATTCTCAGAATTAGTATCTATATCTGAAACAATATTATTAAAACCTGGATTAGGGCCAATAGATGTTCTATCGTTTATAGAGACATTTAACTTTGATATAGGTCAAGGTATTGTAGAAACACCTGCCTTTGTAGAATTCTTAGAGATGGCAGTAGCTATATCAAAGGCAGACCCTGTAAATATCTCTGAGAATATTTCATTAAAGCCGACTACAGTACATAGCGAAGCCATTGGTATAATTGAAACTATCGCTAAGAATATAAGTATTCTTGTAACTGAGGTTGTTAATCTTCAGGATACTTTCTCCCCATTCTTATATTCAGGACTAGCTTTAAATTATCCTGAGACGTCTACCTTAGCAGATGTAATTTCATTTTATGCTAAGAGAGTGACTACAGAAATAAGTAGTATAGTTGAATTTGTTGCATTCACAGTTGGTCATCCAGTAGTAGAGTCTGCAGTAATAACAGAAGTAGTTGCTAAGACAGTAAAACTGGTACTCTCTGACGTTATTAATGTTGTTGATGACTTTGCATCTCAATTAGATGTAGGCGGTAGTGAATACACTGCTAATCCAACAGACACATCAGGCTTATCCGACTCCCTTACTATATACCAGCAAGATTATTTTGCTAGTGATTATGTTGAGCCAGGCTACGTAGGTACTATCTATAACATTTAAGGGTTAACATGAAAGAAAAGTTTTTTATCAAGGGTGTTGTTACTGCTGTTCTTCGCGGGCCTGATGGCAAGATTAAGCAAGAACAAACCGTTGACAACCTAGTAGTTACGGGAGGTCTGGGCTTTATTACGTCCAGAATGTTAGCTGCCTCTGCTACTGTTATGTCTCACATTGGTGTTGGTACTACTAATACAGCCCCTGCGACAGCTCAAACAGCTCTTCTTGCAGAAGTTGGTACGAGAGCATCTGTAGGTTCGCCTACTCAAGTTACAACGACTGTGACAAATGACACCGTACAATTTCTGGCCACTTTTGCCTCAGGAAACGCTACTGGTGCATTGGTGGAAGCAGGCATCTTTAATGCATCTACGGCTGGTACAATGCTATCTCGAGTTATTTTCAGTGTGATAAACAAGGGCGCAAACGACTCCTTAGATATTACTTGGAAACTCCAGTTAACGGCTTCTTAATATTTAAGGAGCTTTAATGGATGCCCTAGTTACACGTTCAGGTAAGGGCTCTCCTTTGACAAATGCAGAGATAGATGGTAACATGGATAAGCTTGCCACTAGTAAAGTGGAAACTAGATCAGTTACCATTGAAAATCCGAGTTATGATGAAGATATAACTCTGTTCTATACAACTAAAGCTCTTACAGTGTTATCCGTTAGAGCTGTTGTTAAGGGATCTTCGCCCAGCATCACCTATTCTATCAAGAGCGCATCTGACAGAAGTGCTGGAAGCCCCACAGTAAATGTAAATGCAGAAGTTGTTACAAATACAACTACAGGAGCTAATGCTACACTTGCGAATGCTAGTATCGCTGCTAATACTTGGGTCTGGCTAACTACATCTGCAAAGTCAGGTACAGTCACTAGCTTAAATATCACGTTCGCATTTTAACTCCGAGAGAAAGAATTATGCAAAATAGATGGTTTGGACAATTAATTGAAACAAACACTGATGGGACAGCTGTAAATACTAGTACTTCTGAGACAACTATACTTCCTGCTTATGCTAAATGGATTCTTGAAGCTGGTTATTTCAATAGGCCTGGTGATGAGCTATTATTAGAGGCCTCTGGTAGATTATCTTGCATTGTTACAACACCAGGTACATTAACGATTAGACTTAAATTTGGTTCTGTTGCTGTATTTGATAGTGGTGCTATTAATCTTAATGTTGTTGCTAAGACAACAGTCCCATGGCAATTAAGAGCTACTTTAACAGCTCGCGCAGTTGGTTCCGGAACTACAGCTACTCTGTTTACTATTGGTAGACTTCAATCTGAAGCCCTTGTAGGTGCACCATTGCCTACTGCTGGTGGAAATACTTGTCTTCTTGTGCCTGTTGGTACACCTGCTGTAGGTACTGGCTTTGATTCTACATCAGCTCAGATTGTAGATTTAACTGCACAGTTTAGCGTGTCTAACGCTGGTAATGGAATTACTTGCCATCAATTCCGTCTAATATCTCCTAATTAAGGTGCTCTATGCGTAGAGCAAGAGGCGGTAGAGGCTATACAAATGCTGGGGTTATCCCTTCAGCAAAAACTGGGCTTGATTGGGATGGTACTGCTCCAGGACGACGCCAAATACTTTGGTCAACGCCTCCTAATATGCATCCAGCTACATACTTACTTAAGATATACCAAAGACAACAAGTTACATCTCCTTCTACTGAACGTTATTATACTACATTTTTCTGGGGTAATAATGGTTTATTTGAATATGGGGCTGGCTATGATAGATCCTTTTACGGATTCCATCCATACCCTATTCCAGCAAATACTGGAGATGGTAAGTGGGAAATATCAGTAGCTGCCACTGATTATTATGACCGCGACGATGTAGCTAATAGTGAACCTTATGCAGAAGTTAATAGGTGGTACAATCAAGCTTGTATTGCAAGGCTTGTTAGTGGTACTACATATGAGTATAAATTTTATATTGATCTCCCCTTGGTAGATCCATATTATACTATAACTAAACAAATCAATGCCGCTGCAACTACACCACCTAGTCCTGCACTTATGGTAGGACAAGCTCCTGACGATGGTAGTGGAGGGTCTTGGGGTCATTATGCTAGATGGGAAGAGCAGAATGCTATCATTCGTGGTTGGCAAGTCTATGAAGGTGTTCTTACAGAAGCTCAAATTCTGTATTTAAGTGCATTAGAAACAGATGCTGAAGTTCTTGCCAGATGCTCATCCTTAGGCATCTCAAATCTTTGGTATCTAAATATGAACTGGACTGTAGGAGATATCTCTGATAAAAGTGGTAATAATCATCATCCTATATGGGTAGGTGCAGAGAGACCAACTTTGCATGTTGATACATATCCTAATAAACGATTTTATACTACATATTTTGACCTAACACAAAATCCAATTTCTGAAGACAGTAGATGGCATAATCCTCAAGCAGCTAGTTTTACTAATGTAAGAACAGCTAATGGTACAGCCTATGGGACTCAGTCTGGCGCTATTCAGTACGATGATAGTTATGCGTATCTAGATGGTTTTGCTAATGATCATGAAGTTGAAATAGAAGTATATAGAGGAAGTCCATCAGAAACAAATCATGAGATTGAAATTCATTTAAGAATGTCTGATGATCCTGTTACTGATATCGTTAAGAGTTATGAAATACTCTTCGGATTTAGTACTGGCGCATTTCAAATTATGCGCTGGGATGGTACATGGGCTAGTCAAGATTTCTATCTTCCTGATATAACAGGAAATGGAAGTGGAACAGGTTTATCTGGTGTAACAATTCAGAATGGTGATATTTTAAAAGCCAGAATAGTTGGTCAGACGATAACTGTCTGGAGAAATGGTACACAAATTTGGACTGTAACAGATCCTGTAGAAATTGGTGGACATGCTGTAGGCCAACCAGGTATTGGCTTCTATCTGAGTGGAAACTCCGCAGGTGCTCCTGAGTTTGCTGTTAGTAAATATACAGCGAGGAGCCTATGAGAGGAGATCGATGGAAAGGTAGAGGAGGTAGAGGACCAGGAACACAGAGTCCAATTGTTCCTTGGGAACCACCTGCAGGTGCTATATATTCTTCAGATTTTAATGTTGCAGAAAATCCAATATCTGATAGTAGTAAATGGCGAAATGGCGTTGTAGCAAATGGATTATGGAATAATGTCAAGACCATAAATGGGATAGCATGTGCAGCAGCTGAAGCAAATACTTTGGGTAGTCGTTATGATGACCCTACTGCACATTTATTAGAATCCTATCATAATTTTGCTGCAAATCAATGGTGTGAAGGCGAAATATACAGAGCTTCAGGTTACAATCCAAATCAAGGTGTTACTAAGCATGAGATTGAATTATTATTGAGATGGGAAATTGGTGATGGAGTAAGTACTGTTCGTGGTTATGAATTTATTATTGGTCATGATAACGGTTGTATATGGGTTCGTTGGAATGGTACTAGAGGTTCCTATGACCCAATTTCGACAGTTCATTATCCATCGCCTGCATTTGCTGATGGTGATATAATTCGTGTTGAAATTAGCAGTACAACAATGACAGCTTATAGAAATGGTACTCCACTTACTGATCAATCTGTTTCTAATGCTACTTGGTCTGATGGCCAGCCTGGTATGGGTTTTTGGCCTGTAAATGACGGTACTGCTCCTGTTATAGAAAATTTTGGTTGGAAGAACTGGGCAGCAGGTGAGCTATGACATCTAGTGTAGTGCAAGCGGTAAAAGGCTTTGCAAATAGTTCTACAACAGTGTCAACGAACTCTGTAGATACTCCTGGTTCGAATTTAACAATTGTTGTAGGAATTTCATATAGAAGAACTAAAAACTTAGCTGCAACACCTATAACAGATACATACAGCAATACTTTTACAATGGTAGGAGATCCGACTGATGACGGCGGCTATGAAGCAACTCGAATATATATTTGTGAAAATGCAAAAGGTGGCCATAATCATGTTGTAACAGCTAACTTTACTGCTGCGGCAAATGAGCAAAATATTGGCGCTCTTTTTATAAGAGACACTTTACTTGCAAGTTGTCTTGATACTTTTGATGAAATAATAGATACTAGCGCACCTTTGCAAACTCCACTAATAACAACAACTCAAGCAAAATCAATGCTTATTGCTATGATAAGCGGAGGTGGTGAAAATCCATCGACTATTACTACAGATAGTGCAACACCAAGTACGGGTTGGGTAATTCCTGCGGGTTCAAGTGACTTAGATGGTGCTAGTCACTGGGCTATGTCATTTGCACATAATAATGTTATTCAAACAGGTTCTTATAGATATGGTTGTACTATAGTAAGTTCAACAACAGCTACTTTTCATATTTTAGCTGTTAAAGACCAATCCAGAACTGTACTTGCAAGTGATAACTTCAAAAGAGCTAATGCAGCTAATTTAGGCTCAAATTGGGATATACCCTCAGGTGATTCAGCGATTCCAATTGCGACTAATATTGCTCATATTGCTGCATATGGATTATACGGCCAAAAATATATAGGCGGTTCAATTACATGGCCTGATGATCAATGGTGTAGAGTTGTTGTAGGCCAAATACCTGACGCAGCTGACGCGGGTATAGGACCATCTGTTCGTGTAAATTCAAATGGTAATGGCATTCTTACCCAAGCTGGTGATACTGATACAAGAGTCTATGTAAGAGTAGGTGGTAGTTATCAGCAAGCCGGAAGTACGGGTTCAGCAAGTGCTGTAGGTGATGTATTATATCTAGCAGTTGAAGGTCAAACAGTAACATTTACTAGAAATGGTACTCACATCTGTGGTAGTCCTATTGATATTTCTTCGTTGAGTCCTCCTGCAAGCGGTAATCCAGGATTATTTTGCTATACTGAAGGTGCTGTATCCCAAGCGACTTATTGGGAAGCAGGTGAATTCGATGCAGAAGAGGAACCTCCTCCGCCGGCACCAGAAACACCTTCTAAACGTAAATATTCAAGTGCATTTCATCCTGGTGTTGGACCATTCAATCCCCAACAGTTTAGAGCTGCAAGAGGGGCCACTACGATACTCCCGACAGAAAGTTCTAGGCGTATCATAATTGTATCCTAGATGACAATGTTTGTCATCGTACACATATTGGAAAGATATGGCAACTGGAAAACTTGATTTAAAAGACACTGTCGCGCCTGTGGCCGTAGTGCAACCCGTGGTAACACAAGCTGCCCCGCCTGTTCAAGCAGCTCTACCTGTTCAAACAGGATTTGTATCAAGGATGCCATCCGATTGGCATTTAGAATCTCTTGGCGGAGATTTAGTTAAAGCTACTAGCAACAAGACTGGTGAAACTTTTGAAGGTACCATTAAAGAATTTAATCAAAAACTTAAGGGTTGACTATGGCGAATAGCGCTACCCAAACAAAGACCGTAGCTAGTCCTAATACCGCCTTTGATAAGTATGTAGCACTTTGGCAAAAGTCAAGGGCTGTATGTAGTGGGGAGCGTTTTGTTAAGGAATATGATAGATTAGTAGATCCTACATTTACTAGAAATTTATTAATTCCTTTTTCCCCTTCAATGACTCCTGAACAGTTTTCATTATATAAAGCAGAAGCCGAATTACCAGGAATTACTGCTCAATTTAAGAAGATGCTTGTAGGTGGTTTACTTAGAAAGCAACCTATACTTACATTACCCGATGAAGTTGCAAAATTAGCATATGATTGGATAATGAATGAGTTCGGTCAAGATGAATCACCTCTTTCCTCTTTTCTAGAGAGTATACTTGATGAGGAACTTCAAACAAGTAGATCATGGATATATGTAGACTATCCTAAAGTAGAAAATGCAGAGAATCAAGCTGCATCTGATAAGAAAGATCTTAAGCCTTATCCAGTAATGTGGCAAGCTGAGAAAGTTATTAACTGGCGTACTAAACAAGAAGCTACTGGTAAGGTAATGCTTGATAGAATTATTACCAGAGAGCTTATTGAGAATTTTGTTGAGAATGAATTTCATCCTGTTTACGTAGATCAAGTAAAGGTACATGAACTAGTTAATGGTAATTATCAGGTTCGTATATATGAACGTGAAAGTATGAAGCAGGATAATCTCGATAAGAAGCCTGATAATAATATTACAGCATTTGTATTAAAAGAAACTATTACTAATATTCTTGTTAATGGTCAAAATTTAACATTTATACCTGCTTGGCCATTAAATGGGTCTGTTGAAATATTAGAGCCTATGTTAATGCCTATTATTGATAAAGAAATTAGTCTTTATAATAAACTTAGCAGACGTAATCATTTACTATATGGTGCTGCGACTTATACACCTGTAATTACAGGTCCTATAAGTAGAGAGGAATTTGAAGAGATTGTCGGCGCTGGTTTGGGCTCTTGGATAAGACTTCCTGAAGGTTCTACTGCTACTGTTCTTGATACACCAACAGCTGCTTTAGCTGATATGGATAGGGCCATAGCTGCAGCTATTGAAGAAATGGCTAAGTTAGGCATTAGAATGCTTACGCCTGAAGTGGATCAATCAGGTATAGCTTTGCAAATAAGGAATGCAGCACAGACAGCACAATTAGGTTCTTTAAATAATCGTATTAGTAATATCTTTTGTCAAGTTATTGCATTTATGATTAATTGGAGATTTGAAACTGATCTTAAAGCTACTGCTGTAGAATTTAGTCTTTCTGCTGATTTTACAACAACTCCATTAGGTGCTGATTGGCTTAGACTTGCAACTGAGTGGTATCAACAAGGTCTTATACCACGGTCTGTTTGGCTTATCCTCCTTAAGCAAAATGAAATGTTACCATCGGATTATGATGATAAAGCGGGTAAGAAAGAAATAGATGAAGAGGGAATGGAAAAGGTAACAGATAACCTTAACCTAACTTATGCAGAACAACTTGGTGCAACGAAATTAGGACTAGTACCTAATGATCAATCTCAACAAACAGGACAAGAGTAATGGCTACAAATTCTAAGCTTTCGGCTGCATTAAGAGGCAATAAAAATGCTTCTGGGCCTCATAAGAAAATTGCAGGGACTGCTGCAAAAGTAGGCTCTACAATTGGTGGTGCTGTTGAGTCTGTAAAATTTCAGGCTAAAGGTGCAGCAATTGGTGCTAGAGCCGGCCTTGCTGTCGGTAATACTGAAAATAAAGTTAAAGGTGTTTTTAAGTCTAGAAGTCTTTTAGACAAAGGTACAACAGTCGCTAAACGAACGATTCAAGGCGCAAGTGCGGGTCGTAAAGTTGGCGCAGTAGCTGCTAAAGTAAGTCCTATGGGTGAAGCCAGGGGTCATATGACTGGCCGTGAAGTAGGAACTAAAGTTGATAGAGCAGTAGAGGCTTCAAGTATTAAAATTAATAAAGGTGTTACTGCTGTTAAGTCTACTGTTGAATCTATTAAAAAGAAAGCTAAGAACAGAATTAAGAAATTTGCATCAACAGTTTAAATATGGCTACCGAAAAGAAGGTAAAAGCTGAAACTTTTGAACAGCATCAAGAACGTTTAAAGAAACGTATAGAAGCTGCTAAGAAGAAAAAGCAAAGCCCTATTCCTCCAAAGAAATCGAATGTAAAAGGGTTTATTTAGTTAAATGGCCAAATCCGTTAATGCTAACACACAAATCTATGACAGAGTGGTAGATAGAGCCGCTATGATAAGGCTCTATGAAAGACGCGTCAATGATAAAATAAGGGTGGTCATTGACGGGCATGAAATACGTGTACTAGATGTCCTCACGAAGGGCGACCTTTCCGTGAGAGGTAGAAAGGCTCTTCTTGAGGCTATTGACTTAGAACTTAAGAAAACTTATCAAGAAGCTTATACTACTACTAGAAGATCTCTTTTAGATCTTTTTACAGATCAAGTTTCATATGCTTATCAGACAGTAGAAACGTCTATGGGTAAGATATGGAACCCAGAAAGACCTGCAACTAATCTTGCTGAAGAAGTTGTTTTAAAAAGACCATTGTATTCTGACAAGACATTAGCTGCAGGTTGGAATGGTGTAAGTCTTGGTGAAAAGAAACGTCTTGAAGCTCTTATTCGACGTGGCATCTCCGAAAATAAGACTTTAGACGAAATAGCATTAATGGTACGCAAAGGTAATGTTCACAATATTTCTAGGGCGCAGTCTAAAGCATTAGTAATAACAGCAGTTACATCTGTAACATCTCAGGCAGATCACGCTGTTTATGATGCTAACAAAAAGGCTTTAATTGGTTGGCAATATGTAGCTGTTTTAGATGATAGAACAACACCATTATGTGCATTTAGAGATGGAACTATTTATCCTATCGGAGATACAGAGCATTTACCTCCTGCTCATTTTAACTGTAGGTCTACAACTATTCCTATATTTAAATCTTGGGCCGATATTTCAAAGTTAGAAGGTGTTGCTCAAGTACGTAGAAAGAATATTAAGGATCTCACAAAAGATCAGATAGCGTTCTATGATGGTCAGACTCCTCTTAAAGAGTCTTATAGTAATTGGTTGAGTAGTCAGGATCAAGATGTTAAACTTAAGCATCTTGGTGATTACGAAAAAGTTAAATTGTTTGATGAAGGTGAATTAGAACTTAAACAATTTACTAATGCTCAAGGTAACTCTTTAGGTATTCGAGAGTTACGTGCAATGACAGACAATGGTTACGTAATTCCTGGAGATACTAGAAGATTTGCTGCTGCAAGACAGAAGTTAGACTCTATGCAGCTAGGTGCTAGTAGTCCAGATGATTTTATAAATGATGATAAATTATCTCAGACATTATCAGATTATTACCTCCTTCAATCTGGCGAATTAGATGGTACTCTGTCACTAACTAACTATCGTGGTGTTCTTCTTGGTAACAAGAGAGCCACAAAGAATAGAGTGCTTAGATTTCCGCCAAGGGAAGATCAACTGATCTTCAACCCATTTACACGAAGATATGAGGATACACGCTTTTACCAGCCTAAACCTGAAGTATATAATAATGCACTTAGGTTATTAAGTGAAAGTGATAAGTTAAAAGATAAGGATAAAGAATTTATAACTAAGATTTTAACTCGTCTTGAAGATAAGATGAGTATGAATGAGAGAGCAGTTATTGCAGATAACCTTAGAATAGTTTTTGGTAGATATCGAGATAATCCTGAGCCTTGGGCAAATTTTAAAGCAGTTACTCAGGCTCAATTGAAATTTGATGTCACGAATATATCTGATGCAATAGAAACTCAAATACGTAAAGATGCTGATGTATTAAAGAAACTTGCTTTGCCATCCTATATTGATCCTGTTTTAGGTCCAACAGAGTTACAAGAGCTTCATGATGGTTTTATAGATAATATTTTAAAAAGAAATAAATGGGAAGATAAAGTTGCACCCACTATTGCTAAAGAACTCCGTAATGTATTTGATTATAAAATACCTTTAAAGATTAAAGCTAGAGTATCAGATAGGGAATTACAACAATTTTATTTAAGATTTGCACATAGACTATCACTTGCAGATTCCCCAGATAGAGATCAATTTGCAGTATCACTAGGTAGAGATCTCTATAATCTTGCTAATTTAAATGGTTCTAGGAATGAATGGTTTAAATTAGGTAGAGATTTATTAGAAGCAAGAAATACAAAGAAATTCTTTGAGATCGAAACATTCGGTGTTCAGAAGCGTCGTATGAAGAGCCGAATGAGTGGTAATTATTTTGGGCCATATTATGATACGCTTTC
>Ga0137353_1000130_pt1 | contig 14828 bp, 12 predicted proteins | sample EasRivERMLT760_2_FD_104759 | JGI IMG/M metagenome (GOLD analysis project Ga0137353, IMG submission 104759) | Soil microbial communities from meander-bound floodplain in the East River, Colorado, USA - East River MetaG ERMLT760_2 | ecosystem: Environmental > Terrestrial > Soil > Floodplain ...
CGGCGACGATCGTGAACGGCGGGATCTCGGTGCTGCAGGGCGAGCGGTTCGCGCGGACGGGGCGGGCGATCGGACGACAGGATGAAGGATGAATGATGGAAGATGAAAGCTGCCGGTCATCTTTCATCATTCATCCTCCGTCCTTCATCTGACCACATCCACCCCGCCCGCCTGCTGGCCCACTTCCACCGTCGCGACCTTCACCAGCGCGCGCAGGTCGAAGATGTCCACCGTCGCCTTCTCGGACCCGATCCCCTCGTTCGTGACGAAGGCATAGCGGTCGTCGCTCGTGATCGCGACGCCGTGCACGACCTTCTTCGACGTCGGGATGCGCGCGAGTTCCTTGCCGGTCGCTGCGTCGAACACCGACACCGACTGCCCGCGCTTGTTCGTCGCGATCACGCGCGTGCCGTCGTGCGTCACCGCGAGGTTGTAGATCCCCGCGCCGGCGGGGATGCGCCGCGTGAGCGTCCAGGAGGCGACGTCGATCTCCACCAGCTCGCTCGACTTGTTGCACGCGACCCAGACGCGCGCGCCATCGGTGCTCGGCTGTGCCCAGGTCGGTGAGCAGCTGTTGTCGCCGGGCTTGGGCGGCTCCATGCCGTGTCCGCCCATGTCGTGCCCCGCGTGCTCGGCCGCGCCGCGCAGCGGCGGCGGGCCCGTCATGCCCATCTCCTTGCCGGCGGCGAGCGAGAAGTGGCGCGAGACCGCGAAGTCGCGCGCGTCGATCTCCACCATCTCGTCGTCCATCATGCACGCCGAGTAGTGCTTGGTGCCCACGGGATTCAGGCGCGAACCGTGCGGCATGGTGCAGGTCGTGATGCGCGCGATCTCCACCATCTGGCTCGTCTCCACCACCGAGACGCTCGACGGTACCATCTCGCCGTGCAGGTTGAAGTTCACCACCCAGGCGTACCACCCCTCGGGGCTCACCTGCACGGTCGCGGGGAAGCTGCCGAGTTCGACGCGTCCGACCGCCTCGTGCGTGTCGCTCCGGAACTTCCAGAGCGTGCCGTTCGGATTGCCGTGGGCGGTCGAGACGTAGTAGAACTGCCCATCGGGCGAGATGCCGACGCCGTGCGGACCATCGGGATCCATCGGCGACATGCCGACCGGCAGCGTGCGCTCGACGCTCGCGCCCGACGGGCCGAAGCGCACGACGGCCACCTGGTCCACCGACTCGGAGAGCACGTAGGCGCGGTACTCGCGTGTCGGCGGTGCGGGCGCCTGCGCGGGAACGGGCGCGGAGGCCGGCGCGCCCTGCGCGCCGGCCTCCGCCCCACAGAGCAGCAACAGCAACAACGACGAGCGCATGGTCACGGCACCACGGGGTTCTTCGGCAGCATGCGCACGATCCAGAGGCCGTTGTTGTCGTCGTTCACGTAGGCGAGTCCGTCGCGCACGACCACGCCCCACGTCATCGCCGTGCCCTTCACGAAGCCGTTCATGTCGGCCGTGTTGAAGTGGCCGATCTCACGTCCCTGCGCGCGCAGGTCGCCGCGCAGCTCGCCCGAGATGTCGAACGCGCGGAAGCCGGCGTTGTACGCGCCCATGTAGAGCGTGTCGCCGGCGACCCACACGTTGTGCACGCCGCCGTACTCGGGCTCATAGAACGCCACCGCACGCGGATTCGCGATGTCGCTCACGTCGACCACCTGCAGCCGGCCGTACGCACGGCCGTTCATCGTCTCGGTGAAGCCCTTCGGCTGCGCGGCCGGGAAGACCTCGTCGGCGATGAAGACGTAGTCCTTGTGGCGCCACGCGGTGTGCGTGCCGCGGATGAATCCCACGCCGCCATCGACCTCGGTCTGCCGGTACATCGCATTCAGGTCGTACTTGAACTGCGACACCATCACCGGGTTCGCCGGCGTGCCGCCGCGGATGCCGTTGCCGATGTCGAGGATGATGAGCCCGTCGTTCCACCACGAGCCATAGAGCAGGCCATCCTGGATGTCGATGTCGTGCAGCGAGCGGCCGGCGTCGGGACGATTGGTCGGCGCCCACTTGCCGACCTCACGCGGATGCGCGGGGTCGTCGATGTTGACCACGTGCACGTAGCCCGTGCCGTCGTTCGTGATGTACACGTGCTGCCCGTGCTTGGGGTCCTTGTAGATGAACGACGAGTGCACGCCGGCGGTGACGCCGTCGGTGAACTCCGAGATCACCTTCGGATGGAGCGGATCCTCGAGCGAGGCGAAGACGACGCCGTTCTTGCGATCGGAGGCGCCCTCTCGCGTGAAGACGAGGAACTTGCCGTCGGGCGTCGTCATCACGTCGTTCACGCGACGCGTGTTCGCGATGATCGAGTCGGCGACGACCGGGTGCGCGGGATCCGAGATGTCGATCACGTACAGCACATCGCCACCCCCGCCGGAGCCGAGGTAGGCGATCCTGCCGTTGGGGTGCAGCCAGATCTCCTCGGTGGTGAAGCGCGTACGAGCCAGTCGTCCGACGAGCTCGAGCGGGCGGCGCACATCGCGCGCGCGCAGCGAGACCACCGCATCGGCGCTGCGGCTGCCGAGCGACGCGGTCACGGTGTAGGCGCCGGCCTCGTATCCGACGAATGCGCCATCAGCCTCGATCACGCCTTGCCCCGGGCTGAAGCTCCACGTCGGGAAGACACCATTGATCGCGGCGCCGGCCGCGTCCTTCGCGACGACCCGGAAGCGGATCACGTCGCCCGTCGCCGCGTCGGCCACGTCCGGCACGACGGTGAGCGAGGCGACCGTGGAGGCGATGACCTGCACCGGGAAGCTCTGCGTCACCGCACCGACGCTTGCCGTGACGGTCGCGCGTCCCGCCGCGACGGCCGTGAGGAGCCCGGCCGCGTTCACCCGTGCGATCGCCGCGCTCGACGATCTCCACATCACGCGGTCGTCGCGCCGGTCGTCCTTCAGCGAACGGACCTCCGCCGAGAGACGCACGCGCTGGCCGATGACCATGCGCGGCGGGATCGTGCCGATCACGATCCTCGCCGCGGGGCCCGGCACCATCCGCACGTCGAACTTCTCGACCTTCGGCTGCTCGCCCGGGATGATCGCGACGACGGTGATCGGCAACGTGCCGGTCGAGCCCGAGACGAGCATCCCGTCCTCGGACATCCGTCCCTCGAAGCGCGCGGACGAGCCGCGCGCCCAGCGGAACTGCACGTTCGGGATGACGTTGTTGTCCGCGTCGCGCGCCTCGGCGGTGAAGCGCATGGAGTCGCCGGCGGTGATGATCTTCTGCACCGGTGAGACGACGATCCGCGCGATGCGGGACGGCGCGGCGGCCGCGGGTTGCGGCGCGGGCTGCTGCGCGGGCTGCTGCGCGGGCTGCTGCGCGGGGAGCGCGAGCGGGGCGAGGAGGAGCAGGGAGAGGAGGCGCATCGATCTCGAGTCGGGAGGCTGGAGGTGGGCGGCGAACGCCTGGGGTACGCTGGAGAATCTATGACCGAGCGTGCCGTGAGGGTTTCCGGCACGCCGTATCATCGATATTCCTACATCGGAACATAGTGGCGCGAGACAGGATTCGGTGAGGAGCAGTCCTCCTGAAACGCATCCAATCCTCCCCTCTCGGAGCACCCCATGTTCAAAGTCAACGTCGGCGAGCTCGATCGCATGCTACGCATCGCCATTGGTGTCATTCTCCTCGCGTTCGTCTTCGTCGGACCAGAGACGCCGTGGGGCTGGTTGGGCCTCGTGCCACTCGCCACCGGGATCATGAGCAGCTGCCCGTTGTACAGTCTGCTGGGCCTCAGCACCTGCCCGAGCAAGCCGAAGGCTCCGCGCGCCGCGCACTGAGTATACCCGCGCAGGGTAAGGGCCCCGCCTCGATCGGGTCGGGGCCTTCGTGCGTCGCACACCCTTCCGCGCCGTGCGCCTCCTGATGAGGTTCCATCCACCATCAGCCCGGACACCATGCGCCGCTCGATCTCGCTCCTCGTCGCCCCGCTGTTCCTCGCTTCCTGCGCCCAGGCGCAGGTCGCGCCCGCTCCCGCGCGCCCGAGCGCGCCCGCATCGGACGCGAACATGGCGCTCGCCATCCGCGTGCTCACGTCGTCACCGCTGGTCGACGGGCACAACGACCTGCCGTGGCGCATCCGAGAGGACTCGGTGCGACCGCGCGACGTCGAGGCCTACGACCTGCGACGCACGACACCGGGGATGACCGACTTCGCGCGACTCGCCGCGGGACGCGTGGGCGGGCAGTTCTGGTCCGTCTACATCCCCGGCGAGTCGGAGACCGCGCGCGAGGGCTACGCGAAGGTGCAACTCGAGCAGATCGACATCGCGCTGCGCGTGATGGCCAAGTATCCCGAGCGTCTCGAACACGTGACCACCGCGCAGGGATTCCGCGACGCCTTCGCGCGCGGGCACATCGGCGGCGCGCTGGGGCTCGAGGGCGGCCACGCCATCGAGAACTCGCTCGGCGCGCTGCGCGCCTTCTATGACATGGGCGGGCGCTACATGACGCTCACCCACAATGTCACCCTCGACTGGGCGGACGCGGCACAGGACTCAGCGCGCCACGGCGGCCTCACGACGTTCGGAAAGGAAGTCGTGCGCGAGATGAACCGGCTCGGCATGCTCCTCGACCTCTCGCACGTCTCGCCCGGCACGATGAGCGACGCGCTCGACGTGACCGAGGCGCCGGTGATCTTCTCGCACTCGAACGCGCGGGCACTCGCCGACGTCCCGCGCAACGTGCCCGACTCGATCCTGCGCCGGCTCCCCGCGAACGGCGGCGTGGTGATGGTCACGTTCGTTCCCGGCTTCACGTCGCAGGCGCTGGTCGACTGGAGCCGCACGCCGGCCGCGCAGCGCAGCGGATCGCGGCCGCGCGTGACGCTCGCGCAGGTCGCCGACCACATCGAGCACATCCGACGCACCGCCGGCGTGGACCACGTCGGCATCGGCGGTGACTTCGACGGGATCACCGAGACGGTCGATGGCCTCGAGGACGTCTCGAAGTACCCGATGCTGATCGCCGAACTCGCGCGCCGCGGCTGGAGCGAGGAGGACCTCAAGAAGCTCGCCGGCGGCAACGTGCTGCGCGCGATGGCGCGCGCCGAGCAGGTGGCCGCGCGCCTGCGCACGAGCCGCCCGCCGAGCACGGCGACGATCGAGGCGCTAGACAAGCGGCCCTGATCCGGCGCGTGACCGAGCCGTCAGGCATCACGATCCGGCGCGTGACCGAGCCGTCAGGCATCACGATCCGTCGCGTGTCCGAGTCGTCAGGCATGACGATCCGGCGCGCCGAGCCCTCGGAGGCTGCGGCGTACGCCGACTGCGCGTCGAACGCCTTCTTCGAGGCGTATCGCGCGACCGCCGAGCCCGAGAACATGGCGCGCCATCGCGCGCGCGAGTTCGGCGAGCCGCAGCAGCGGCGCGAACTCGAGGATCCGGCGTTCACGGTGCTGGCCGCGTGCGAGCCGGACGGCGCGTGGGCGGGCTTCGTCGCACTGCACGCCGACGTGCGCGCCGATGGGGTGACCGCGGTGCGGCCGATCGAGATCTGGCGGTTCTATACGCGCGAGAAGTGGTACGGCCGCGGCCTCGCACAGCTGCTGATGCAGTCGGCGTTCGAGTTCGCGCGTTCGCGCGGGCACGATGGCATCTGGCTCCAGGTGTGGGAGCACAATGCGCGGGCGCGGCGGTTCTATGAGAAGAGCGGGTTCGGCGCGGTGGGGCGGAAGCCGTTCCTGTTCGGGGAAGTCGAGGAGAATGACGTCGTGTACGAAGCGCGCTTCGGCTTGGGCGCACCCCTCACATCCCCGGTATCTTTGTAGACCGACCGATCCGGTCCGCACGTGCCCTGCACACGCGATCCTCCAACCCGAACGACTCCCATGAGAGCGTCCCTGTTCCTCGCTGCCCTCGTCGCCGCGGCTCCTCTCTCCGCGCAAGCCAACCTCGTCGCCACGCCGAGCACGCGCGCCACCGCCGTCCTGTCGCTCTCGCCGCCGCGCGTGGAAGGGCAGCCCGCGCCCGCGCCGAAGCTCGTCACGATCGACTACGGCCAGCCCCACGCTCGCGGCCGCGCGGTCCCGCTCGAGCTCTCGAAGGACACGACCATCTGGCGCACCGGCGCCAACGACCCGACCACGCTCACCACGCAGGTCGACCTCACGATCGGCGGCGCGGCGGTGCCTGCCGGCACCTACTCGCTGTTCACGGTGCGCGTGCAGGGGAAGTACCTGCTGATCATCAGCCGTGCCACGGGGCAGATGGGCGGCGAGTACGACGCGACGAAGGACTTCGTGCGCGTGCCGCTCACCGCGCGGACGCTGCATGAGCCGCAGGAGTCGCTGCAGATCGCGCTCGTGCCGCCGATGACCGGGCCGGCAGCCGGTGCGCTCACCATCGCGTGGGGCACGCTCCATCTGTCGACGGAGTGGGCCGTTCGCTGAATGTGGGAAGTGGGAGGTGGAAGGAGGAAGGAAGGGGCCGCTTGGGGCGGGGAACCGTGGGCTTCTCCTGAAAACCGCAGGGAATCGCGGAATTCCCGGAATTCTCAGGAGAAGCGTAAGACGTTGACACGAAACACGTTGCGGAACAAGGCGACGCGTTGTGCTCGAAAACCCGCGAATTCCGGGGGATAGGGTAGGGGGGCGGGCGCGCTGGAACCGAGTCGAGGTGCGCGATCGATGCGCTGCGACGGGTTAGCCCAAAGGCGTGACAGGACGTTCCGGGCACTGCAGCTGGTGAACTGCAAGGTGCGAGCGAGCGATCCGGGCACTGCAGCTGGTCAACTGCACGGTGCGAACGAGCAATCCGGACACTGCAGCTGGTGAACTGCAAGGTGCGAACGAGCGATCCGGGCACTGCAGCTGGTGAACTGCAAGGTGCGACTGAGCACTCCGGACACTGCAGCCGCTGAACCGGAAGGTGCGACTGAGCACTCCGGACACTGCAGCCGCTGAACCGAAAGGTGCGACCGAGCAGTCCGGACAGTGCCGCCGATGAGCTGAGCAGTGCGAGTGAGCAGTCCGGGCACTGCTGCTGGTGAACCGAAAGGTGCGGCTAGCGCAACCGAACGATGCTGCCGCCAGGATGCGCGCGCGCAACACTGAAGCCGCGCCGCCCCGATCGCGAACTCGCCGGGGACGATGCAGAAGGCACCACCACAACACAGCGACGGGCTCCTCCCGTCCGACCTATCCGCCGGCCTCGCGCAGGACGCGGGCGATGCCGGCGTTCTCGCATCCGCGTCCACCACCGTTTCACAGGAGTGTCATATGCAGAAGGGCCAGTTCCACGTAGGGCAGTCGCTCCGTCAGGTCCAGCAGTTCCTGACGGAGCACGCGGACGCCGTGCCGTCGGCGGTCGCCAGTGCCGCGAAGCAGGCGTTGGACACGGCCGTCGCCGCGCTGGACCAGGCGGCGACTGAGCAGGGCAGCCTCACGCGCACGGTGCGCGGCGAGGTGCACCGGCGGGAGCAGCTGGAACGCACGCTGCTGCGGAAGCACATGACGCCGCTGGCGAAGTTCGCCCGGGCGTCACTGCGGGGGGCGCCGGAGTTCGCGGCGCTCACGCCCTCGGCCAGGGCCCTCGCGCGCGAACGCCTGGTCCGGACGGCGCAGGCGATGGCCGTCGCGGCCGATCAGCAGGTGGACCGGCTCCGGGAGGCGGCGTTCCCCGTCGACTTCCTGGACCAGCTGCGGTGGACGGCGGCCGCGGTGCAGCAGTCCTTCGACGCGGGCATCGCCGGGCGGGTGCGGCGGACCGGCGTCACGAGGGAGATCCGGGAGGTGCTGGCGAGCGGACGGCGGGCCGTGGCCACGCTCGATGCCCTGATCAGTCACACCATCCTCGGCAACGAGGCTCTCGAGCGGGAGTGGCGCGCGGCCAAGCGGGTGCGCAAGACCGGGAAGGGGGCGGCGGAGCAGGCGTCCGCCGTCGCGGGGTCGATCGTGCCGTCCGCGCAGGCGCCGGCTGCTCCGGATCGGGAGGTGTCCGTCGCCGCCTAGTCCCGCACGACAAATGAAGGAGCAAACGACGGGGAAGGCCAAGACCCAAGAACCCCGCGGTGCGTCCGGGGACCCGAAGCGGGGTCGCCGGAGGTGCCGCGGGGTTCTGCGTTTCCGGGTGTGGCGTCCTGACCAGAAGAGAGCGCGGGCCGGGGCTCGGGCTCGGTGCTCAACTCACCGAGTCGCCGGAAGACCCGGGGCCAGCATGACATTGAGCTGCGGCCGTCAACACCAACCATCGCTAGACAGCGCCTCACTCCGACGAGGACCGTCGGGCATTCCACGCGCCGCTGATCGTGAGGAGCGCGGCCACCAACGCTCCCAGCGTCACCACCATGTTGGCGGCGAAGGCGATGCGGCTCGCAGCGGACTCGCCGAACTCGAAGCCGGTCACCCCGGTGCTGGCCCGCACAACGAGCACCACGACCATGGCGTATCCGCTGCTCGCGAGGGCCCAGACAAGCGCCGTCGCCTCGCGCATTGGCAATCGGAGCATCGGCGCGGCGCCGGCGATCGCGAGAATCCAGGCGCCGAAGAGCAACAGCGTCTGGTGAACCGAGCGCCAGCCCCGGACCCCATCGACGCTCGTGTCGGTCACGGCGAGGAAACCGGTCAGCAGCGCGACCAAGACAAGAATTCCGCCGTGAAGCGCGAGCAGCGCACGCTGCCGGTCCGTCATGCCGTCCCCCTCGCGTATGCCGAACCTCAGGGTGTGCTGTGGCCGCCCCACTACCTTAACCGGCCATCACCAAGCGCCGTTGGCGCCGAACTCGATCCGCCCGCCAACACCAATCGAGAATCATTCGTGAGACCGCGGACTCCGGATAAGCGACTCGACTCGCTGCCCGGGCGGCGCCCATCTCACCTTCGTCAGAAGCAGGAACACGAAGGCGCTGGAATCTGAGGACGGCGCCCGGTAGGCCCCGTCTGCGTCTCCGATCCAGGAGGTAAGCGAAGTCATCTCCCAGCCATCGACCTCTTCGGCGTGCCACCCACTCTCGCGAAGCAGTCGAATTCGGTGCCGCCATCCATACCATCGTGCGGCGTTGGCCATGATCGCGAGGCGCGAAGGAATAGCTGGCAATTCCCACGCCCAGGTCCACACACTGTCCCGCCGCGAGACTTCGCCCACGAACTGCGCGTCGGCGATCACGCGCGCGAATCCGCTATCCGAAAGTACGAATGCTCCCGTGGCCTCGTCGTAGTCGTACCGCCCGTATGCTCCGAGATTGAAGTCGCGCCTTAGTCGATCCTGCTTCGCAGTGAGCGAGCTATCCGCGCGGGTCAAGAGGTCCACGTAGCGCTCGTTCGGCATCTCACAAGCCGACACCGCGAGCAATCCCAGTGTGCACGCGATGAGCTTGGGATGAATGAACATGTGATTGGGCTGCGCCGAGGTCTCGTCGGTGGCCGGCGTAACGCGTATTAGCCCGGTCCGCCAGATCAGCGCCCGGAACTAGACAGCTCTGTCTGATCCGACTCCAAGATCCGCTCCCACACAACCGCACACAAGAGCGAAAAACGCTCGGATGGCCGACTTAGGCAGGTCTGTATGATCCGCCGCGACGAATCATCAGACCTGTCTGATCCAGGCCGAGAAACCTGGCGCGCGCTCATCAGAAGCTCCGTCGCACGCTCAGGCCGAGCGTGGAGTACGCGTACGCACCCACAGCCGACGACACGCTGCCCGCCGTCGCCGCGAGACTGTTGCTCCGCGCCGCGCGGGCCTCGAGCGACCAGCGCGCCGTCCACTTGCGCTCGAGGCGCGCGTCGGCGTGCCACTGACTCTGCGTCGCCCGCGTGCCGACCCGCTGACCGCCGAGCCCTGCACCAAGTCCGGCACTCCAGCGCGGCGTGTCGTGCGTCCACCCGCCCGTCGCCTCACCCGAGATGAACTGCGCCGGCGAGAAGTAGCGCGTGCTCGTCGAATCGAACCCGAATCCGGTGATGAACGCACCTGCCGAGAAGTTGCGCGGAAGCTGCCGCGTGGCGCGCGCCGACCAGGTGCGCTTCTGATTCCCATCGGACCAATCGAGCAGTCCGAGTGACGCGCTCACGGTGGTGCCGCGCGCCACCCGCCAGTCGGCGGAGAGGTCGGCCTGCGTGATGTCGAGCGCGAGCGGCGTGATCGAGGCGATCTCGTCGAACGGCCAGCGCGAGATCGTCGCGGCGACGCCGAGCGTGGAGGTCACTCGCTGCGCGAGCGTGAGTCGGCCGCTCACCACATCGCGATCGGGCGGCGCGGGACCGCCAGGGTTGAGCGGTCCGGGCGACATCTGCCGCAGGCTCGCGACGGCGGTGAGGCTCCCGCGCCAGACCGGGATGCCGAGCGATCCCTCGACGAGCGTACGGCGCGCGATGCGCCCGGGATCGGTCGCGGCGAGTTGTGCGACGGTGAGGCCGGCGCGCATCCGGTCGAACAGGAACGCATGGAGCCGCAGCGACTGCCACCGGTTCACGTTGCGGTCGCTGTCCTCGCTGTAGTCGGTCGAGAGCTCCGCGCGCACTGCGACCGCGCTCGCCACCGCGCGCTGGAGGTCCTTCACCTCCTGGTTCGCACTGTCGGCGGCCACGGCGCGGGCGAGCAGGCGCCGCGCGTCGCCCGGGCGCTGCTGCCAGAGACGAAGGTTGCCGAGTCCGACGAGCGTGCGCACTTCGGTCGAATCGGAAGCGAGCAACCGTTCGTACCGCGCCGCACCCGCGTCCAGGTCGCCGCTCCACGCACTCACCTGCGCGAGGCCGAAGGCCGCATCACGGTTCGCCGCGTCGCGCGCGAGGATCGCCTCATAGCCGCGAGCCGCCTCCTCGAGCCGTCCGTCCCACGAGAGCGTGCGTGCGCGCGCGACGCGGACGTAGTCGTATGAAGTGTCGGGATGCGCGGCGCCGAGCGAGTCGAACCGAAGCACCGCCTCGGCGAAGCGCTTCCCCCACGAGAGGTAGGTCGCCTCGGTGAAGAGCAGGTCGGGATCGTCGGGCACGCGCGAGCGCGCGGTGCGCAGGAGCACGAGCGCGGAGTCGATGTTGCTGCTCCACGCGAGCGTCTGCGACAGGCGATAGTTCGCGCGCACCGAGAGGCGGTCCTCCTCGAGTGCGCGACGATACGCGGCCACGGCGTCGTCGATCCGGCCGAGCCGCCAGAGTGAATCGCCGACGGCGACCTGCGCGTCGGACCTCGTCGCGCCAAGGCAAAGCGCGAGCGCCAGCGCCACGAAGCGCCTCACGGCGCGGCCCAGTACTGCTGCAGCGCGCGATACGCCGGCTTGAGGTACTCGTGCCAGGTCGGCGTCTCCCACGTGGGCCAGGTCCAGAGCGGCATCCGTTCGATCGTGAAGTGTCCCTGCGCGTCGAGCGCGGGGATCGTGCCCAACACATCGGGTCCGGGACGCCACGCCACCGCGGCGAACCGGAATCCTTCCGTCGCGACGCTGGCGCGCTGCGAGGGCGGTGCGCCGGGCCGCCGGCCCAACGCCTGTTCGGGATCGCTCTCCGTCATCACCCGCCGCGAGGACGGATCGGCGACGTTGAGCAGTCCCCACGGCAACCGGAGCTGCACCATCCCCGACGCGGCATCATACCACCAGTCGGCGTTCGAGTCGTCCTGCGCCCTGCCGTATCGCAACCGTCCCACGTTCCTGCCCACGCCGCGCACCTTCCGGCCCTCGGCGATGTAGCGCGGCCGGTTGAGCAGTGCATAGAGCGTGTCGAAGACCCCATCCTCGCGCCGCACCGACAACAGGGGACGCCGGAACGGCTCTCCATAGAACTCGCCGCTCTCCACCTCGATCGGCGAACGATAGGGAGAATACTCGGGGAGCACCCTCAGCTGCGCGTCCGCGGGTCCGTTCAGCTCGACGAGGAACTCGAAGCCCGCTTGGCTGAAGAGGCCGCTCGTCGGCAGGAGCCCCTGGCCCAGCGTCGCGCCGTGGGTGTCGATCGCGAGCTGCAGCCGCGTCGCATCCCATGGGAACGCGCGAGCGCGCCACGCCGCCGACTCGAGCGCGACGTACACGAACCCCTCATCGCTGCCGACGCGCATGGTCACCGAGTCGGTGCCAAGCAGCCGGCCGCGCTGCAGCGGTGCGAGCGCCTGCCATGGGGCGATCGGGCCGCCGGGCAACGGCACCTTTCCCTCGACGCCGGGACGCAACGCGACCATCCCGTAGTGCTCCTCGGGATTCCCCATGTTGTGCCACAGTCGCCCGCGTTCCGCCGGCCGCTCGAACTCGGCGATGAACCAGTTCTTCTTGAACCACTCGTCGATCCAGGCGAAGACGATCGCACCCGCGGCGCCCGACTCGCGGATCTCCTTCGCGAGGCGCACGTCGATCGCGGCCGCCTGTTGTTCGCTCAGTCCACCGTGGTCCATCCCCTGCGGTTGCAGGTGCGCGGAGCCGCGGCTCGTCGGCACGCCGAACTCCGCGACGAGGAGCGGGATGCCGCGATGCACGCGCCGCAGGTCCTGCAGGTAGCCGAAGTAGTTGGAGCGCCCGAGGCTCGACGAGGCGCGTGCGTAGCCGGGGTCGTGGATGAGGAAGTCCGGGTAGTACGGATAGACGTGATAGCTCGCGAACCAGCCCGCGACGTTGCGCGCCGTGCGCTGCACGCGCGACGGGTCGAGCGATACCGACTCCTCCTCGTGGATCGGCTCCGCACCCGGGTCGCGGCGATAAGTGAGCCCGCGCCACTTCATCTGCTGCTCGTACGAGACCTCGGTGGGATGCTTGATGGGGTCGGTCGTCGGCCAGTTGGTGTAGGCTATGGGGCGCTGCGCGTTGTACGTCTCGTCCTCGTACGTGAGGAGGAGGTCGCACATGCGCACCATCCACGCCTCGGTCGCCGTGCCCGACGTGAGCGTGAGATGTCGCCCGAGGTGCTTTCGCGGTGCGCTCGGATCCGCGTCGTAGCCCTCGACCGAGTACGGTTCCCACTCGCGTCCGAGCACATACGCGATGGTCCACTTCGAGACATCCGCGTCGTAGCGGCCGCCCGCATGTCCGGGCTGCGCCGCGAACTCGGCCGCGCCGTGCAGCAGGTCGACGACGCGGCGGATCTCGTCGGCGAATCCGGCATTGAACGCGGCGTCGCTGAAGTCGTTGCGCGGCGGGAGTTCCGTCCAGACACCGTGAACGAGATAGAGCTCGGCGCCCGGGTGCGTGAGGTTGTGCGCCCGCAGGGCGCGATAGAACTCCGGTGGGAGGATCGTGTAGAGGCGCAGCGCATTCGCATGCATCGCCGAGATCTGTCCGAGCCAGCGCGCGTAGAGCGCGGAGTCGGTGGGGAACTCGGACGGGAACCTGCCCGGCAGGGCGAGCCCCATGTTCACGCCCTTGATGAAGAACGGCCGCCACCGCCCATCGCGCAGGAGCTCGAATCCCTCGCCGCGCGTGCGCAGCGTGAGGTCGAGTTCCGCTGCGCGATGCTTCACGAGCGGCGTGGCGGCGCGGTCCCATCCCGGTGCGAGCCGGTCCAGTTGCGCGCGCGCGTCGGCGCGATCGGGCGCGATGGCGATCAGTCGCTTCCACGCGTCGACCGCGCGCGAGCGGTCGCCCATGCGTTCGGCACTCGCGGCGAGTCCCTCCCACGCATCGGTGGAGCCCGGCACGCGGAGCGTGAGTGCGCGGAAGATCGAGTCCGCCGTTGCCGGCGACCCTCCGCGCAACAGCGTGTACGCATGCCCGGCGAGGGCGTCGTGCGAGCTCGGACAGCGCGCGAGCGCGGCGTCGAAATGCGACGCGGCGAGCGCGATGGAATCGGCGCGGAAGGCCGCCCAGCCCGCCGCGACAATGGAATCGGTGCCGGGCGGACAGGCCTGCTGCGCGAGTGCCGACGTTGACGGGGACGCGATGCACACGACGGCGAGCGCCGTCACCCTCGCCAGCCGCACGATCACTTCGCGAGCACCTTGAGGAGGTCGCCGGCGATCGTCATCGGGTCGAAGGGCTTCGTGAGGCAGGCGATCGCACCGATCGCGATCGCGCTCTCCTGTTCGCCGCTCTGCGCTCGTGCGGTGAGGAAGACGACCGGAAGGTGCGCCGTCGCGGGATCGGCCTTGAGCTGGCGGCAGGTCTCGTAGCCGTCCATCCCGGGCATCATCGCGTCGAGCAGCACGGCATCGGCGTTGCCGGCGCGCGCGCGTTCGAGGAGGGCCGTGCCGCTCGGGAAGAGCTCCGCCTCGATCGCCGGCTCGAGGCTCAGGGCGAGCTCGAGGATCGTCCGGATGTCCGGCTCATCGTCGGCGCAGAGGAGTCGCATCGTGCAGGGGAATGTGCCGTTCCGCCCCATCGCAAGGCAATGCGTGGTGTCACGGAGTTCGTCACTGTCGCGTAGCCCTATCGCGGCGGCGCGCCCCACGGCGATCTTTCGCCACACTTCGCACCCCAGTCCCCTCGCACGATCGAATGAAGTCGCCCGCAGAGTTCAACGAGACCCTCGCGAAGTTGCGGGACCGGTTCGCTGCCACGGCAGGGAACACGGTCCAGGCGTTCTCGGCGCTCGCGGACCAGTTGCAGCGCACGCCCAATGCGCCCGAGGTCGTGGACGCGCTGCGGCGCGAGCTGCACCGCATCCATGGCACCGCCGGCAGCTACGGCTTCCATGAAGTGAGCCGGCTGGCCGCCGCACTCGAACTCGTCGCCAACCGCTGGCAGACCGACACGTTGCGCGACCGCGATCGCCGCGCGTCGATCGTACGGCAGTTCTCGCGCTCGCTCGCCGGCGCCTTCCAGGGCTCGAGCGACGGCGCGCAGGCGGGCTTCACGCACCGCCTGCTGCTCGTCGACATCAGCGATGATCTCGCCGCGCCGCTCGTCGCGGAGGCGGTGCATCGCGGCCATGCCGTGGAGCGCACGACGAGCGCGGCGATCGAGTCGGTCGTCGA
>Ga0137353_1000131_pt1 | contig 14727 bp, 14 predicted proteins | sample EasRivERMLT760_2_FD_104759 | JGI IMG/M metagenome (GOLD analysis project Ga0137353, IMG submission 104759) | Soil microbial communities from meander-bound floodplain in the East River, Colorado, USA - East River MetaG ERMLT760_2 | ecosystem: Environmental > Terrestrial > Soil > Floodplain ...
GCGCGCGCAGGACCACCGAGACGCGGCGCACCCCTCCGTCCTGCTCGAAGCGCACGATGCACTCGACGATGCGCGGGATGCGGAGCGCGGCGCGGCGCACTTCGCGCTCGGCACGCTTGCGCATGTGGTCGGAGACATCTGCGTGGTGCGTGTGGAAGTGGACTTCCATCCCTACCCTCCGGGGTTCGTCACGCGTTTCAGGTGCGCCTCCGTCTCCCTGGCGCAGCGGTCCCACGTGAAGGTCTCGGCGAACGCGCGCGCGCGCACGCCCATCTCCTGTACCAGCGGAAGCGATCCAGCGATCCGATCCATCGCCGCGCCGAGTGCGGCGATGTCACCGTGCGGGACGAGGAACCCGGTCTCGCCGTTCCGCACCGATTCCCGGATCCCCGGCGAATCCGACGCGACGACCGGCGTTCCGCAGGCCTCCGCCTCGACGTTCGTCAGGCCCCACCCTTCCTTCGGCGATGCGAGCGCGACCGCCCAGGACCGGCGCAGCAGCGCGAGCTTCTCCGTCTCGCTCACGAAGCCAAGGAAACGTACGCGCTTTCCGAGGTCAAGCGAATCCGCGAGGGCTTCGAGGCGCGGCCGGTAGTCACCCGCGCCGGCGATCTCGAGCACCGCGTCGCGCCGCGCGACGCGTGCGAAGGCGCGGATCACGAGGTCCACGCCCTTGTACTTCTTGAGGCGCCCGAGGTACGCGAAGGTCGGCACCGCGGCGCGTTGCGAGGCGTCCGGCGTGTAGTGCTCGAACGAGACGCCGGGCGGGATCACGACGACGTCCTCGCGCCGGAGGCCGCGCGCGACGAGGTCGTCGGCGGTGCTCTCGCTGATCGCCTGGAACGGGACGCGCTTGTAGCACCAGGGGATGGGGCGCTCGGAGAGCCAGACCGCAGAGGCGAGCAGCGGGTTCAGCTCCCGGAACGCCGCGCCGCCGAAGAGGTGCGGCACCACACCGACCACGCGCTGCGTGCCGCCCCACCGCGTCGTGAAGAGCGGCATCTTGTTGATGTCCTCGTACAGCACGTCGAACGCGCGCTGCTTGAGCTCCCGCTCCCAGTAGCGCCGCGCGTGCAGCGCGAAGGTCTGCCGCGTCCCCACGCGATGGATCTCGACCCCGTTGCGCGTGATGCGCTCCGGGCAGGCCGGCCATCCCCCGCAGAGCAGGACGACCTCGTGCCCGAACGACGCGAGACGCTCGAGGATCTCGTGCAGGTGGGTCTCGGCGCCGCCCCCGAGGGGATTCTCGATGTCCTGCCAGTTGACCGCGCAGATCCTCACGCGAGCCGGCCCATGCGTCGGGCGAGCGCGTCGATCACGCCGTTCACGAAGCGCGCGCTCTGTGCGGTGCCGAATCGTTCGGCGAGGCGCACGCATTCCTGGATCACGACACGCGGCGGCGTGCCGCCCTGCATCAGCTCGGCGGCAGCGAGGCGCAGCACCGAGCGCTCGATGTGGCCGAGACGGTCGAGGCGCCAGTTGGTCGTCACCTCGCTGAGCTCGGCGTCGATGCCTGGACGCTCGACGGCGACGAGCTGGATGATCGCGTTCGCGAAGGCGCGTTCGTCGGGCTGGATCGCGAGGTCGTCCCACACGAGCGTCGCGACGCGCGCGAGGTCCGCGGGCGTGCCGCGGACGTCCCACGCGTACAAGGCCTGGAGGGCGCGCGAGCGCCCCCGTGTCTCCATTCGGGCCTGCGTCACTCCTCCGCCCCGTTCGCATTGTCGAGGCGGCCGAAGAGGTCGGCCATCTCCAGCGCCGCGAGTGCGGCATCCCATCCCTTGTTGCCATGCGCGCCGCCCGCACGCGCGGTCGCCTGGTCCATCGTGTCGCAGGTGAGCAGGCCGAAGCCGATCGGCACGCCGAACTCGCCCTGCAGCAGCGAGAGTCCGCGCGACGCCTCGCCCGCGACGTAGTCGAAGTGCGGCGTGTCGCCGCGCACCACCGCGCCGAGCGCGATGCAGGCGTCGTACCGGTCGCTCTGCAGCGCCTTCGCGACCGCGGGCGGCAGCTCCCACGCCCCCGGCACCCAGAGGATGTCCACGTCCTCGAAGGCGACGCCGTGGCGCACGCACGCATCCATCGCGCCCTCGACGAGCTTCTCGGTGACGTTCGCGTTGAAGCGTGCCGCGACGATCACCACCCGGCGCCCCGCGCCGGCAGGTTCCCCGATGAACTCGGCCATCAGATCGCCCGGAGGTGACCGAGCTTCGTGCGCTTGGTCTCGAGGTACTCGGCGTTCTCGTTGGTCGAGGGGGAGACGATCGCGACGCGCTCGCCGAGCCGCAGGCCGTAGCCTTCGAGGCCGACGAGCTTCTTCGGGTTGTTGGTGATCGGACGGATCGACGTGAGGCCAAGGTCGAGGAGGATCTGCGCGCCGATGCCGTAGTTCCGCAGGTCGGGCGCGAAGCCGAGCTTCTCGTTCGCCTCGACGGTGTCGGCGCCGGCGTCCTGCAGCGCGTACGCCTTGAGCTTGTTGAGCAGGCCGATGCCGCGGCCTTCCTGGTCGAGATAGACGATCACCCCGCGTCCCGCCTCGACGACGAGGCGCATCGCCTCGTGCAGCTGCCAGTGGCAATCGCAGCGGATGGAGTGGAAGGTGTCGCCGGTGAGGCACTTCGAGTGCATGCGCACCAGCACGTCCTCGGCGCCGGAGACCTCGCCGTACACCAGCGCGACGTGCTCATGGGAGTCGACATCATTGCGATACCCCACGAGACGGAACTCGCCGTACTCCGTGGGCAGTCGCACGTCGGCCTCGCGATGCACGAGGCGCTCGTGCTGCAGGCGGTACGCGACGAGCTGCGCGACGGTGATGAACGTGAGGCCGTTCACCTGCGAGAACTCCTCGAGTTGCGGACGGCGCGCCGACGAACCGTCGGCGGTGAGGATCTCGCAGATCACGCCCGCGGGCTGCAGCCCCGCGAGGCGCATGAGGTCCACCGCGGCCTCGGTGTGACCCACGCGCTGGAGCACGCCGCCCCCGCGCGCACGCAGCGGGTGCACGTGTCCCGGTCGGCGCAGGTCGCTCGGGTGCGTGTTCGCGCCGGCGGTGAGCTTGATCGTCGTCGCCTGGTCGGCGGCGCTGATGCCCGTCGTCACGCCATGCTTCGGCGCGGCGTCGACGGTCACGGTGTACGCCGTGCGCAGTGCGTCGGTGTTCTCGTCTCCCATCATCTGGAGCCCGAGCTGGTTCACGCGCTCGGGCGAGAGGGCGACGCAGATCATCCCCTTCGCGTGCATGAGGAAGTTCACCATCTGCGGCGTGATGAACTCGGCCGCGCAGACGAGGTCGCCCTCGTTCTCGCGATCCTCGTCGTCGGCGACGACGATGAACTTGCCGTGGCGCAGGTCGTCGAGCGCCTGCTGGATGGTACCGAACATGGTCACTTGGTCAGGAGGGGCGCCGCGAGGCGCTTGAGATGCTTGGCGAGCACGTCCGCCTCGAGCTGCACGCGGTCGCCCACCGTCAGGCTGCCGAGTGTCGTGTGGCGGAGCGTGTGTTCGATGATGCTGAGCTGCGCGACGCCCGGCTGCGGGAGCGCGTTCACGGTGAGGCTCACACCGTCGACGGCGATGGAGCCGAGCGGGACGAGCAGCTCGTCGATCTCCTCCACGACATCGATGTCGATGAGCACCGCATCGTCGCGGCGCGAGACGGCGCGCACCGTGCCGACGCCATCGACGTGGCCCTGCACGATGTGGCCGCCGAGCCGGTCACCGACGGCGAGCGCGCGCTCGAGGTTGAGCGTCGTGCCCACGGTCCACCCGGCGATCGTCGTGCGCTCGAGGGTGGTCACCACCGCCGCGACGCGGAACCAGCCCGCGCCCACCTCGCGCACCGTCAGGCACGCGCCGTTGCAAGCGATGCTCTCACCCAGCGCGACGTCGTCGTAGGCCGCCGCGATGACGAGCTCGCGCCCGGCGTCCGTGGTGGACACCTCGCGTACGGTCCCGACAGCGGTGATCAATCCGGTGAACATGCGAGCCCGACGACGGTGGAATCAGCGGCCGGCGGGGGCGTAGATGGTCATGAGGTCGTCGCCGAACTCGCGACGTTCCACCACGCGCCAACTGTCTGGCGCCCCCGAACCCGGCGACACCGCCCCGAAGGCGGGGAGTGCCCCGGCCCCGAGCAGGACCGGCGCCTGAAAGATAATCAGCCGATCGACGAATCCGCCGCTCAGAAGTGCCCCGGCGAGTCCCTGCCCCCCCTCGACGAGGAGGTCCCGGATCCCGGCTTCCCGGAGGCGGGCGAGCTGCGCCGGAAGTCCATGCCCGTCGAGCACTTCGACCCCCTTGGCGGCGAGCGCACCGACGGTGGCCGGGTCGGGCCGGTCAGCCAGCACCCAAGTCCGCACCTTCTTTGCGGTCTTCACGAGCTGGCTGCCGATCGGAAGGCGCGCCTTCTGGTCGAAGACCACGCGGGCGGGCGCGATCCGCGGCCGCCGGCCATAGCGGACCGTGAGAAGGGGATCATCAGCCAAGGCGGTCCCGATCCCGATGCCCACCGCGTCGGCGCCGGAGCGGAGTCGATGCACTTCCTTCCGCGCCGGCTCGCCGGTGAGCCAGCGCTGCGTGCGGTCCGAAGGCGCGATCCCGCCGTCGAGCGAGATGGCCAGCTTGAGCGTGACGAAGGGGCGCGTGGGGTCGCGGTGCGCGAAGAGGAATGCGGTGTTGAGCTCGGCCGCCCCTTCCGCCTCGACGCCTTCGGTGACCGCGATCCCGGCGGCGCGCAGTTTCGCGATGCCCCCGGCCGCCTCGGTATTCGGGTCGTTGATCGCGACGATCACGCGGGCGACGCCCGCCGCGATCAGCGCGTCAGCACACGGGGGCGTCTTGCCGTGGTGCGCGCAGGGCTCGAGCGAGACGTAGACATCGGCGCCGCGGGCCCGTTCGCCCGCCTTCTCGAGCGCCGTCGCTTCGGCGTGGGGCCCGCCGAACTCGGCGTGCCATCCCTCGCCGACCACCTTGCCATCGCGAACGACGACGGCGCCGACCATGGGGTTCGGCGCCGTCCGTCCCCAGCCGCGCCGCGCCACGAGCAGCGCGCGGCGCATCCGAGCCCCATCCTGCGGGGCCGGTGCCGGAGAGAGTTGAAGCTGGTCCGTCAGAAGCTGATGCGGAGGCCGATCGAGCCGTACAGGCGCGACTTGTCCGCGGCCTCGTCGAAACTGTTGAACGTGGCCACGTCGCCACCGCTCACCTGGCCGATCTCGGCCACGATCTTCGCGACGAGGAGGTTGAAACCGAGCGAACCGTACATCGTGGTGCGCTTGAGTTCCTGCGCGGGGCTCGCGGTGAAGCTGCCGCCCGCGGTCACCGTGCCGGCCACCGCCGCGCTCGCGTCGTAGTTGTCCTGGCCATAGCCGGCGCTGAGCTGGAAGAGCAGCAGGTTCTTCTGCGCCGAGAGGCGCCACGAGGTCGTCTTCACGGCGAAGTCGCTGATCGCGAATGTCGCATTGCCGGCCGTGGCATCGAGCGTCATCGTGGGCAGGTCGCGCACGAGATACGAGAATGACACGCCGGGAACGACGAGCGACTGCTCGAGGAGTCCGACGCGCGCACCGAGGCCGATCTTCATCGCGCCGCCGTCGGTGGCGAGCGAGACACCGTCACCGTCGATCGTCGGCACGTAGGTCACGCTGCCGAGGATGTCCACGCCACCGACGCGCGTGACGCCGAGCGGGATGCCCTTGAAGACGCCGAGCGCGAGATCCACGCCGGGGAGGCCGAGGATCTGCGAGTTGGTGGTGAGGTTGCTGCTCACCGCCGGTCCGAGCGCCACGTTGACGTTCTGGAGGTCGGGCAGGTCGCCCATCACGGCGTTGCCGCGGAGCGCGACGGCGAAGTGCGGGAAGCCGCCCAGGGTCGAGCCGATGCCGAGCGTGTGGCTGCCGCCGACGAGGGAGGTGCCGAGTTGCGGCATCATGTACGCCCAGAGGTCGACGGCCTTGGCGCAAGCATCTGCGGTGGTGGCGGGACCGGTGCACTGGGCATTGGCGGGAGCGGAGACGGCGGCGGCGAGCAGCGCGGTTCCGGCGAGAAGACGACGCATGTGGGGCAACTCCATGTCAGACGAGGTGAACCCGCCCCGATCCAGGACGGGTGTGGCCGATGATCCAATTATCGACGCCGGCCTGCGCAGCAAGGTCACGCACTTTCGCGGCTCCGGATGTGTCGGTGATCACGATCATCCCGACACCCATGTTGAACGCCCGGTACATCTCCGCCCGGTCGACCTTGCCCGCCTCTTCCAATACCCGGAAGGTGCCCGGAATCTCCCATGACTTCATCTCGACCACCGCATCGAGATGAGACGGCAACGCCCGGTCGAGATTGCCGGGAATGCCCCCGCCGGTGATGTGCGCCATGGCGTGGATGTGACCCAGGACCGGAGCGAGCATGGAGAGGTAGCTGCGATGCACCGCGAGCAGGATGTCAGCGACACTCTGCCCCGTCGCGCCGGGCCACGGATCGTTCGGCCCGAGCTTCATGCGGTCCTGCACGATGCGGCGCGCGAGCGAGTAACCGTTGGTGTGCAGCCCGGTGCTCCCGAGCCCGACGAGGACGTCGCCGTCCTTCACGCCGCCGCTCGTGATGACCTGGTCCTCCTCCACCCAGCCGACGATGAACCCCGCGAGGTCGTAGTCGGGCGGCGTGTAGACGCCCGGCATCTCGGCGGTCTCGCCACCGATGAGTGAGGCGCCGTTCTCGCGACAGCCCGCCGAGACACCGGCGACGACGGCCTCGACGACCGACGGGACCAGCTTGCCGAACGCGACGTAGTCGAGGAAGAAGAGCGGCTTGGCGCCCTGCACCAGGATGTCGTTGACGCAGTGATTGACGAGGCAGTGCCCGATGGTGTCGTGGCGGTCGGCCTCGATGGCGATCTTGATCTTCGTGCCCACGCCGTCGGCGCTCGCGACGAGGAGCGGCTGTTTCGCGCCCTCGGGAACGCGGAACATCCCACCGAAGCCGCCGAACGCGCCGCGAGCGCCTGCCGTGAAGGTGGACTCGACGAGCCGCTTGATGCGGTGCTTCGAGTCCTCCGCGGCGTCGATGTCGACGCCGGCGCTCGCGTAGGTCAGCTTCGCTTCGCTCATCTCCGCGCTCACGCGTTGAGGGCCTGGTCGAAGGTGACGAGCTTGTGGAAGTCGGCGACGCGCCGCTCGATGTCGGCGTGGGTGATCTCGAGGAGCCGCGTGATGGAGAACCCCTCGACGACGAACGACCCCATCGCCGAGCCGACGACGACCGCGCGGCGCATGTTCGCCTCGGAGATGTCGTCGGTGCGCGCGAGCCAGCCCATGAAGCCGCCGGCGAACGAGTCGCCCGCGCCGGTGGGGTCGAAGACCGACTCCAGCGGATAGGCCGGCGCGAAGAAGACCTCGTCCTTGTTGAACATGAACGCGCCGTGCTCGCCCTTCTTGATGAGCACCGTCCTGGGGCCGCGCTCCATGATCCAGCGCGCCGCCTTCACGAGGTTCGCCTGCTCGGTGAGCTGGCGCGCCTCGCCGTCGTTGAGCGTGATGAGGTCGACGTGCTTGAGGAGTTCGAGGAGGTCGTTGCGGCGCGACTCGATCCAGAAGTTCATCGTGTCGCACGCGACGAGCTTGGGCTTCTTGACCTGCTTGAGCACCTCGAGCTGGAGGCGCGGGTCGATGTTCGCGAGGAAGACGTACCTCGCGTCGGTGAACTGCGCCGGGATCTTCGGCTTGAAGTGCGAGAAGACGCCGAGGCGCGTCTCGAGCGTCTCGGCCGAGTTCAGGTCGTGGCGGTAGCGGCCGCGCCAGCGGAACGACTCGCCTTCGATCTGTTCGAGGCCCGCGAAGTCGATCCCGCGCGCCTTGAGCGGCTCGAGCTTCGCCATCGGGTAGTCGCTGCCGACGACGCCGACGAGCTGGACCTTCGTCTGGTGCGAGGCGGCGGTGGAGAAGTAGTTCGCGGAGCCGCCGAGGACCTCGTCGGCCTTGCCGAACGGAGTCTCCACGGAGTCGAGTGCGACGGAGCCTACGACGAGAACGGACATCGGATGAAGGCTGAAGGATGAAGGATGGAAGATGAAAGTCGAGCTGCGAGCGACTACGGATGCGCGGGATGTGAGCTGTCGTTGCCTTCACTTTCAGCCTTCATCCTTGAGCCTCCATCACATGCGCTCAGGTGCCGCGATGCCGAGCAATCCCAGCCCATTCGCCAGCGCGAGCCGCGCCGCCTTCGCCAGCGCGAGCCGCGCCTGCATGATCGGCTCCGGTTCGCCGAGCACATGGCACTTGTGGTACCACGTGTGCACCATGCGCGCCGTCTCGAGCAGCCAGTTGGCGACGCGATGCGGTTCGAGCGACTCGGCCGCGCCCGCGAGGAATGCGGGCCAGTCGAGCAGCGCCTTCACGAGTTCGCGCTCCTCCGGCGTGTCGAGCACGCTCCAGTCGATGCCGGCGCCGGTCACCTTCGCGAGGTCGACCTCGCCCTGCCGGAAGATGCCGCTCAGCCTCGCGTGCGCCATCTGCACGTAGTAGACCGGGTTCTCCTCGCTCTGCGACCGCGCGAGGTCCACGTCGAACACGAGCTGGCTGTCGCCCTTCCGCATGAGGAAGAAGTAGCGCACCGCGTCGCGTCCGACCTCGTCGATGAGGTCGCGCACCGTGACGTAGCTGCCGGCGCGCTTGGAGATCTTCACCTCTTCGCCGCCCTTCATCACCGTGACCATCTGGTGCAACACGTACTCGGGGTAGCCCCGCGGCACGCCAATGTCGAGCGCCTGCAGCCCGGCGCGCACGCGCGCCGTCGTGCCGTGGTGGTCGGCACCCTGCACGTTGATCGCGCGCGTGAAGCCGCGCTCGAACTTCGTGACGTGATACGCGACATCGGGGACGAAATAGGTGAAGGTCCCGTCGCGCTTGCGCATGACGCGGTCCTTGTCGTCGCCGTAGTCGGTGGTGCGCAGGTAGAGCGCGCCGTCGTCCTCGAAGGTGTGGCCGGCGCTCCTGAGCCGCTCCACCGTCTTCTCGACCATGCCGTCGGTATAGAGGGAGCTCTCGAGGTAGTAGACGTCGAACTTCACGCCGAAGGCGCGCAGGTCGAGGTCCTGCTCCTTTCGCAGCTCCCTCACTGCGACCACGCGCACCTGCTCGAGGTCGTCGCCCTTCGCGTCATTCGGGAACTCGGTCGCATAGCGCTCGGCGATCTCGGCGATGTACTGGCCGTGGTAACCGCCCTCGGGGATCTCCAGCGGCAGCCCCGCGCGCTCGCGCAACCGCGCCTGCACCGACTTGGCGAGGTTCGCGATCTGCACGCCGCCGTCGTTGTAGTAGAACTCGCGCGTCACCTTCCAGCCCTGCGACGCGAGGAGCGCGGCGATCGCGTCGCCGAGCGCGGCCTGGCGGCCGTGGCCGACGTGCAGCGGGCCGGTGGGATTCGCCGAGACGAACTCGATGTTGGCGCTCCTTCCCGTTCCTCCCTGCCCTTCGCCGAAGTGCGTGCCGGCGGCGAGGATCCTCTCGAGGCCCGACGCGAGGTCGGCGCTGGAGAGGCGGAAGTTGATGAAGCCCGGTCCGGCGACGCTCGCCTCGGAGACACCGGCGGCCTTCGTGTCGAGTGCGGCGATCAGCGCGTCGGCGATGTCGCGCGGCTTCCTCCCGAGTGACTTCGCGAGCGTCATCGCGACATTCGACGCCCAGTCACCATGGGCCGGATCGCGCGGACGCTCGAGCGCGGGCTGCACGTCGGCGGGCGCACCGATCGCGACCGCGGCGCGCGTGAGGGCGTCGCGCAGTGCGTCGAGTCCGCTCACTTCTCCGGTCCGGGCTTCGGCGACTTCGGCGCGGCGGGCGCGCTCGGCGTGCTCGGCGTGCTCGATGCAGGAGCAGGCGCGCTGGAGCCAGTCGCGGGCGCCGTAGCGGGCGCAGCCGCTCCGGGCGAGCCATCCGCTTTCGCCGCGGGACGCTGGTCCTTCTTCCCGTCTTTGCCGTAGTCGGTGATGTAGAAGCCGGAGCCCTTAAAGTGCAATCCACCGCCGGCCGAGATGCGCCGCGAGGCGACCTTGCCGCAGGTCGGACAGGAGAGCTCCGACTGTGCGTCGCTCATCTTCTGCGTGAACTTCTCGAAGTCATGCCCGTCTGGGCAGCGGTACTCGTAGGTCGGCATTCGGCTGGGAAGGCGTAACGTGTGGAGCCTGATAAAGTTACGCGCTCGAACAGGGCGATTCAAGCGGACTCGAGGCGTCAGCTCCCCTTCAGGCGTTGCCACTCGGATCGCACGCGATCCGGCAGCGTGAGCGAGTCAGCGATCGCGGCGATCGCTTCGGCCTCCTTCCAGGCGTTCTCGAGGAGGGCGAGTTCGCCTTCGAGCGCGCGACGCTCGAGTTCTTCGTGCGCGGCCATCTCGAGCGCCAGCCGCGTTGGCGTTGAGAGTCTCTCGAGCCCCTCGGTTCCGTTGATCCAGGAGCGGCCTTTCTGCCGCGAGGCCGCGAGACGGAATGTGCCTGCGATGCTGCCTTCGCTCTCGAGGATCCTGACTGCCTTGCGCACCGAGAAGCCCAGTCCGCCGCCCAAGTTGAGCTTCGGCAGGAACTGCCGCGCCGCCTCGAGCGCCTCAGTACCCTCGAGCAGCAGGCGCGAGTGACTCGTCGCACCGCTGTCGATGCCAGTGTAAGTGAACGCCTTCGATTCGATCGGGATGAGGAGCCGGAAGCCCTCGGCGCTGGAGCGTGATGGCTCGATCCGGCTCCGGGCCGCCGCGCCGTAGCCGATCTCCAAGCGCTGGCCTCCCTTCCGCGTGAGAACCGCTGCGAACTTCCCGTGCGCGAACCGGATCTGGAGCGCGCGGAGCGCCAAGTACGGCAGGGCGCCGAGACTGGCACCTCCGATCGGCCCCGCCACCGCCATCGCGCTGAGCGACAGAGCACCGAACGCCGCTTCCTTCCACCAGCGCGATCTGAATCGCGCGCCATACCGCCACGCCGCGAACTCCGGTCTCAGCGGCTTCCCGATCCGCACGAGCTCCGTGCCGTCACGAAGCCGCGCGAGTCCGACCTGATCGGTCGAGGTCCGCAATCTGGTAGCGCGGAACGCGCGCTCCGCTTCCTCGATCGCCTCCCATCGCACCTCGAGTGGCGAGAGGTTCCATTGCTGGCAGGTCGCGCACACGACCCAGAGCCTCGCCTTCGCCGCGTCGAAGGCGAGGCGGCGCCCGACTGGGAACCGTTCGATCGCGTCGTTCCGCGCGAATCGCCGATGGCAGAAGCTGCAGGTGGAGTACATCGGCGTGGAAGATCGAAGCCGGACCGCGCCTCGGCAACGCGGCAGGGCGTCAGCGCAGCCGGAACCGCTCCATCTGCGCGAGCACGCTCGGCGGCAGCACCAGGCTGTCCGCGATCGCCGCGATCTCCTCGGCCTCGCGCCACTGCTTCTCGATCTCGGCCAGCTCGCCCTCGAGCGCACGACGCTCCTGCTCCTCGTGCGCGGCCATCTCGAGTGCGAGACGAATGGAGACCGGAGCCCCGGCCAATGCGGAAGTGGTGTCGGGCTCTCGTGTCTCCTCGGCGACCTCATCCGCGTAGCGGCCGAAGCGCCTGCTCTTGCTCGCGGAGTCGAAGCGCCCGGCAAGGCGGAACACGTAGTTCTGGTCGCTCGCCCGGTCGAGGATCTTCACCGCTTCCGCGACGGAGCCCCGGTGCCCGCCGGTGCGGTTGAGTCGCGGCAACAACTGCGACGCGACCCGCACCGCCTCGGCGCCCCGCACTATCGCCTCCGGATCGCTCTCCGCGCCCCACCCGTGCGAGCGGCTCGCCGGCGGATGCTTGAGCCGGAGATACCAGCCCAGCGGCTCATCCTCGTCGGTGATGATGCGCATCCGGATGATGTGCGAGTTCGTGAGCGGTATCCGTTCGCCCCCATCGAGCGTGATCCGCGAGACGACGCGCGAACGGCTCACGACGATGCTCGCCGTCGCGATGCCGAGGACGATCGCTGCGGGGATCGCACCGACGCTGAAGAGCAGCCGGGCCCCGCCGACCTTCCCGACGACACCGAGCACCGACGCCACCGCCGCGCCGGGCGCATTGATCAGCCAACGCTTCGTGAACCGCGCCCCATAGCGCCACGCCGCGAACTCCGGACGTGGCGCCTTCCCGATGCGGATCAGCTCCGATCCATCGGCGAGCTTCGCGAGCCCGATGTTGTCGGTCGAGGTGCGAAGGTGCGTCCCGCGATAGAGCCGCTCGGCGTCCTCGATCGCTTCCCAGCGCTCGTCGATCGGCGAGAGGTTCCACTGGCGGCAGACCTGGCAGACGACCCAGAGCCGTCCCTTCTCGCCATCGATGGCGAGCCGGCGGCCGACGGGGAAGCGCTCGAGGATGTCGTTCCTGCCGAGCGGCGCGTGGCAGTGGATGCAGGTCGAATACATCTCAGCCCGGCCGGTACTCTCCCCACACGTCGCGCAGCACGTCGGAGATCTCGCCGACCGTGGCGCGCGCCTTCACCGCCTCGACGACGAGCGGCATCATCGGTGCGCGCGCGGCGCCGGGCTTCGCGTACGCCGGGGCCGCGGCCTTGATCGCGCCGAGCGCCGCCGCGACCGCCTTCGCATCGCGCTTCGCCTTCACCGCGGCGAGCCGCGCCTTCTGCCCCTGCTCGAGCGCCGCGAAATCGGGCGCGGGGATGATCGGCGGCGCTTCGCCATCGCCGAACTTGTTCACCCCGACGATCACCGTCGCGCCCGACTCGACCGCGAGCTGGTACTCGTACGCCGATCGCGCGATCTCCTCCTGGAAGAACCCCGCCTCGATCGCCGGCGACGAACCGCCGAGCGCCTCGACGCGCGCCATGAGGTCGCGCGCGCGCCGCTCGACCTCGTCGGTGAGCGCCTCGACGTAGTAGCTCCCCGCGAGCGGGTCCACCGTCTGCGCGAGGCCGCTCTCGAACGCGACCACCTGCTGCGTGCGCAGCGCGAGCGTCGCCGCGTCCGCCGTCGGGAGTGCGAGCGCTTCGTCGTAGCCGTTCGTGTGCAGTGACTGCGTGCCGCCGAGCGTCGCGGCGAGCGTCTGCACGGCGACGCGCACCACGTTGTTGAGCGGCTGCTGCGCCTGCAGTGTCACGCCGCCGGTCTGCGTGTGGAAGCGCAGCTTGCAGCTCGCATCGCTCGCACCGAAGCGCTCGCGCATGAGCGACGCCCACATGCGGCGCGCGGCGCGGAACTTCGCGACCTCCTCGAAGAGGTCGTTGTGGCAGGCGAAGAAGAAGCTGAGGCGCGGCGCGAACTCATCGACCTTCAGCCCGGCATCGAGTGCGCGCTGCACGTAGGTGAGCGCGTTCGCGAAGGTGAACGCGACCTCCTGCACCGCGGTCGCGCCCGCCTCGCGGATGTGATAGCCCGAGATCGAGATCGGGTTGAAGCTCGGCACGTCCTCGGCGCAGAAGCGGAACGTCTCGGCGATGAGCGCGAGCGACGGCTCGGGCGGGAAGATGTACGTCCCGCGCGCGATGTACTCCTTGAGGATGTCGTTCTGGATGGTGCCGCTGAGCTTCGCGCGCGGGATCCCGCGCTCCTCGGCGACGACGACGTACATCGCGAGCAGCACGGCCGCCGTGGCGTTGATCGTCATCGACGTGCTGACCTCGTCGAGCGGGATGCCATCGAGGAGTGCGTGCAGGTCCTCCACCGAATCGATCGCGACACCGACGCGGCCCACCTCGCCCAGCGCGCGCGGTGAGTCGGAGTCGAGTCCCATCTGCGTCGGCAGGTCGAATGCCGTGCTCAGTCCCGTCTGTCCCGCCTGGAGCAGCAGCTTGAAGCGCGTGTTCGTCTCCTGCGCCGAGCCGAAGCCGGCGTACTGCCGCATCGTCCAGAGGCGGCCGCGGTACATCGACGCCTGCACGCCGCGCGTGAACGGGAAGACGCCCGGTTCGCCGATCGACGCCGGCACCTCACCCGTCTCGGGGCGATAGACCGCCGCGATCGGGATGCCGGACGGGGAGAGCCGTTCCGTCACGCGCCGCCCAGCATCTCGGCGGCGATCGCGACGTCGGACTTCGATCCGATGAAGTACGGCGAGCGCTGATGCAGCTGCGTCGGCTGGATGTCGAGGATCCGCTTCCGGCCGTCGATCGCCGCGCCTCCCGCCTGCTCGCAGATGAACGCCAGCGGACTGCACTCGTAGAGCAGGCGCAGCTTGCCCGACGGCGCCTTGGCGTTCGCCGGATAAGCGAAGATGCCGCCGCCGAGGAGGTTGCGATGGAAGTCGGCGACGAGCGATCCGACGTAACGCACGTTCATCGCCTCGCGCTTGCCGTCCATCCCGCGGAAGCGACGGATGAGGTCACGCACGTTGTCGGCCCAATGCTGCTCGTAGGCCTCGTTCACCGAGAGATAGCGGCCGACCTCGGGCGTGCGGATGTCGGGATGCGACAGCAGGAACTCGCCGATCGACGGGTCGAGCGTGAATCCGTGCGCCCCTTGCCCCGTCGTGTAGACGAGCATCGTGCTCGACCCATAGATGACGTAGCCCGCCGCGACCTGCTTGTGCCCGGGCTGCAGCATGTCCTCCATCGTGCCCGCGCCACCGCCCTTGGTCACGCGCCGCAGCACGGAGAAGATCGTGCCGACCGGGACGTTCACGTCGATGTTCGACGAGCCGTCGAGCGGATCGAACAGCAGCACATAGTTGCCGCGGCGGAACTGGTCGGGGATCGGGATGATCCCCTCCTCCTCCTCTGAGGCCATCGCGCA
>Ga0137353_1000132_pt1 | contig 14693 bp, 9 predicted proteins | sample EasRivERMLT760_2_FD_104759 | JGI IMG/M metagenome (GOLD analysis project Ga0137353, IMG submission 104759) | Soil microbial communities from meander-bound floodplain in the East River, Colorado, USA - East River MetaG ERMLT760_2 | ecosystem: Environmental > Terrestrial > Soil > Floodplain ...
ATTTCGAAAATATTCAATCTGAAATACAAATCCGAGCGAAAACGGTGTTCGTCGCTTTCGGTTTTTAAGTCGCGATTGGTTGCTGCAATCAAACGGAAATTGGATTTTTTCGGTGTCGTATCCCCAATTTGAATATACTCATTGGTTTCAAGGACCCGCAGTAATTTGGCTTGTAGTTCTAATGGCATTTCGCCTATTTCATCCAGAAACAAAGTCCCTCCATTGGCCTCTTCTATAAAACCTTTCTTGTCTTTTATGGCTCCTGTAAAAGCGCCATGTTTGTGTCCGAACAATTCGCTTTCGAGAATTTCCTTGCTGAAAGTACTGCAGTTTAGCGCCACAAATGACTTCCCTGATCGGTTGCTGTTTTCGTGAATCGATTGGGCAAAAACTTCTTTCCCTGTTCCGGTTTCACCTGTTAAAAGTACGGTGGAATCAGTTTTTGCCACTTTTTTTGCCAAATCAATGACTTGTTCCAATCCTTTTGATTTTCCAATAATGTTCTCAAAGGAATATTTATCCGAAATTCGTTTTTCGAGTTGTTTGACTTTCTTTTTCAGTTGTACTTTTTCCAAGGCTTTGTACAACAGCGGGATGATTTTATCATTGTCATCTCCTTTGACGATATAATCAAAAGCTCCATTTTTCATGGCTTGGACACCATCCGAAATTTTGCCGAAAGCAGTCAATAAAATCACTTCGGTTAAAGGAAAAGTCTCCTTTATTTTTTGGACAAAATCAACGCCATTGCCATCAGGAAGTTTGACATCGCACAGAACTACATCGATATCATTTGTTTCCAGTTTTTTGAAACCTGCCTTTAAATCGTGTGCTTCGAAAACTTCGAAACCTTCTGATTTTATAATTCTGGCGAGGAGATGACGCAATTTTTCTTCGTCATCAATAATGAGGATGTTTTTCAAAATGATTTTTTGTCAAATATTTATACACAAATTTAAATGATTTAACCCCGCTAAGTAAAATTAAGCGGGGTCAAAATTTTCAATCATTAAATATAATCACTATTTCCTGATTAATTCGAGATTAGTTACGGGCTGGTATACCATTGGTATTTCTTCAATTTCAACATCACTTTTATCCAAACCAAAGGCTTTTTCTTCTGAAAGAGATAGTTTTTTCAACCAAAAATAGGAATAAAGCAACCAACCATCTTTTATGGCAAAATCGTTTTCAACCGACAGGAATTTTTCAATTAGAATAAATTTAAAATCAGGCTCCGCATTATATTTAGTAGAGCCGTCTGGACGAATGTGTAAATTCAGTTCTTTTTTCTCCGCCAATTCGTGAACAATTCTCTTGAAATACAGCTCTACTCTTGGCTGTACTCTGAAACCGACATTCAACACTACTTTAATTACTTTGTCATCTAAAATCTCCACTACTTCATAATTTAACGTAAAAGGGTCGTTGGTTCTGTTTATATGCAAAAACCAGTACACATCGGCTCTTTTTGGTTTTTTGGAGAAAATAGATTTTATGATTTTCTCTTCAATTTCGTAAGTTTTATCGGCTTTGGATAAATAAATTAAATGGGTGGAATATTTAGGAATACTGTCATCTTGGCTTAATTCATTTAATAAAGAAGTCTGTTCTATTAAATTGGTAAATTTCAGGAAACGATTGTTGATTTTTCGGGAAAAATACCAAACATACATGACCATAAAAATGAAAAGCTCAAAGAATAGGAACATCCAACGTTCTTTGATTTTGACCACATTAGCGAGGAAAAAAGCAACTTCGATTATTGTAAATATAAATAAAATGATAATAACCCAACCCTTATTCATTTTTTTGATAAATACCAAATAGTAGGACAACAGAAGGGTTGTCATAAGCATTGCAATGGTGATGGAAAACCCATAGGCCGCTTCCATATGTGCTGAATTTTTGAAATATAAAATCATTAAGATACAACCTGCCCAAAGAATGGTGTTTACCGATGGAATGTAAATTTGTCCTTTTAAATTGGTTGGATTTTTTAGGGCTACGCGAGGCCAAAAGTTTAACGAAATAGCTTCGTTGATTAACGTAAATGAGCCGCTAATTAACGCTTGGGAAGCAATAATTGCCGCAAAAGTAGCAATCACGATTCCGATGATTAAAAACCACTGAGGCATAATGGCATAAAATGGATTTTTGCCTTCCAGAAATTCACTGTTTTGATGCATCAACCAAGCGCCCTGACCTAAATAATTAGTTACCAAAGCGATTTTTACAAAAATCCAAGTGATACGAATGTTCTCTTTCCCGCAATGTCCTAAGTCGGAATACAAAGCTTCCGCTCCCGTTGCACAAAGAAACACGGCACCAAGCAGCCAAAATCCGTGTGGGTATTCCACTAATAATCGGTATCCATATACTGGATTCAGTGCGTTTAGGATATCGGGATGGTGCACAATTTGCGAAACACCCAAAACGAGCAGCATCGTGAACCAAATCACCATGGCTGGTCCGAAAATATAACCCACTTTTTGCGTTCCGAAGCGTTGAAAAATAAACAATCCCGAAAGAATCGCGATAACAATAGGGATTGTTGGCAAGTTGGGCACAATGGCTTCAAGCCCTTCTACTGCCGATGCTACTGAAATAGGTGGGGTTATAATTCCATCGGCAAGTAAAGTGGTTGCCCCTAAAATGGTAGGAATCACCAATTTTCCCTTACCAAAACGTTTCACCAATGCATATAAAGAAAACACCCCACCTTCACCATGATTGTCTGCAGAAAGCGTTAGAAAAATATACTTGAAGGTGGTTTGGAATGTTAATGTCCAAAACACGCAGGAAATTCCTCCATAGACTAATAATTGAGTTATGGGTCTGTCGCTAATGATGGATTTCATTACATATAGCGGACTCGTTCCAATATCACCGTAAATGATACCAAGAGCCACTAAAAGCGTAGCTGCACTTACTTTTTGAATAGTTGATTTATTCATTTTTATAAAATATTAAATTTATTTTGAGTTCATTTTTGGGCATAAAAAGTCCGATTGCGATAGAAACAAGTGTCTCGCAACGATAATTAATTTGTATGTCGTCTGTTGATTATCCGGTATTAAAGCGGTACCCTACTCCCGATTCTGTGATAATAAATTGAGGCCGGTTTGGATCTTCCTCAATTTTTTTCCGGAGTTGGGCTACAAAAACACGCAGATACTGTGTTTGATCTGAATAGCTGTTTCCCCAAACTTGTTTTAGCAAATAGTGATGTGTGAGCACTCTACCTTCGTTTTTTACAAAAATGGAAAGCAAATTATATTCGGTGGTGGTTAATTTTAGGATTTCGTTTTTGAGTCTGACAATTCTCGAAGTAAAATCTATTGAGACCTCACCAAACTCTATTATCGGTTCATTTTCATTTAGTGTCAAATTTCTTAAAGCGGCACGAATTCTGGCCAATAATTCTTGGGTTCTGAATGGTTTTGTCAAATAATCATTCGCTCCATTATCAAGCGCTTTTACGATTTCGTCTTCCGTATTTTTTACGGTCAAAATTAAGATCGGATTTTTATACCATTCTCTCAATCGCTTTAAAACAATTTGGCCGTCCTCATCCGGCAATCCCAAATCCAGAATAATCAAGTCGGGTTGATGATTGGCAGCCATCATCAAACCTTCTTTTGCATTTACGGCAAAAATAGTTTTGTAATCATTTGAATTTAACGTGATTTCAAGCAGTTTCCTGATTTGAACTTCGTCATCTATGATTAATATTTCGGCAAAATTATTCATTTGATATGTCTTTCTTATTTATTACCAAAGCTGGGAAACTGAGTCTAAAAACTGAACCACCTTCTTCCCTGTTTTCGACAGTTACATTCCCATTTTGGGCTTCAACAAAACCTTTTACTATAGATAATCCAAGTCCGGTTCCACCTGTTTTTGAGTTTTGCAATCGGTAAAATTTATCAAAAACTTTATCAATTTCATCTTCTGGAAAACCGTTTCCGTCATCGACGATTGAGATTACACAAGGCAATAATTTTTCCGGATTGTATTCAAAATCAACATCCGTATTATAGTCTACTTTTATTTCAATTTTTGCTCCTTTTGGGGTGTATTGCGAGGCATTAAAAACCAAATTATAAATAATTTGCTCCATCAAACCATAGTCTAATTTGAAAAGCGGCAGGTTTTCATCGATGTCAACCACAATTTTATGAAATTGCAGATCATCCTTTAAATGATCTAAAACATTATAAATCAATTCTCCCAGATCACACCAATCCATTTTTGGCTGAACTACCCCAGATTCTAATCGGGACATATTCAATAAATTCTCCACCTGATGATTTAATCGAAGCGATGCTTTTTCAATTTCTGAATACAATTTTTGTTTGTTCATTTCAGAAATAGTAACCGTGTTACTTTGTATTGTATCTATTGCACCCATAATTGTAGAAATGGGAGTGCGCAATTCATGTGATAATGAATCCAATAAAGCATTGTACAACTTCATTGTATTTACTCTTACCTCTTTTATTTGCAATATTTTTTCCGCTTTTCTAATTTTATGTGTCAAAACACCATTAATAAGGGCAATCAAAAAGAATAAAAACAGTAATAAGCTATCTTCGGCGTTATTAATATGAAAGGTGTAATAAGGTTTTATGAAAAAGAAATTCAGAATTAATGCACTTAAAACTGCACTCAACAATACCGGCAAAATATCTAAAAACATGGCTAATAGCGAAACTACAACCAATAAAAGATAGCCAACAACTTTATGATCCAAATAATCTCTGGTAAATAAACACATAGAAGCCACCATACTTATTGATAATACACATATTACGTATTGGTTTTTTCTTTTTATTTGGGTCAAAATACTTTTCACGATAATTACTATTAATTGACTGTACAAAGTTAAATGATAAGGTGTAAGTATTTTATAAGATAATTGATCTTGACATAAAGATTTTATAAAGATTTTTCAAATGGATAGTCTTTCCTATGTTGCTATTTATTGTTTTTAATGGTCGTATGTAATTCGCATGTCATCATTGGTATTTCCGACAAATTAATTGTCGTGCTCATTTCATATATGAATTATTTGACTAATTTTACAACACTAAAATCATAAATCATCATGTCTGTCGCAAAAAAAGATTACAAAAGAATAACCACCAAATCACTGATTGAAATGAAAGCCAATGGGGAAAAAATCTCCATGCTTACGGCTTACGATTACACTATGGCAAAAATTGTCGATACAGCCGGTATTGATGTTATTCTTGTTGGGGATTCTGCTTCAAATGTTATGGCAGGTCATGAAACCACTTTGCCAATTACCCTGGATCAAATGATTTACCATGCTTCTTCAGTTGTTAGAGCTATAGAAAGAGCCTTGGTAGTGGTCGATTTGCCTTTTGGAAGCTATCAATCAGATCCAAAAGAAGCTTTACGTTCTGCGATCAGAATCATGAAGGAAAGCGGTGGCCATGCAGTAAAACTGGAAGGTGGAAAAGAAATCAAGGAATCAATCAAAAAAATATTAAACGCTGGAATTCCCGTAATGGGACATTTGGGTTTAACACCACAATCTATTTATAAATTTGGGACTTATACCGTTCGTGCCAAGGAAGAAGAAGAAGCCGAAAAACTATTGGAAGATGCCAAACTGCTCGAAAAACTGGGCTGTTTTGCGTTGGTTTTAGAAAAAATTCCGGCTCATCTGGCGGAAAAAGTAGCCAAAAGTATTTCAATTCCAGTAATAGGTATTGGTGCTGGTGGAGGTGTTGATGGACAAGTGCTTGTAATTCATGATATGCTTGGGATGAATAATGAATTTAGTCCAAGATTTTTACGACGTTACATGAATTTATACGAAGGAATGACAAAAGCCATTAGTCAATACGTTGAAGATGTAAAATCACGCGACTTCCCTAATTCGAATGAACAATATTAATTTAGACAATTAGATTATTGGATCTTTAGACTAAAATGATATGCATCGATTTAAAGAATTAGAAATTTGGAAGCTAAGCCGGAAATTTTGTTCTGATATTTATGTCATTACTTCAAATTTTCCTGATTCAGAAAAGTTTGGTTTAACCAATCAACTTCGTCGCGCTTCTGTTTCTGTTCCCTCAAATATAGCAGAGGGCTGCTCTAGAAGTAGCAATAAAGATCTTTCAAGATTTCTTGAAATTGCGATTGGTTCTATTTATGAAATTGAAACACAAATATTAATAGCATTTGATTTAGGTTATATCGAACAAATAAAATTAGATGAATTATGCTTTAATATTGATAAAATTGTTAAAATGACTTCCAAATTTCGTTCAACATTAAAATGATTTTTTCTGACAATCTAAAAATCCAATAATCTAAGAAGTCTAAATGAAAATAGTATCAAATAAAAACAACCTTCAGATTCTTCACGAAGATAATCACCTCATTGTGGTAAATAAACGCGTGGGAGATATTGTACAAGGCGATAAAACGGGTGATAAACCTTTGAGTGAGGTCGTAAAAGAATATATCAAAGACAAATACAATAAGCCTGGCGAGGTTTTTCTGGGAGTTGTGCATCGATTAGACAGACCTACTACCGGAATCGTAGTTTTTGCCCGTACCTCAAAAGCTTTGACGCGAATGAACGAATTGTTCAGCAATCGTGAAACCAAAAAAACATATTGGGCTGTTGTAAAAAATAAACCACCGAAAGAGGAAGATACACTTGTTCATTATCTAAAAAGAAATGAAAAAAATAATACCTCCAAAGCCCATATAAAAGAAGTTCCTGGCAGCAAATTGGCCAGTTTAGATTGCAAAATCATTGCCGTTCTCACCAATTATTTTGGTCTGGAAATAAACCTTCATACAGGAAGACATCATCAGATTCGCGCACAACTTTCGGCAATTGGCTCTCCCATCAAAGGGGATTTAAAATATGGTTTTGACCGAAGTAATCCCGATGGAGGAATTCATCTTCATGCCCGAAAATTAGTATTTATACATCCTGTTACAAAAGAAGAAATTACAATTGTTGCTCCAACACCAGATGAAGCGATTTGGAATGCCATGTGATTCTTTTTTCCAAAAGAATATATTTTTTGAATTATAAAATTTAAATTGCATACTATAAAAACAAACGGTGTTTAGATGGATTATAAAACGAATATTGGGTATAGAAAAGAAACTTTATTGAAATTACTCAATACAATAATCCTTTCGGAAGAAGAGATTATACAGGCTTTATACGATGATTTTAAAAAACCTGCTTTTGAAGCGGTACTCACAGAAACCAATTATGTTATTTCTGAATTAAAAGACACCATAAAAAACTTGCATCGTTGGGCAAAACCAAAAAAAGTTCTCCCATCGATTCTTAATTTTCCTTCTAGCGATTCCATTTATAAAGAGCCTTACGGCAAAGTTCTGATTATTGCCCCATGGAATTATCCGTTTCAATTGGCAATTTGCCCATTGGTTTCGGCAGTGGCAGCCGGAAATCAAGTCGTACTTAAACCCTCCGAACTCACTCCGAAAACTTCCAAAATAATAGCTGAAATAATCGAAAAAACGTTTCAACCCAATCATGTTGAAGTTATAGAGGGTGGCGTAGAAGTCACCCAAAAATTACTTTCACAACGCTGGGATTATATCTTTTTTACAGGAAGTGTTCCAGTTGGCAAAATTGTGGCAAAAGCAGCAGCAGAAAATCTAACCCCGGTAACTCTAGAACTTGGCGGAAAAAACCCGTGTATCATTGACGAAACAGCCAATTTAAAACTGGCAGCAAAAAGAATTGTTTGGGGGAAATTCGTAAATGCGGGACAAACGTGCATTGCCCCGGATTACATCTTAATTCAAAAAGAAATGAAAAGCCACTTCATCCCTCTTTTGAAAAAAGAAATCACCGAAGCGTATGGAATAAATCCAGAAAAATCACCCGATTTTGCCAGAATCATCAATCCCAAAAACTGGCAGAGATTAGTCAATTTAATAGAACCGGATAAAGTGGTTTTTGGAGGTCAAACTGATAACAAAACTTCCTATATAGCCCCTACTCTTATTGAAGAATCCAACATGGAGAGTTTAATTATGCAGGATGAAATATTCGGTCCATTATTGCCTATCCTTATCTATGAAAATGAAAACGAAATCGAAACTATAATTTCAAAATACGAAAAGCCTTTGGCTTTGTATGTTTTTACCGAAGACAAAGCATTCGCTAAAAAAATTATCGAAAATTATTCCTTCGGCGGTGGTTGCATTAATGATACGATGGTTCATTTTGCCAATAAAAGATTGCCTTTTGGCGGCGTTGGGCACAGCGGTGTCGGTGCGTATCATGGCAAATTGAGTTTTGATGTTTTCTCTCATAAAAAAGGGGTGGTAAAAAAAGCAAATTGGTTAGATTTACCAATGCGATATGCCCCTTACAAAGACAAATTAAAACCGATAAAGAAGCTGTTAAAATGGTTATAAACCCAAAATAGCAAATTTCAAATAACATATTAAAGCCCGATTGTTATCGGGAAAATCTCAAATAAAAAAATCAAAAATGACGAGCACTGTTAAAGACCGAATCGACGAAATAAAAAAAAATGGATACCAATTAAATTTTGAAAATGTTCTGAATCACGCTTTCGAAAATTATAAAAAAATTGCTTTGTATGCAGGATTAGTACTTTTCGTTTTTTCGATTCTATTTGGAATTGTTGCCTCAATAATCATCGCCTCGCTATTCGATGTCAATACATTTGATGAAAATTTTATTGAAAGTCTAAATCCTGAAAACCTTTCCGGATACAACCTTCTGATCTATTTTGTTTCTTCCTTACTTTTTACTTGTTTATTGCATCCATTTACATCCGGATTTCTTAAAATGGCCGATTGCGGTGAAAAAGATGAAGCATTTCATGTTTCTACCATTTTTAGTTATTATAAATCGCCCTATTTTAAAGAAATTTTCTTGTCGACTTTCTTAATTACTCTTCTAGGATCAGGAACAGCTAGGGTATTACAACAATTCAATTTTGAGATAACGGGTGTTTTATTTTTATATACCGTATCGTTTTTTACCTATATGACCATTCCATTAATTGTTTTTGGTAATTTAAAAGCCATTGACGCCATCAAAGCAAGCATCATAATTGTTTCAAAACAGCCCTTACTCCTTTTGGGATTGATTATAGTGGCTATTATTGGAACCTTAGTAGGTTTTATAGGCTGTTGCATAGGAGTGTTCTTTACAATCCCTTTTTTATATTCTATGAATTATGCCATTTATCACTCAATTATAGGAATCGATTATGAAGATGAATCGGAAGAAGTTTAAATAATAAACATCTATTTTCGAACAAAAACTTAGCATAATTTTTTTTTATGTTAGGTTTTTTTTATTGAAAAAAATCTTATATTACTAATCTTAAAGACATACCAAAAAACCAATTATTTTAAACCAAAAACAACCATATTCAATGGTCTCAAGCTGTAGTTCTACATTAACTAATATTTCAAACCATGTCTCTTTTGGTTGGGGTAGAAATGCAATAATTATGAATTACTACTCATTAATGAGCCAATTCACCTATAATCAGCTTCTATTTGGATTTATTCTTCTATTTTCAACTATTACGTTTTTTTTATTAGTTATCAACTCTTTAAAAAATAATTTAAAAATAAAAAGCAAACTTATACTGAATGAAAGACATGTTGATAAAAACAATAGAAAATGCCAGCAGTATTTACTTTTTTTTGGGTCTATCGTTCCTTTACTTGAGTTTTCTTTTGAGATTTTAAATCTAAGACCAGCTGGTTTATTAGTTATAAATTGCAGTATCTGTTTTCTTATTCTCTGCTTTTATTTTATTAGTAAAAAATCATTTTTTGTATTACAAAACATCCAACAGATTTTTACAGTCCTTTATATTGGTTATTTCGCTTTTATTGCCGGAAATTTAATATTTAGAGATTTTGACATCATAACGATTATTAGTTTTATAACTTTTTTCTATTTTTCATACAGTATCTTAAAACCAATTAAACGGTATTGGCTTTTTGTCGCAGCTGTTTTCATCTATCTATCTTTTCTTTTTGCTTTTAAATTGGTCTCGTTTAAAGTAATAATCACTTTGTTTTATTATTCAATAGTAGTGGTAATTATTAATTATCTGAGACATATTTCAATGCCTAACAGTTCATTCAAATGGAACTTTACCAACGAAATTGTAAATAAAGGCAACATGCTCACTCTTGCAACCAATAAAAATGGTGAAATTTCTTTTTGCAGTGATACCATTATGCAAATTTTGGGATATACTCCAAAAGAAGTAATGGGAATGGGCTTCTGGGAACTTACTGAAGATCCTGAGTTTACCGGTTTAGATTTTCATTCTGAATATACTGATGACATCTTTTACACACGAAAACTAAAATGCAAAAATGGCGATTATAAATACATTCAATGGAAAGACAAAAAAATTTCTGATGAATTGATTATAGGAATCGGACAGGATATAACCGATGAAATTCGGGTTAAAAATCAATATAAAAATTTGATTCAAAACGCAACAGATATAATTTTCGAAATCGACAACAAGGGCAACTACACTTTTATTAATGAATTTACAACCCGTCTTTTAGGCTTTAATGAAGACGAAATTCTGTCCAGACATTTTTCGGAATTTATAAGGAAAGATTATATTCAAATGGTGGTCGATTTTTATAGTGATCGAACAGAAAATAACTATGAATTTCCAACTATAGAATTTCCGGTATTAAAAAAAAACGGAGAAGATATTTGGGTTTCCCAAAAAGTAACTGCCCTTCAAAATGACTCGGGAAAAATAATTGGATATTCTGGGATAGCCCGGGATATTTCAATTATCAAAAAAAACGATGAAGATCGAATAAAAAGGCATGAAAAAATTCAAAAATATAGCGAAACCTTAAATAATTTTACGCTAAAAAGTTATTCAACCCAAGAAAGTTTTGATGATATTTTAAAAAATATTTTAAGAATATCATCAAAAACTATCGAAGTAGACCAAGCTAGTTATTGGACTTATTCAACCGACAAAATTGAATGTTTAAACATGTATGAATTGCGTACTAATTCATTTAAAAACGGTTTTACTTTAACTAGCGATCGATATCCTGAGTATTTCTATTCGGTTGAAAACGAAAAACAAGTTATTGTTTCTGACATTGTAACCAATAGATTAACCCAAAGATTAACTAGCCGTCCCCTAACAAGAAATAAGGTGTATTCATTGCTGGACACCCCTGTTTTTATCAACGGTAAAATAAAAGGAATTTTTTCTTTTGAAACTACTAATGCCATTAGAAATTGGGATCAGGAAGACATCAATTTTGCCAGATCGATTTCTGATTTAATTGTTATAGCCATAGAATCACAAATGCGTTTCGAAACCGAAAAAAGAATGGCTTATAAAAGTGAATTGCTTTCTGCCATGTCTTTGTGTACCAAAAAATTCCTGTCGAGCAAAAGCCAAATCGAAATTTTCGAAAATACCTACCCATTAATTGGCAATGTCATCAACGCTGACAATATTTATTATTACGAAAATGATGAGAAAGCAAAATTAATTCTTCAAAAATACAAATGGTGCAGGGATGATACAAAAATTCAAATTAGTTCCTTTAGAAATTTCACCCATGATCATTTTTTTGAAATTGCCGAACAAACTCGACAACAAAAAAATATTATCGGAAACTCCAGAGAACTAAAAGACTCATCCTTTAAAAACCAATTGATTTTACATGACATAAAATCATTTTTAATTATCCCTATTTTTATTAAAGAGGAACTTACCGGTTTCTTAGGTTTGGATGATCGCCAAAAAGAAAGAGTTTGGTCTGAAGATGAAATTAATATTTTACAGACTTTGGCCAGTAATATAGCATCTGCAATAGAACGAATTGCAAATGAAAATATAATTTATGAAAGTGAAGAGAAATTTAGATTATTGGCCAATAATATCCCCGGAACGGTTTATTTGTCAAAATTTGATGACTTTTCAACCAAAATCTATCTTAATAATGAAATAGAAAAACTTACCGGTTACCCCAAATCGGAATTTCTGGAAAACAAACTATCTTTCATTGACATCATTCATCCTGAAGATAAAAAAAGAGTTCTTGAAGAAAATATTGAGACTATAAAAAGTGGAAAAACAATACATTCCATTTACAGAATTATTCGAAAAAACATGGAAATTGTTTGGGTAGAGGAATTTGGTGAAGCTATTCGTAAGGATGGCAAAATTACCTTTATCGAAGGGATTTATATCGATATTACAGAAAGAAAACTCAATGAAGCAGTAATAAAAGAAAAAGAATTAGCTAAAGCTTCAAATAAAGCCAAGTCCGATTTCTTAGCCAATATGAGTCATGAAATTAGAACGCCTTTAAACGGAATTATTGGGTTTACCGATTTACTAATGAATACCCAATTGGAGGATTTCCAGAAACAATATATGGGTACGATCAATCAATCCGCCAATTTGCTGATGGAAATTATCAACGATATTCTGGACTTTTCCAAAATTGAATCTGGAAAATTAGAACTGAATATAGAAAAACATAATACCATAGAGTTATCAAAACAAGTTCTTGAATTGGTAAAATATGAATCCAACACCAAAAAAATAGATCTAATATTAAACATAGAAGAGAATGTTCCAAAATACATTTGGATAGATTCTATCCGATTAAAACAGGTCCTAATTAATCTATTAACAAATGCCCTAAAATTTACTTTGAACGGGAAAATAGAATTTTGCATTTCCACCGTTGGGATCAGCAAAAACAAGTCAGTATTGCGATTTTCCGTAAAAGATACCGGAATTGGAATCAAGAAAAAAAATCAAAACAGAATTTTCCAAGCCTTTTCGCAAGAAGACAACTCCACCACAAAAAAGTTTGGAGGAACAGGATTGGGTTTAACTATTTCAAATCAATTATTGGCTTTAATGAACAGCCATTTACAATTAGAAAGTACCTTTACTGTAGGAAGCACCTTTTTCTTCGATGTAGAATTCAGAACCTCAAACGAACTATCAAATAGTATAAAAAAGAAACCTGAAAAGATAAAATCAAAAGTTGAAAATATAATCAACGAAAAATATAAAAATCAACAGCCAAACATCTTGATTGTTGAAGATAATAAAATAAATATGCTTTTGGCTAAAACATTAGTTAAACAAATCATTCCTAATAGTATCATTCATGACGCTATCGATGGCAAAATGGCTGTAATACAATATAAAAATATAAATCCGGATATTATCATAATGGATATACAAATGCCAAAAATGAATGGATATGAAGCTGCACAAGAAATCAGAAAATTACAAGGGACAAAACACATCCCAATAATAGCACTTACTGCTTCAGCTGACGTTGAAGAAAAAGAAAAATGTCTTAAATCCGGTATTGACGATTATACGTCTAAACCCATAGTAAAAGAAACATTGGAAAAAATAATTACAAAATGGTTGGATGTGCTAAATTAAAAAATACGGTGTTAGAAAAATACCAATTAGTTCCGTAACGCAATCGATCTTAAAAATAAAACTCCAAGCTCAAAAACTGACAACTACCCTAACCAACCATCCCGATCCAAACTCCTATATTGAATGGCTTCGGCAATATGGCTCGAGATAACATAAGGAGCAGCGTCTAAATCAGCTATTGTTCTGGCTACTTTACTTATAAAAATTTCATTATAAGCAGATTTTAGAACTATTTAAGAGTTCAAAAAAATGGATTTAAGAAACTAATTATTGAAATTTCATTGAGTATAAAGGAATAACAATGCTACCTCCCCTTCTGAATTTACCATCATTATTAATGTCTCGACTATTGTTTGTAACGGATTAAAACAACATCCTATCTGTCTTTAAGCAAACAAGTAAAGCAATCAAAGGCAGATCGAAAAAATTAGCAGTACCTTTGCGCCAACTTAAAGGAGTAAACTAAATAATAGGGTTTACTTCATAATCACAATTTATGTCATTTAATTCATTAGGCTTATCTGATGCTTTATTAAAAGCTATCAGTAAAAAAGGATATACAACACCTTCTCCAATACAACAAAAAGCAATTCCACCAGTTTTAGAAGGTAAAGATGTATTAGCATCCGCACAAACAGGAACAGGAAAAACAGCCGGTTTTACACTACCTATATTACAGTTATTATCGCAAGGAAAGCACTTAAGTCATAGACCTGTTCGTGCCTTAATATTGACCCCAACACGAGAATTAGCAGCACAAATACTTGCCAATATAAAAGAATACAGTGAGTTCTTAGACATACGCAGCGCAGTAATATTTGGAGGCGTAAACCAAAAACCTCAAGTGGCTCAATTGCGTCAAGGAGTTGACATTTTGGTTGCAACGCCTGGTCGATTAATCGATTTGCAAAATCAAGGTTTAATATCGCTTGCAAAAGTAGAAATCTTAGTTTTAGATGAAGCAGACCGTATGCTGGACATGGGTTTCTTACGTGACATTGAACGCATTCTAAAAGTATTGCCTCCAAAAAGGCAAAACTTGATGTTTTCGGCAACCTTTTCAAAAGACATCAAGAAATTGGCTATGGGCATTTTGCACCATCCCGTTCATGTGGAAGCAACTCCGGAAAACACAACAGTGGATGCTATTATTCAAAAAGTATATCCTGTTGCCAAAGAGAA
>Ga0137353_1000134_pt1 | contig 14617 bp, 11 predicted proteins | sample EasRivERMLT760_2_FD_104759 | JGI IMG/M metagenome (GOLD analysis project Ga0137353, IMG submission 104759) | Soil microbial communities from meander-bound floodplain in the East River, Colorado, USA - East River MetaG ERMLT760_2 | ecosystem: Environmental > Terrestrial > Soil > Floodplain ...
GCCTGCGCTCACGCGCCGCACACACACGCCGTTCCTCGCGCCGCACTTCACCACGCGCGTGCTGCAGGAGGTGAGCGACGCGGTGGGGAACATCGAGCTCACGACCACCATCGACGCGGGCCTGCAGCGCGAGCTCGAAGCCGAGGCGCGGCAGTCGGTCGCGCTGCTCGCCGAGCGCGGCGTGCGGCAGTCGGCGATCGTCGTGCTCGACAATGCGACGGGCGGCGTGCTCGCCTGGGTCGGTTCGCCCGACTTCGACGAACCGGTGAGCGGCCAGACCGACATGGTGACGTCGCCGCGCCAGCCGGGCTCGGCGCTCAAGCCGTTCCTCTATGCGCTCGCGTTCGATCGCGGCACGACGGCGGCGACGGTCCTGCCCGACGTGCCGACCACGTTCCGCACCGTGAGCGGCACCTACGAGCCGCGCAACTACGACCGGCGCTTCCGTGGCCCCGTGCGCGCGCGCGAGGCACTCGCAAGCTCGTACAACGTGCCGGCAGTGCTGCTCGCGCAGGAACTAGGCGCCGGCGCGCTGTTGCACACGCTGCACCTCGCCGGCTTCTCGTCGCTGCGTCGCACCGCCGATCACTATGGACTCGGCCTCGCACTTGGCAATGGCGACGTGACGCTGATGGAGACGGCCAACGCGTATCGCGCGCTCGCGACGGGCGGCACCTATCATGGTTGGCACTGGCGGCTGGGTGAGTCGAGCGCGCCGGGCGATGGCCGTCGCATCGTCTCGCGCGCTGCCTCCGCGCTCGTGCTCGACATGCTCGCCGATCCCGCGGCGCGCGCGCCGGCGTTCGGCGTCGTGACTCCGTTCGACTTCCCGTTCCCCGTCGCGGTGAAGACGGGCACGAGCCGCCACTTCACCGACAACTGGGCGATCGGCGTGGCCGGGAACTTCACCGTCGCCGTCTGGGCGGGCGACGTGCGAGGACGTCCGATGGAAGGCGTGAGTGGCATCACGGGAGCCGGACCGTTGCTGCATATGGCGATCGTCGTGACCGCGGCTCGCTACGCACCGGGCGCGCTGCAGGCTCCCGAAGCCGCCGGACTCGTGCCCGCGAAGATCTGCGGAGTGTCGGGCCTGCTCGAGACGAGGCAATGTCCCGGTGTGCGCGAATGGTTCGTTGCGGGTTCCGTGCCCACGCAGCGCGACTCATGGGTTCGCGGCGGCCAGGTGCGGCTGCCTGACGCATACGACGCGTGGGTCGCGCAGTCGGGGCAGGGGGTGTTCATGGAAGAGGACGTGATGCGTGTCGACGCGCGCGATGTCGTGCAGGACGAACCTGAGACGCGGATCGAACAGCGTGGCTTTCACATCACGTCTCCCGCGCAGGGCGACGTCTATCGCCTCCCGCCCGGAGTGCCCGGTCGCTACGCGACGATCGCGCTGCGCGCCGCCGGTACGCCGGGTCCGGTCACGTGGTTCGTCGACGGTGCGTTGCATGACTCGTCGCGCTGGTCGCTGCAGCCGGGGAAGCATGTGATCCGCGCGCTCGGCCCCGACGGGAGCAGCACGCAAGTGACGATCAGCGTCGAGCGATGACTCGCGCGTGACACTCCGTCGCGCAGGCGGGTATCAGGGTCGGACCCATGCCGGAGATCGATCGATGAAGGGGATTCGCGCATTCCAGCGCCGCATCGTGCTCGCGGCCCTGTTCGTCACTGCAGCCACGGGGTGCTCCTCGAACCCGAACGAGCCGCCGGCGCCAATCTCGTCGTTGCCGCGCGAACTCACCGCCGCCGAATCGCAGGTGGTGCTGCGCTCCAATCGCTTCGCCTTCGACCTCCTGCGGCGCGCCTCGGCGCCCGACTCCAACACCTTCATCTCGCCGCTCAGCGTCTCGATGGCGCTCGGCATGACGATGAACGGCGCGGCGAATGCGACGCTCGACTCCATGCGCGCGACACTCGGCTACGAAGGGATGTCACTCGCCGACATCAACACCGGCTATCGCGGCCTCATCGACCTGCTGCGCGGCCTCGACCGCACGACCGACATGCGCGTCGCGAACTCCGTCTGGTTCAAGTCGGGACTCGCCGCCGATCCCGACTTCAGCGCGGCCCTCCTCGCGAGCTTCGACGCCAAGGTGCAGCCGCTCGACTTCGGGCTGCCGAGTGCGCCGGAGACGATGAACACGTGGGTCGACGAGGCGACGAACGGGCGCATCGAGGAGATCATCGGCGAGATCCCACCCGACGCGGTGATGTACCTGATCAACGCGATCTACTTCAAGGCGAAGTGGGTGGAACGGTTCAAGGTGGAGGACACGCAGCCGGGGCCGTTCGCCGCCGCCTTCGGTGGCGCGCAGTCGGTGCCGATGATGCGCGGCAGGATCGCCTTCGCCAAGACCTATCAGCCGAACTTCGCCGTCGCCGAACTGCGCTACGGCAACGAGGCGTTCGTGATGGACCTGCTGCTGCCGTCGCCGGGCACGGAGCTCAATGCGATCGTGGATTCGCTCACCGCCGAGCGCTGGGACGCGCTGATGGCGGCGATGTCGGAGCCGGATGAGGGCTCCGTCTCGCTCCCGCGCTTCAAGATGGAGTACGAGCGCCTGCTCAACGACGACCTCGCGGCACTCGGCATGGCCAACGCGTTCACGGACGGCGTGGCCGACTTCCGGAACATCTTCACGCCGAACGACCCCGGCCCGTTCATCTCGCAGGTGAAGCACAAGACCTTCGTCGAGGTGAACGAGCAGGGCACCGAAGCGGCGGCGGTCACGTCGGTCGAGATGACCGTCACGAGTGCGCCGCCGAGCTTCGACTTCGACCGGCCCTTCCTCCTCGTGATCCGCGAGCGCTTCTCGGGCACGATCCTCTTCATGGGGACCATCCTGCGCGTGCCCGAGTAGCGGCGGGTCGGGGTCTCGTGCAACGGGCACCGCGGAGGACACGGAGGACACAGAGATGTGCGGAGGACCGCAACCCCAACGGCTATGAACCACAGGGGGCACAGGGGGCACAGGGGGTCCCGTGCTGCGAGTCGCAATCGCGGCTCACCCGCAGAAAGACTTCAGGGGGCTCGGCAGCCGAATCGGCGCGCCAAGCCCCCTGTGTTCCCTGTGCCCCCTGTGGTGAGAAGCAGTTGCCGTAGCTTTTCTCTGCGTCCTCGGTGCCGCTGTGGTGAAAAGCAGTTGCCCTTCCACGCAGTCCCTCGTCGCAGTCAGCTCGCGCGGAAGTAGTAGCAGCCCGCTTCCTGCGCCCGCATCACCGCGAACATCCCCGACGGCTGCAGGATCACGCCCGGCACGAGCAGCGACTTCGCCTTGGTGTACGCCGCCTCCGGCGTGATGGCGTCCGCCTGCTGGACCACCGGCACCACGAGGAACTGCAGCGCGAGGTTGCACGCGAGCGCCACGCCGCCGCGCCCGAGGAACTTGTCGAGCGCGAAGTCGCTGAACGGCGCGGCGACGCCGTCGGCCGCGCCCATCAGCGCCGGGTTCTTGTCGGTCGGCTGGCCCGTGAGCGGATGCGTCACCTTGTGCGCCTTGCCGGTCCCGTACTTGTCCCAGAACGACTGCTGCATCGCGAGGAAGATCGCGTTGTGCCGCAGCACGAGCGCCGTCGAGAGGTCCTTCGGCGCGGCCTTGAGCACGTCCTGGTACTGTCCCGCCCAGATCGATGCGCGCCACACCGGGAAACCGGCTTCGATCTCGGGCACGTCGAAGCACGTCTTCACCTTGCCGGTGAGCCGCGTGCCCCAGGTGGTGTCCCATGTGTCCTGCGCGAGTCCGCGGAGGTCCGGCGGAAGTGCGGGATACGCATCGCGCCCCGTGTCCGGCGAGTGCGCTGCGGGCGTCGCCGCGAGTGCGGCGGGCATCGCGGCCAGCGCGGTCGCGCCGAGCGCCATCGAGTCGAGGAACTTCCGTCGTGAGGTCATCGGATCTCCTGTACGCGCGCGTGGGTGAGGGAGCGTCAGCGGCCGACGCGCGCTTCGGCGAACACTGGCGCCATCAATCCTTCGCGTGAACGGCCGTGCGGGTCCTGCCGGGCCCGCACCTCGTTCACCATCTCGAGCGCGCTCTTCGTCGCCGGAGGCAGCGCCGCGTCGCTCGTGCCGAGCGGCGTGACGCGCCTTCCCCATCTCACGAGGAGCGAGCAATAGGTCAACCCGCCACCGAAGGCGGGCATGAGGATCCAGCTTCCCGGCGTGACGCGCCCCGTCTCGAGCGCCTCCACGAGCGCGACCGGCACCGTCGCTGCGCTCATGTTGCCGTACTTCTGCACCGTCACGATCACCTTCTCCATCGGGATGCCCGCGTACTTCGCGACCGCCTCGATGATGCGCAGGTTCGCCTGGTGCGGGATCACCAGGTTCACCGCGTCGGCCGAGACACCATGGTCGGCGAGCACCTTGGTCGATGCCGCCGACATCGCATTCACCGCGCGCTTGAAGATCGCCTGCCCATCGAAGTCCCACAGGGTGTCGCCGAACGTGATGCCGAGTCCGGCGTAGCCCGTGCCGAAGCCGCGTACCCGCAGTGTGTCCCGCGCCTCGGCGTCGCACCCCATGACGGCGCCGAGCATCCCCTCTTCATCATCCGATTTCTGCAGCACCACCGCCGCCGACCCATCGCCGAAGAGCACCGCGACGTTGCGATTACTCCAATCCATGTACCGGCTGATGAGTTCCACGCCGATGACGACCGCGTTCCGGACCAGGCCGGTCCGGATCATCGAGGTCGCGGTGGCGAGACCGTAGCAGAAGGAGGTGCAGGCCGTGTTCAGGTCGATCGCCGCCGCCTTCTTTGCGCCGAGCGAGAGCTGGACCGCCGACGAGCTGTTGGGACAGAGCTCCTCGTTGCTCACGCCACCGTAGATGATGAGGTCGACGTCGGCCGCGTCGAGGCCGGCGCACGCGAGGGCCCGGCGCGCCGCGACGGTCGACATCTCCACCGCCGTGACGTGGGAGATCCGGCGCTCCTTCATCCCGGTGCGCGAGGTGATCCACTCGTCCGAGGTGTCGAGGAAGGTCGAGAGGTCCTCATTGGTGAGCACGGCCGGGGGCATGCAGGCCCCCCAGCCGGTGATGGCGGCATAGGTCATGGGGGAGAAGATGGAGGTCCCCCCGGCCCGCGGAAAGGCTAAAGTTCACCACCCGGCCGCCGAGACTTATCGAGGCGGTACTGCCCGGAGCCCCGTGTACTTCATCATCGCGCTGTCGTCGGTCACGCTGGCGTTGCAGATGGCCGCGTGCGTGATCGCCCTCGCGATCTCGCAGGCGCCGGGCTGGAGGCGTGCCCGGATTGTCGCGATCCTCGCCGGGACGGCCGGGCTCTACAGCTTCTTCGACCTGCTCGGGTTCCTCTATCGCCTCGAGGAGACCTCGATCGCGTGGGTGACCAGCTCGAACCTCGCCGTCGCGGCGGCGCACGTCGCGACATGGGTCTGGTTCTCCTTCTCCGACTCGGAAGGCCGCTGGAGCTCGGTCAACCCGCGGCTCCGCTGGGTCGCCATCCTGCACGTGCTCTCGGCGATCGTCATCTCGGCGACCGGGAACGCCGTCGACACTTCGCGGCTCGACACCGTGCACGTGTCCTGGCTCGACCTCACCTTCCAGCAACCGCCGCTCACCGCGCTCGCCACCGCCTCGGCCGCGATCAGCGTCGCGCTGCTGCTCGTGAGCTGGTTCGAGCAGTTGCGGCAGGCACGGCGCGGCGTCGCCGGCGCCCTCTGGAACGCGATCGGGTTCTTCGTCTTCGTCACGTGCGCCTTCGAGGAGATCCTCGTCGCGGCGGGGAAGGTCGATTTCATCTATCTGGCGGAGGTCGGGTACTTCGCGCTCGTGACGCCGCTCATCGCGCAGTTCGTGCGCCGTTTCATCGGCGACGCGAACCGGCTGCACGGCCTCACCCAGACGCTCGAAGCCGAGGTGCACGTCGCGACCGGCGAGCGTGACGCCGCGCGCGAGGAACTCGCCGCGCAGGCGCGCTTCACCGCGCTCGGCCGCATGGCGAGCGGCGTGGGACACGAGATCAACAACCCGCTGCAAGTGCTCACGCTGCTGTTGGAAGAGCTGCAGGAGACGGCGCGGAAGAAGGGTGACACGGACGCGCTCGACGCGCTCGACCAGGCCGTCTCGGCGTCGGACCGCATCGGCCGCATCGTCTCGGGGATGCGCGCCTATGCGCGGCCGTCGGACGAAGTGCCGGTGCGCATCGCGCCGCAGGCGCTCGTGCGCGCATTCGTGACGGCGCTCCCCGCGCCGGCGAGCGATGCGCCCGAGGTGGTCGCCGAGTTCGAGGCCGCCCCAGACGTGATCGCCGACCGTCCGCGGATCGAGCAGGCGCTCGCGCATGCGTTCGCGAATGCGGTTCTCGCGTGCGCGGGAACGGACGGGCGCCCGGGAGGGCGCGCGGCCCGCATCACGTTCCGCACGCGCACCGCTTCCGATGGGCGCGCCGTCATCGAGGTGTGCGACGACGGGCCGGGCTTCCGCGCGGATCTACTGCCGCGGCTCGGTGAGCCGTTCGTGACGAGCCATCCTGCCGCGGGGAGCGCGGGGATGGGGATCTTCATCATTCGCGGGGTGTGCGAGGCGCATGGTGGGGTGCTCGAGATCGAGAATGCGCCGCGGGGCGGGGCGGTGGTGCGGATCCTGCTGCCGGCCGCGGACTAAGGCACCACCGCCGTCGCCTCGATCTCCACGATCGCTCCCGGCTCCATCAGCGACGTGACTTCCACGGCCGTCATCGCCGGGAAGTGCTTCCCCATCACCGTGCGATAGGCAACGCCGAGCGCGAGTCCAGCCGCGAGATACTCGGCCTTGTTGGTCACGTACCACGTGAGCCGTACGACGTGCTCCGGCTTGGCACCACCGCACGCGAGCACGGCGACGATGTTCTCGAGCGCGAGCCGCGCCTGCGGGACGATGCCGCCCGCGACGACCTTGCCGTTGGTGTCCCAGCCGATCTGGCCCGCGACGTGGATCGTGCGGCCATTCGGCGCGCTCACGCCGTTCGCGTAGCCGCGCGGGCGCGGCCATCCCTCGGGTTGCAGCACACGGAGCGTCACTTGGACTCCTTGAGGCGGAAGCGCTGGAGCTTCCCGGTGTCGGTCTTGGGGAGCGCGGCGACGAACTCCACCACGCGCGGATACTTGTACGGGGCGATGGTCGCCTTCACGAAGTCCTGGATGGCATGCGCGAGCGTGTCGTCGCCGGTGATGCCGGCCTTGAGCACGACGAACGCCTTCACCGCCTGCCCGCGCTCGATGTCGGGCACGCCGACCACGGCGCACTCGGCGACGTCCGTGTGCTGCAGGACCGCCGCCTCGACCTCCGGCGCGCCGATGTTGTAGCCCGACGAAAGGATGAGGTCGTCGGTGCGCGCCTTGAAGAAGACGTAGCCGTCGGCGTCCATGGAGGCGGCGTCGCCGGTGAGGTTCCAGCCGCCGCGCACGTAGTCGCGCTGGCGCGGGTCGTTCATGTAGCGGCAGCCGGTGGGGCCGCGCACGGCGAGTCTTCCCACCTCGCCGACCGGGAGTGGCTGCAACTCATCGTCGAGGATCGCGACGGCGTAGCCCGGCACCGCGCGGCCGATCGCGCCGTGCCTGACATCCTTGCCGGCGGCGGCGATGAAGATGTGGATCAGCTCCGTCGCGCCGATGCCGTCCAGCATCTCGATGCCGGTCGCGTCGCGCCAGAGAGTGCGCGTCGCATCGGGGAGCGCTTCGCCCGCGGAGACCGAGGCGCGCAGCGAGCTCGTGTCGAAGCGGCCGGGCTCCTTCTTCATCGCGAGCGACATCGCACGATAGAACGTCGGCGCGGTCCACGTGACCGTAGCGTGCGTGGCGGCGACGGTCTCGAGCAGCGTCTCAGGTGTCGCCTTCTCGACGAGCACTGTGCTTGCCCGCGCGGCGAGCGGGAAGGTGAGCAGCCCGCCGAGTCCGAACGTGAACGCGAGCGGTGGTGTGCCGAGGCAACGGTCGTCGGGGCGCAGGCCCACCACCTGCGAGGCGAACCCGTCACTCATCGCCATCACGTCGCGATGGAAGTGCATACAGCCCTTCGGGACGCCGGTGGTGCCCGAAGTGAACGCGATGAGGCAGACGTCGTCACTCGACGTCGTCACGGCGGTGAACGGCGTGTGCCGCGTCGCGGTGAGCGCCTCGAGCGAGTCGACACCGTCGTGTCCCCAGCTTCGGATCGCTTCGACACCCAGCGGTGCACGGACGGCTTGCTTCAGCTCATCGAGGAGTCGCGCATCGCAGAGCGCCGCGGTGCACTGCGCACGCTCGATGATCACGCCGAGTTCCTTCGCGCGCAGCAACGGCATGGTCGTGACCGCGACCATGCCGGCCTTGAGCGTCGCGAGCCACGCGGCGGCCATCAACTGCCCGTTGAAGCCGCGGAGCAGCACGCGGTTGCCGGGCACGAGGTGCAGGTCGTCCACCAGCACGTGCGCGATCGCGTCGACCTGCGCGGCGAGTTCGCGATACGTCACGTCGCGCCACGCGCCGCTGGACCCGCCCGCGCCGGTTGCACTCGCCGCGCCGCTTGCGCTCGTCGCGCCGGTCGCCCGCGGCACCACGAGCGCGACGCGATCCCCATGCCCCTCGGCGACGGCATCATCGAGCAGCCGCGTCGCCGCATTGAGCCGCGCCGGATACGCATACGGCGGCTCGAGGTCCAACACCGGCCACTCCGCCGCGGGCGGCAGTTGCTGACGCGGCCAATGATCGACATGCGCACTCGGGTGGAGCGAAGTCGTCATCGGGCTTCACCCTCGGCAGGCTTGGCCGCCTTGAGCGCCTCTCGTCCCACGAGCAGCCGCTGCACCTCGCTCGCGCCCTCGTAGATCCTGAGCGCGCGGATCTCGCGATAGAGCCGCTCCACCACCGTGCCCACCTGCACGCCCTTGCCTCCATGCAGCTGCACCGCCTGGTCGATCACGCGCTGCGCGAACTCGGTCGCGCCAAGCTTCGCCATCGCGGCGACCTTCGTGGTACGGCCCTCCTGTGTGTCGCGCTGCCAGGCCGCGCGATACGTGAGCAGCGCGGCGGCATCGACATCCGTCGCCATGTCGCCGAGCATGGCCTGCGCGAGTGGCTGGCTGCCCAAGGTCGCGCCGAACATCCCGCGCGCGTGCGCGTGGGCGAGCGTCTCGTCGAGCGCGCGACGCGCGAAGCCCACCGCGGCCGCCGCGACCGAGGTGCGGAAGATGTCCAGCGTCCGCATCGCGAGGGAGAAACCTGCGCCTTCCTCGCCGAGCAGGTGGTCGTCGGGGACGACACAGTTCTCGAGATGCAGGGTGGCGAGCGGATGCGGCGACATCACCTCGATGCGCGTCCGCGTGTCGAGTCCCTTCGTCGCGGCGGGGACGAAGAAGCCGCTGATCCCCTTCGAACCGGTCGAGGCCGCGTCGCTGCGCGCGAAGATGCAATAGAAGTCGGCGATGCCGCCGTTGGAGATCCAGGTCTTGGTGCCGTCGAGTCGCCAGCCGTTGTTCACTCGCTGCGCCGTGCACGCCAAGGCGCCTGCATCCGAACCCGCTTCCGGCTCCGACAGGGCGAACGCCGCGATCGACTCTCCGCGCGCGACGCGAGGGAGCCAGCGAGTCTTGATCGGCTCGGAACCGCCGAGCGAGATCGCGCCGGAGCCGAGCCCCTGCATGGCGAACGCGAAGTCGGCGAGGCCGTCGTGCGCGGCGAGCGTCTCGCGCAGGACGCAGAGCGACCGCGAGTCGATCGCGTCGAGCTCGCCGCCCCACGCCTTCGGCACGGTGTAGCGAAGGAAGCCGGCCTCGCCGAGCGCGCGGACCCACGCGCGGCAGGCGGCGTCGACGTCGCGGTGGAGCACCTTCTGGCCGCGCGCCCAGCTCGACGTCGCGACGGCAAGGGAGCGGTGCGCATCGCCGAAGAACGGCCAGGCGAGATGTGCGGGAGCTGCAGGCGTGTCAGGCGCGGTCATCAGTTCCCCTGGAAGACGGGAGTCTTCTTCGCGGCGAAGGCCTCGAAGGCGCGCTTGAAATCCTGCGTCCTCATGCAGATCGCCTGCGCCTGCGCTTCCATCTCGAGCGCGTCATTCACCGACACGTTCCACTCCTGCTCGAGCATCCTCTTCGTCATCGCATGCGCGAAGGTCGGACCGTCCGCGAGTTGCGCGGCGCGCCGTGTCGCATCGGCGAGCAGCGCATCGGGCTCGACGATCGCGTTGTAGAAGCCCCAGCGCTCGGCTTCCGCGGCATCCATTGAACGGCCCGTGTAGAGCAGTTCGGCGGCGCGCCCGTGCCCGATGATGCGCGGCAGGATCGCGCACGCACCCATGTCGCAGCCCGCGAGCCCCACGCGCGTGAAGAGGAAGGCCGTCTTCGCGCGCGGCGTCGCGATGCGCAGGTCGGACGCCATCGCGAGGATCGCGCCCGCGCCCGCCGCGATGCCGTCCACCGCGGCGATGATCGGCTGCGGGCACTCGCGCATCGCCCGCACGAGATCGCCCGTCATGCGAGTGAATGCGAGCAGTTCGGGGTCCTTCATCCTCGTGAGCGGCTCGATGATCTCGAACACGTCGCCGCCCGAGCAGAAGTTGCCGCCCGCGCCGGTGAGCACCACCGCGCGCACGTCGGATGCGTGCACGAGCTCGCGGAAATGGTCGCGCAGCTCGGCGTACGACTCGAACGTCAGCGGATTCTTGCGCTCCGGCCGACGCAGCGTGACGACGCCGACCTTGGCCCCGTGCGCGGTCGTCCAGTCGAAGTGCTTCGTGACGCGTCCCGCCATCGGGCGCTTGGCGGCGATCGGAACAGAGGAGGTCATTCGGCGGTCCTCTCCAGTCGGAGGTGCTGCTTCACGGTGCCAAGCAAGGTGTGCATCGTCCTGCGTTCGGCGGCGGTGAGGCCGGCGAAGAGCCGCGCGATGAGCGCTTCGTGCTCGCGCGCCATCGTCGTGAAGTGCCGGCGGCCCGACGCCGTCAAGCGTACGACGGTCGCGCGACGGTCATCGGGCGCCGTACGGCGGCGCACATGACCCTCGGCCTCGAGCGCCGCGATGAGCCACGTGACGTTGCCGTTCGTCGTGAGCGTCGCCTCGGAGAGCTCGCCCATCCGCAGGCCGCCGGTCGCACGGTGCAACTGCGCGAGCACGTCGAACCGCGCGAGTGACGAGCCGAACTCGCGCTTGAGCATCTGGTCCACCGACCGCTCGACCATCGTCGTGCACGTGAAGAGGCGCAGCCAGAGGCGCAGTGCCTCGTGGTCGTCGCCCTTCAGGCGCGTCTCGGGGTCGAGGAGCGGCAGCGTCACGCGAGCGCGCCCGTCTCGGGGTCGAGGAGCGATGACATCATGCGAGTTCGCCCATCACCGCGGTGTGTTCGCCGGTGACCGTGCACGTCGGCAGCGCGTAGGCGAGCACCGCGGCGCCCACCTCGTCCACGGTCGCGAGGCGCTTCTGTCCCGCGTCGCCGAGGATCGCCGCCATCGCCTGCGCGGCCGTGATGCCGGCGCGCTTCACGATGCGGTCGATCGCACCGGCGACCATGTCGGTGTCGACGTAGCCCGGGCAGACCGCGTTCACCTTCACGCCCGAGTCCTTGAACTCCGCGCCGATCGAGCGCGTCATGCCCATCGCGGCGTGCTTGGCCGCGGCGTACGCGGTGATGTACGGGCCGCCGGCGAGCCCCGCGACGCTCACGACATTCACTATGCGACCGGCTCCGCGAGCGACCATGCCGGGAAGGACGGCGCGGATCGCATGAAGTGGCGCGAAGAGGTGCACGGCGAGCATCCGATGGAACACCGCATCGTCGAGCTTCATGAACGACGCGGACTCGGCGGTGCCCGCATTGTTGACGAGGACGGCGAGCGGTCCGAGCGCGCCCTCGGCCTCGGCGATTGCGCGCAAGAGCGCGGCCTCGTCGGTGACGTCCGCACCCACGACGGCGGTGCGAACACCGAGCGCCTTGAGCTCGACCGCGAGCTCACTCGCGTTCGCCGGCGTGCGCACGAGCAGCGACACATCCGCCCCCGCCCGCGCGAGCGCCCGCGCGATCCCCGCCCCGATGCCGCGGTTGGCGCCCGTCACGAGCGCATGCTGACCCTGCAACGGCTTCACGTGAGTTCTCCCTTGGGGGGCGCGGACAGTGCGGCGGCATTCGCCGCGCGCTCGCGCTCCATGAGGCGGTCGAGCTGCTGCTTCGCCGCGCGGTACTGCGGTGCCCAGAGCGCGGCCGTGCCCGCGAAGCCGAGCCTGGACGCCTCGGTGATGAGCCAGCCCGGATTCACCAAATGTGGCCGCCCGATCGCCACCAGGTCCGCGCGCCCCGATGCGATCACGCCGTTCGCCTGGTCGGCGTCGGTGATCGCGCCGACGGCGATCGTCGCGACGCCGCCTTCCTGCCGCACGCGGTCGGCGAACGGCGTCTGCCACATCCGTCCGAACACGGGCTTCTCGTCCTTGATCACCTGTCCCGCCGAGACGTCGATCATGTCGGCGCCGGCGGCGCGGAACGCGCGCGCGATCTCGACCGCGTCGTCGCCGGTGTTGCCGCCGGGCGCCCAGTCGTGCGCCGAGATGCGGACCGACATCGGCAGGTCGCTCGGCCACGCGGCGCGCATCGCGCTGAAGACCTCGAGCGGATATCGCGCACGATTCGCCGCGGAGCCGCCGTACTCATCGGTGCGTTCGTTCGTCAGCGGCGAGAGGAACGCCGAGAGCAGGTACCCGTGCGCGCAGTGCAGCTCGATCCAGTCGAAGCCCGCCTCGGCGCCGAACCGAGTGGCGCGCACGAACTCGTCGCGCACGCGGTCCATGTCGGCGCGCGTCATCGCGCGCGCGCGCTGCGAGATCCCCTTGAGGTACTCGATCTCCGTCGGCGCGATGAGGGGCCAGTTCCCTTCGGGCAATGGGAGGTCGATCCCCTCCCACATCTTCTTCGTCGAACCCTTCGCGCCCGCGTGGCCGAGCTGCAGGCCGATCTTCGCCGGCGTCCACTCGTGCACAAAGCGCACCGTGCGCGCCCACTCGTCGCGGTGCTTCTCGTTCCAGAGTCCCGGGCACCAGGGCGTGATGCGCGCGTCGGCGGCGACGCAGGTCATCTCGGTCATCACGAGCCCCGCGCCACCCGTCGCGCGCGCGCCGAGGTGCACGAAGTGCCACTCGCTCGGCGTGCCGTCCGGGAGGGCGCTGTACTGCGCCATCGGGGAAACGACGACGCGGTTGGGGAGCGTGATGCCGCGGACGCGGTAGGGCGTGAGCAGCGGCGGCGTCGGCGCGTCCTTCGCGCGGCGATCCTCCCTCGGAGGCGAGGCGGAGACAGTGCGCGAGCCACTCGATGGCGCGCCGACGGCCCGCGCGTCCGTGGGCGGCGCGACCTCCCGGATCGCGTCGGCAGCCGCGCGCTGCGCGAACCACCGCTCGAAGCTCCGCACGTACTCGGGATCCCGCTCGCGCAGGTTCTCGTGCGAGATGCGCTGTGACCGCGTGAGCAGCGAGTACGCGAACTGCTCCGGTGCGAGCGAGGCGTAGCGCGAGACGTGCTCGAACCACTCGGTGGAGTTGCGCGCCGCATTGGTGAGCTTGAGCACCTCCACGCTGCGTTCCGACTGATAGCGGTCGAGCGCGCGCGCCGTCGGCCCGCCCTCCGCGCCGAGGATCGCCTTGAGCGCGATCGCGTCCTCGAGCGCGAGCTTGGTGCCGGAGCCGATCGAGAAGTGCGCCGTGTGCGCCGCGTCGCCGAGCAGCACCACCGGCACCTTCCTCGCGCCGCCGGTCCAGTGGACCCACTGCGCGCAGGTCACGCGCGGGAAGCGGATCCACGACGCCGAGCCGCGCAGGTGCGACGAGTTGCTGAGCAGCGGCGCGCCGTCGAGCGTCCTCGCGAAGAGACACTGGCAGTACGCGATGGACTCCTCGCCGCTCATCTCGTCGAGTCCCGCGCGCTCCCACACCTCGTACGGCGTCTCGACGATGAATGTGCTCATCTCCGTGTCGAACTGGTACGCGTGCGCCTGGAACCAGCCGTGCTCGGTCTCGGCGAAGTCGAACGTGAACGCGTCGAACGCGCGCGGCGTGCCGAGCCAGGTGTAGCGGCAGCGGCGCAGGTCGGTGTCGGGCTGGAAGGAGGCCGCGTAGCGCTCGCGGACGCGGCTGTTGATGCCGTCGGCGGCGATGACGAGGTCGAACCCCTCGCGCGCGACGGTCGCCTCGATGTCGTCGTCCACCTCGGTCTCGTAGCGCAGGATCACGCCGAGCTCGGCACAGCGCTCCCGCAGGATGCGCAGCATCGCCTTGCGTCCCACGCCGCTGAAGCCATGCCCCCCGGAGCGCACGGTGCGGCCGCCGAAGTGCACCGCGATGTCGTCCCAATGGTGCAGCGTGCTCTCGATCCGTCCGCCGCTCTCGGGGTCGGCCGCACGCATGTTCGCGACGGTCTGGTCGGAGAGCACGACGCCCCAGCCGAAGGTGTCGTCGGCGCGGTTGCGCTCGCGGACCTCGATGTGCGAATCGCGGTGCCGCCGCTTGAGCAGCAGCGCCGCGTAGAGCCCGCCAGGACCGCCGCCGACCACGAGCACGCGCACGCTTTCGACCTCCGTGGGGTCGGGAAGATGGTACGGAATATTCCTTTAAATATCAAGGAAAGTCGTCAGTCATCGGTCGTCCGTCATCAGGA
>Ga0137353_1000135_pt1 | contig 14436 bp, 14 predicted proteins | sample EasRivERMLT760_2_FD_104759 | JGI IMG/M metagenome (GOLD analysis project Ga0137353, IMG submission 104759) | Soil microbial communities from meander-bound floodplain in the East River, Colorado, USA - East River MetaG ERMLT760_2 | ecosystem: Environmental > Terrestrial > Soil > Floodplain ...
ACTACCGTGCCGCCCTCGTTGGCGATGCCGGCGATGTTGCGCATGGAACCGTTCGGGTTCGCGGCCTCAGTCGCTGCGCCCGTCTTGTCGACGTAGCGGAAGACCACTCTTCCTTCGGCTTCGAGGTGGTCGAGGGTTTCCTCGTCCGCCGTGTAGCGGCCGTCGCCGTGGGCGATGGGCATGGTGAGGCAGGAGCCCTTCTCGGCGGCGGCGGTGAAGACCGTGTTGGTGCTCTCGACGCGCAGGGTCACCGGCATGGAGCGGAACTGGAGGTTCGCGTTGCGCAGCAATGCACCGGGCAAGAGGCCCGCCTCCGTCGCGATCTGGAAGCCGTTGCAGATGGCGATGACGGGGCCGCCGCGCTTGGCGTGCGCGATGACTTCCTGCATGATGGGCGAGAAGCGCGCGATGGCGCCCGAGCGCAGATAGTCGCCGTAGCTGAAGCCGCCGGGGAGGATGATCACGTCCGAGCCCTGCAGGTCGTGGTCCTTGTGCCAGAGCATCACGGCCTGCTCGTGCAGCTGGTCGACGACGGCGAGGAGGGCGTCCTCGTCGCAGTTGGAGCCGGGGAAGGAGACGACGCCGACCTTCACGTTCCCACCACCGTCTTTGTCTCCGCGATCTCGAAGTCCTCGGTGACCGGGTTCGCGAGGAGGCGCGCGCACATCTCACGCACCGAGGTCTCGGCGTGCGCGGCGTCGCCGGCGCTCGTCTCGATGACGAGGTGGCGGCCGACGTGCACATCGCTCACCGACGAGAAGCCGAGTGTATGGAGGGCGTCGGCGACGGCCTTGCCCTGCGGGTCGAGCAATCCCTTGCGCGGGATGATGTGAACGGAGACACGGAACTTCTTCACTATCTGGCACCCTCGGGAGAAAGGTCGTCCTCGTCGTCGCCGGCGGGGGCGTCGTCGAAGGGCGGGGGGAGTTCGAACACGTTGCGCAGGATGGCGAGCACGAGCCCGGTGATGACGTACACGACGCCGACCGGGAAGAAGAACTCCTGCGGCAGGAAGAACAGCGCGAAGACCGACGAGAAGAGCACGATGATGCCGAGCACGCCGTGCAGCGTGCGGAAGCTGAACTTCGGCCAGGCGGGGTACGGCACGTCGGAGATCATGAGAGCCGAGAGCGTGAGCATCAGGTACCGCATGATGATGTCCCACGGCCAGTCGGCGAAGAACTCGGCGTAGACCGGCGTCTGGCTGAACCAGTAGTAGGTGGCGAGCATGCCGCCCGCGGCGGGGCTCGGCAGGCCCTTGAAGTACGCGGCCTTCTTGGTGGCGCCGGCCGACTCGATGTTGAACCGCGCGAGGCGCATCACGGCGCAGGCGCAGAAGATGAAGACGAGGATCCAGTCCCATCGCGAGTGGCGCAGCACGGCGAAGTACATCATGAGCGCGGGCGCCAGGCCGAACGAGATGGCGTCGACGAGCGAGTCGAGCTCCTCGCCGAAGGCGCTGCCGGTGTTCGTCGCGCGCGCGATGCGGCCGTCGATGGCGTCGCAGAAGGCGCCGAGCACGATGTACCATCCGGCGCGCACGTGCTCGCCCTGCGATGCGGCGACGATGGCCCAGATGCCGAAGAAGAGGTTCGCGAGCGTGAAGCCGTTGGGGAGCATCACCATCGACGGACGCGGGAACCGGCCGCGCGCGGCGGTCATTGCGGCAGCTCCGCGAGCACGGTCACGCCCGAGCGCGGCTTGTCGCCGAGCCGCACGTTGATGGTGCTGCCGACGGGGACGAACACGTCGACGCGCGACCCGAAGCGAATGAGGCCCATGCGCTCTCCCTGTTCCGCGTCGTCGCCTTCGCGGCTGTAGGTCACGATGCGCCGCGCGATGAGCCCGGCGATCTGCCGGAAGAGCACGCGGTGCCTGGCGGTCTGCACGCCGATGGACGACTGCTCGTTCTCGAGCGAGGCCTTCTCGGCGGCGGCGTTGAGGAACTTGCCGGGGTTGTAGTGCACGTAGGCGACCTTCCCGCTCACCGGATACCGGTTCACGTGCACGTTGAAGACGTTCATGAAGACGGAGATGCGGATGGCGCGGCCGTGCAGGAAGGCCGGCTCATCGACCTCCTTGATCTCGATCACGCGGCCATCGGCGGGCGAGACGACGAGCCGCTCGCCGCGTCGGCCCGTGCGCTCGGGATCGCGGAAGAAGTACGCGACCCAGAGCACGAGGAGCGTGAGCACGAACGCGAGGAGCCAGAGCCACCAGGAGCGGCGGGCCAGCGCACCCGCGTACGCGGCGGCTGCGATGGCCATCGCGACGAGGATGAAGGGAACGCCTTCGCGGGCGAAGTTCACGGGAGCCTTGTGAGGTCGAGGGGAGAGCCGGTGAGGCGCTCGAATGCCTCGAGGTAGCGCGCGCTGGTCGCGGCGACCACCTCGTCGGGGAGGGTGGGGGGCGGCGCGTTCCCGTCCCAGCGACCGGCGCGGCGCTCGGCGTCGAGCCAATCACGCAATGGTTGCTTGTCGAAGCTCGGCTGCCCGCGACCGGGGGCGTACTGGTCGGCGGGCCAGAAGCGCGAGCTGTCGGGCGTCATGACCTCGTCGATGAGGAGCACGCGACCATCGCCGGCGCGACCGAACTCGAACTTGGTGTCGGCGATGATGATGCCGCGCTGCGCGGCGATCTCGCGGCCGTTGCCGTAGACGAGGCGCGCGAGGCGCTCGAGCGTCGTGGCCGCGTCGGCGCCGACGATGCCGGCCATGCGTGCGATGGTGATGTTCTCGTCGTGTCCGGTCTCGGCCTTCGTCGCGGGCGAGAAGATGGGCGGGTCGAGGCGCGAACTCTCCTCGAGACCCTTCGCGAGCTTCTCGCCGGCGAGCGTGCCCGAGGCCTTGTACTCCTTCCAGGCCGAGCCGGAGATGTAGCCGCGCACAACGCACTCCACCGGGAACACCTCGGTCCTGCGGCACAGCATCGCGCGACCCGCGAGTTCGTCGCGGTGCATGTGCACCGCCGGCACGGCCTTCACGATCTCCTCGACGTCGCAGGAGAGCATATGGTGCGCGACCTCGCTCTCGAAGTGGCGGAGCCACCAGGCGGTGATCTGCGTGAGCACGGCGCCCTTGTACGGCACGAGCTCGCGCATCACCACGTCGAACGCGCTCACACGATCGCTGGCGACGAGCAGCAGGCGCGCGTCATCCACCACGTAGACGTCGCGCACCTTGCCGCGGCGGAGCAGGGGGAGCGGGAGGTTCGTCGCGCCCACGAGCATGGGGCTCATACGCGGACCTCTTCGCGCGCGGGGCCTTTCTCGCCGGCGGCGACGAGGATGGGCGCGACGACCTCGGCGAGGAAGTCGTCCACCTGGTGCGCCGCGCGGCCTATGAATCGTGCAGGGTCGAGCGAGGTGTGCAGTTCGGCACCCTTCACGGGCCACTTGGGGTCGGCGGCGAGCCGCTCGAGCATGTCGTTGGGCTTGCCCTCGTCCTTCATGGCGCGCGCGGCGGCGATGGAGTGCACGCGGATGATCTCGTGCGCCGCCTGTCGGTCGCCGCCGACCTGCACGGCGCGCACGATGAGCGACTCCGTCGCCATGAACGGCAGCTCCTCGTTGATGCGCTGCCGGATCCGCGCCGGATGCACCTCGAGGCCGCTCGCGATGTTCTCCATGAGGATGAGGATCGCATCGGTGGCGAGGAAGGCCTCGGGGATGACGATCCGCCGGATGGCCGAGTCGTCGAGCGTGCGCTCGAAGTATTGCACGGCGTGCGTCTGGTTCGCGGTGCCGGCGACCTGCTGCACGAAGCGCGCGAGTGAGTTGATGCGCTCGGAGCGCATGGGGTTGCGCTTGTACGCCATCGCCGATGAGCCGATCTGGTCCTTCTCGAACGGCTCCTCGATCTCGCCGAAGCTCTGCAGCATGCGCATGTCGCTCGCGAACTTCGCGGCGCTCGTCGCGATGCCCGCCACGACCTCGAGGACGTGCGCGTCGAGCTTGCGCGAGTAGGTCTGCCCGCTCACCGGGATGGACGAGCCGAATCCCATCGCCTGGCACACGAAGGTGTCGAGGCGTCGCACCTTGGCATGGTCGCCGCCGAAGAGCTCGAGGAAGCTCGCCTGCGTGCCTGTGGTCCCCTTCACGCCGCGCAGCGGCAGCGTCGCGAGGCGATGGTCGAGTTCGGCGAGGTCGAGCACCAAGTCCTGCATCCAGAGCGTCGCGCGCTTGCCGACGGTGGTGAGCTGCGCCGACTGGAGGTGCGTGTAGCCGAGCGTGGGCTCGGCGCGCCACTGCCTGGCGAAGGCGGCGAGCGCGCGGACGAGCGACACCACGCGGCCACGCAGCAGCTCGAGCCCGCGGCGCATCTGGATCAGGTCGCCGTTGTCGGTGACGTAGCAGCTGGTGGCGCCGAGGTGGATGACGCCCTTCGCCGCCGGGGCGACATCGCCGAAGGCGTGCACGTGCGCCATCACGTCGTGGCGGAACCGCTTCTCGTACTCCGCCACCTTCGGGAAGTCGATGTCGTCGAGGTGCTCGCGCATCTGCGCGACGGCCGCGTCGGCGATGTCCACGCCGAGCGCCTTCTCCCCTTCGGCGAGCGCGAGCCAGAGGCGACGCCAGAGCCCGTGGCGCGTCTGCGGGCTCCACAGCTCGAGCATCGTCCTGGAGGCGTAGCGCTCGGCGAGCGGCGACCGGTACTGCGTGAACATCTCTCGCGTCATGAGATGCGGAAGTCGGTGGAGTAGACGGTGCCCTTCCGTTCGAAGAACATGCGGATGGGTCCGCGGCCGCTGTAGTACTCGAGCTGTTTCGCCGCATCCTGCGCGTCGATGACCGGCGTGCGGTTGATCTGGATGATGACGTCGCCGGCCTGCAGGCCGAGCGCCTGCTGCACGCGCTCAGTGACCTTGTAGACCACCGCGCCCTGCTGGCTCTGCACGCTGCGCTCGGAACGGATGGACGGGGTGAGCGTGATGAGCTCGAGTTCCTTGAGCACCGCGACCTTCTCGGCGCCGACCTCGGGGAGGTCCTTCACGCCGACCGCGACGCGCATGTCTCGCGTGCCGCGGCGCACGACGATGGAGTCGGTGTCGCCCACGCGCAGCTCGAGCAGCTCGGCTTCCCAGTCGTACGGATTGCGGATCTGGCGATCGCGCGAGCGCACGATCACGTCGCCCACCCGGAGTCCCGCTTCCGCTGCCGGGCTGCCAGGCACTATGCGCTCGATGGTCGCGCCGGTGTTGAGCGAGCCGCGGCCCGCGGTCGCACCGGTCTGCGCGACCTTCACGCCGATCCACGGGCGCCGCACGCTGCCGTGCGCGAGCAGGTCCTCGGCGACGCGACGCGCGCGGTCGATGGGGATGGCGAAGCCCAGGCCGATGGAGCCGCCGCTGGGCGTGTAGATGGACGAGTTCACGCCGACCACTTCGCCCGTGGCGGCGATGAGCGGGCCGCCCGAGTTGCCCGGGTTGATGGACGCGTCGGTCTGGATCATGTCGACATAGACGCCGGGCCCATCGCCGCGCCCGGTGAGGTTGCGTCCGACGCCGCTCACCACGCCCGCGGTCACGCTCGGCTCGGAGTTGCCGAGCAAGAAGCCGTACGGATTGCCGATCGCGACCACCCACTCGCCGATGAGAAGGCCTCTCGACGTGCCCAACGGAGCAGTCGGCAGGTTCGTCGCATCGATCTTGAGCACCGCGAGGTCGTTGAGCTCGTCCTCGCCGACGACGCGCGCCGGATAGGTGGTGCCATCGCGCAGCGCGACCTGCACGCGGCTCGCGCCGCTGATCACGTGCGCGTTGGTCACGATCACGCCGTCGCCGCGGACGACGAAGCCCGAGCCGATCCCCGACGCGACCTCCTGTCCCGAGCGCGTGCCGAAGAACATGTCGAACGGGGTCGCGGACGTGCGCTGCACGCGTTCCGTCTGCACCGTAACAACGGCTGGTGCGACCCTCGCGACCGCCTCGGTGATGGCGGTGCGGCGCGAGTTCTGGATGGCCTGCGCCGACGCGTCGATCGCCGGGAGCTGCGACGTCTCGACGCCGGGACGCCGCGTCTGCGCGTCGGACGGACTCGGGCTGACGCCTTCGCAGGCGGCGAGCGCGAGGAAGAGGGCGGGACTGAGGCGGCGCACGACTCGCGGCATGAGGATGCTCACTTGGTGCGGCGCGGCTTGGCGCGTCGGCTGATGTCACCGAGGAAGCGGTCGATGCCGCGATCGGTGAGTGGATGCTGCAGGAAGCTTCGCAGTGCGGCCGGTGTCACCACCGCGGCGTCGGCGCCGGCGGCCGCGAGTTCGGCGAACCGTGTGGAACTCGGCACGCCCGCGACGACCACGTCGCACTCGAGGCGCGCGTGGTCGAGCGCGTCGCGCAGTCCGCGGACGATCGCGTCGGCTGGATGTCCCACCGCCTCGAGCGCGTCGACGGCGACGACGACGTGCGTGGCGCCGGCCTTCGCGGCGAGGATGCCCTGCGCGACCGAGTGGATGAGCGTGGCCGCGACGCGGATCCCGTCCTGCGAGAGCCTGCGCATGGCCGGCAGCGCGTCCTCGACGAACGGGATGGCGAGGATCAAGTGCTCGGCGAGCTTGCCGAGCGCCTTGCCGGCGCGCTGGATCTCGGCGGCGTCGAGCGACGGCACGCTCGCGAAGATGGGCAGCGTGGTGCGTTCGGCGATTTCGGAGATGATCTCGCGCGGATCAGCGAGCGGGAGCTCGGCCGAGAGCACGGATGGCGTGGCGACCACGCCGTCGAGCAGCCCGGCCGCGGTGGCCCAGCGGATCTCATCGGCGGCGACGGTGGCGAGATAGAGGCGCATCAGGCGGTCAGGTACAGGTCGGTGGGATAGGTGACCTCCTCGAGGCAGAGCCCCACCGCCGGAGCGGGAGGCGACACCTCGTCATTGCGGTCGGCGGTGAGCAGGGCGGCGAAGTCGTTCTTCGGCCGCTTGCCGCTCGCCACCTCGAGCATCGTGCCCACCAGGAAGCGCACCATGTGGTGCAGGAACCGGTTGGCCACGACGTCGAACACCAGCCCCTCCGGCAGGCCCGGTGCAGCCGGGCGCCACCGGGCGAGACGCACCTCGCACCTGTGATCGTCGTCGTCCGGCGCGGTGCCGCGCACGGCGAAACCACGGAACGAATGCGTCCCCACCAACCGCGTTGCGCACCACTCGAGCGCCTCGCGGTCGAGGGCCCGGGTGAAGGGGAGCGTCCATCGCCGCCGGAACGGCGACGCGGCCCCCTCGTCGAGCCCCACCGCGTAACTGTAGCGGCGAGCGATAGCGCTGAAACGCGCGTGGAATCGTGGCAGCATCTCGAATGCCGACGCGACCCACAGGTCGTGCGGGAGCTTCTCGTTCAGGACGCGCCGCATCTTCTCCGCCGTCCAGTGTTCCGGCACGGTGATCCCTGCGGCCTGTCCGCGAGCATGCACGCCAGCGTCGGTGCGGCCCGCGCCGGTCACGCGCACCGGTTGAGGCGCCATCTTCGCGAGCGTGTCCTCGAGGACCCCCTGCACGGTGCGCCTTCCGGGTTGGACCTGCCAGCCGGCGAAATCAGTGCCGTCGTATTGCAGGACCAGCTGGAGGGTGCGCTCCGCCATCACGAGAAACCTACCGCGCGCGCAGGGTCAGTTCAAGCAACGCACTTAGTGGACGCGCACGCGCACGCGGAGGCGCACGCGGACGCGCGCGCTTCGATTGACTTTGTGCGCCGCGCGGAGCGAGCTTACGCGCCTCATGACCGCGCGTACGCTTCCATCGCTCGCCCAGGCCCTCGGCAGCGCCACCGACCTCGACGCCGCCCTCGTCGCCCTCGCCGGCGCCGTCGCCGAACAGGATCGCGACGCCTCGGTGGCGCTCCTCCGCTTCGACCCCCGCCAAGGACTGCTCCGCGAGCGCCTCTCGGTGCGCGACGGGCGCGTGGACCACGCGCCACTCGAGACGTCGCTCGAACAGCTGCCCCGCACGGCGCTGCGCTCGGTGCAGGACGGCGGCACGTTCGGCGACGTGCAGGAGGAACCGGCGGCGTATGCTCGCCTGCTCAAGCTGTCCGCCGAGGACGGCGCGACGCTCGCGCTGCGCGGCATCAAGGTGGACGGGCATCTTGTCGCGGTGCTCGCCATCATCGAGCCCAAGCGCGTGTTCGGGACGCGCGCGATAGAGCGCGTGGCGCCGATGGCCGGGCTGTTCGAACTCGCGCTCTCGCGGTTCCACGACCGCGAGGCGCGCGACGAGGCCGCCCGCACGCTCGAGGAGGTCACGCAGCGCGTGCACGGCGAGTACCTCACCAAGCTCGCCGAGCTCGAGCGCCAGATCGCGCACGCGAAGCACACGGCGTCGCAGCCGATCGTCGATCCCGCGGTGGCGCTCACGAACGAGCGCGAGGATGCGCGCCGCGCCGAGGAACAGCGCCGCACCATGCGGAAGCTCGCGGCGCTCGAGCACCAGCTCACGGCGTCGGTGGGGCAACTCGAACAGGCGCACATCGAGCTCCACCGCCGCAGCGAGGCGCTGCGCCAGCGCACGCGCACGCTGTATCTCCTCGATCGCGTGATGACGCTCGCCGCCGAGAGCTCGGATCCGCATCGCCTCGCGGAAGGCCTGCTCTCGCTCGTCGGCGACGACATGCAGGCGCTGCGCTGCTCATTGTTCCTGGTGGGCAAGGAGCCTGGCACGCTGTACCTCGCCGCGGCGCGCGGGCTCGCGCCGCACGTGCAGATCGGCAAGGTGGTCGCACTCGGCCATGGCGTCGCCGGCCGCGTGGCGCAGAGCCGCGCGCCGATGCTCGTCGTGGATGCGATCGACGCGAAGCAGCAACCGCTGCTCGGCGACGACTATCTCACGACGGGGTCGTTCATCTCGTTCCCGCTCGTGCTGCACGACGCGCTGGTGGGCGTGGTGAACCTCACGAATCGCGCGCAGCAGGGCCTCTTCGTGGAGGAGGACGTGGAACGCGTGCGCATGCTCGGGCTCATCATCTCCCTCATCGCGAGCGAGGCGAAGCTTCCCGACCGGCTGCACGGGTCGATCCGTGACCGCTAGCGTCATCCAGCAGCTGCTCAGGCGGCTGGCAACGGGCGAGAAGCTGGATTCTGACGGAGCCGCCGCGGCCTTCGGCGCGGTGATGGCGGGCGAGGCAAGTCCGGCGCAGATGGCCGCGCTGCTCATGGCGCTGCGCGTGCGCGGCGAGACGTCCATAGAGGTGGCCGGTGCGGCGCGCGCGTTGCGCGGCGCGATGACGCGCCTCGTGGTGCCGAATGCCGGGGACCTCGTCGACACGTGCGGCACCGGCGGCGGTTCGACGACGACGTTCAACATATCGACCGCCGCGGCGCTGCTCGCGGCGGGCGCCGGTGTGCGCATCGCGAAGCACGGCAACCGCTCGTTCACGTCGCGCTCCGGCAGCGCCGACGTCCTCGAGGCGCTCGGGGTGTCGATCGACGTGCCGGTGGACCGCATGAAGAAGGTGCTCGACGCGGCCGGGATCGTGTTCATGTTCGCGCCGACGATGCATCCGGCGATGAAGCACGTGGGCCCGGTGCGGCGCGAGCTCGCCTTCCAGACGGTGATGAATCTCGTGGGACCTCTGGCGAATCCGGCGAGTGCGGGGCGCCAGGTGATGGGCGTCGCCGACCCGGCGCGCCTGGACCTCATAGCCGGCGCGCTCGCCGAGCTCGGCACGACGCACTCGCTGGTGGTGCACGGGGAGCCGGGCCTCGACGAGTTCTCGCCGCTGGGGACGACGGCGGTGATCGAGATCCGCGGGAAGGCGGTGACCAGCTGGACGTTCGATCCGCGGGACCACGGGTTCAAGGACATCGACCCGCGGGAACTCGCGGGCGGTGAACCGGCAGAGAATGCGCAGATGATCGAGCGCGTGCTGCTCGGGAAAGGCACGCGCGGCGCGGAGGCGGCGGTGCTGCTCAATGCGGCGGCGGCGATCTACGTGTCGGGGCGCGCGAAGACGATCGGCGCCGGGATTACCGCGGCGCGTGAGGCGCTCGCGGGCGGGAAGGGCTGGGACGCGCTCGGCCGGTTGCGCTCGGCGTCCGCTTCGCAGCGGTAGCCGGGCCCCGCCGAGCGCGGGCTAGTAGCGGCGCATGACCCCGACGACGATTCCCTGGACGCGCACCTGGCTCTCGTGCACGTACATGGGCGACATGGTGGCGTTGGCCGGCTGCAGGCGGATGCGGCCATCCTTCTCGCGGTAATACCGCTTGACCGTGGCGCCCGCGTCGTTGACCATCGCGATCACCATCTCGCCGTTGTCCGCCGACGGGCGGTCGTGCACGACGACGTAGTCCCCGTCCGAGATCTGGTCCTCGATCATCGAGTTCCCGCGCACGCGCAGGACATAATGATTGCCGGCGCGCCGAACGAAGTCGTCGGGGACGGCAATGGTCTCCTGCGACTCGAACGCCTCGATGGGCATGCCCGCCGCGACCGCGCCGAGCACCGGCAGCTCGATCGCCTTCGGGAAGATATCGGAGGGAAGGATCTCGATGGCGCGGCTCTCGTTGTACGAGCGCTTGATGTAGCCTTTCCGCTCGAGGTTGGAGAGATGTTCGTGAACCGTGGCGAGCGAGTTATAGTTGAACTGCCCGGCGATCTCCTCGAAGCTCGGAGCATAGCCGTGCTCACCCGCGTAACTGGTGAGGAAGTCCAGGATCTGGCGCTGGCGCTTGGTGAGCGGCATCTCGAAGGTCCCTGCGGATGGGGATGTGAGTAGCGTGAGCCGGAGTTCGCCTACGTCCTGTTGACGCCCGAACAGTAACCGAAGTAACGGTATCCGAACATTGCCCGAAGTGCAAGCCAAGTCCGGGTGGACCGCTCCGACCGGTCCGCTGGGTGAACTGACCGAGTCGTCCGCGGCGCGGGCGAGCGCGGTCGCGCGCGACGCTGAGCTGGTCGCGGGGCTGGAGGCGCGGGCCGCTGCGCGGCCCGCGCCCCCGTCGTTCGCCGCCGCCCTCCGGGGGCCGCAGGTCCGCGTGATCGCGGAGCTCAAGCGCCGCTCTCCCAGCAAGGGAGTGATCAACGACGGCATCGACGCGCCGGTGCGCGCCGCGGAGTATGAGCGCGGCGGCGCGGCGGCCCTTTCGGTCCTCACCGAGCCCACGAGGTTCGGCGGCTCGCTCGAGGACCTCGCGGCGGTGCGCGAGGCGGTCCAGCTGCCATTGCTGCGCAAGGACTTCCTCACGCACGAGGTCCAGCTGCTCGAGGCGCGGGCCGCGGGCGCATCGGCGGTGCTGCTGATCGCGCGCGCCCTGCCACCGGACCGGCTGCGGCTGCTCGCGCGCGTGGCGGCCGCACGCGGGCTCGAGGTGCTCGTGGAGGTGCGCAGCGAGGACGAACTCGCGGTCGCGCTCTCGGTGGCCGGCGCGGTGGTCGGCGTGAACAACCGGAACCTCGAGACCCTCGCGGTGAACGACGCGATCGGGCTGCGCCTCCTGCCGCTCGTCCCGAGCGACCGCATCGCCATCTATGAGAGCGGCGTTCGCACGGTGGACGATGTGGTGCGCGCGGCAGCGGCCGGTGCGGACGCAGTGCTCGTGGGGTCGGTGCTCTCGGCGTCGAGCGACGGCGCGGCCGCCGTGGGCGCGCTCTCGCGCGTGGAGCGACGAGCGCGTGGTTGAGGTGAAGTTCTGCGGGCTCACGCGCGCCGTGGACGCGGCGAAGGCGGCCGAACTCGGCGCGGCGTACGCGGGCGCGATCTTCGCGCATGGACCGCGGCTGCTCGATGCGCCGAAGGCGCGCGAGATGTTCGCGGGACTCGGCGGCGCGCCCGTACGCAAGGTGGGCGTGTTCGCCTCGAGATCACCCGAGGACGTCCTCCGGATCGCGGACGCGAGCGGTGTCCATGTGCTACAATTGCACGATGGCGCAACGCCCGACGCCGTCCTAACGTTTCGCGGGGAATTCCAGGGCGAGATCTGGGTGGTATTGAAGGTCGCGGACGGCATCGTCGAAGCGCTGCACGATGAGGTGATCGATGCGGCGGACGCGGTGGTGCTCGACACGGCGGTCGGAGGCAGGTCCGGAGGGACGGGCGTCGCGTTCGACTGGGCGGCGGCCGTGCCGGCGGTGCAGGCGATCGCGACGAGGAAACGCGTGGTGCTCGCGGGGGGACTCCGTCCCGGGAACGTGTCGGAAGCGGTGCGCACGCTCGCGCCGTCGGTCGTCGATGTCTCGTCCGGCGTGGAGTCGGCGCCGGGGATCAAGGACCATGGACTGATGCAGGCGTTCGCCCTTGCGGCGCGCTTGCGCGAGGGACGATGAGTTCGGTCGCATCCGACAGGTTCGGCGGTTTTGGTGGGCGCTATGTGCCCGAGACGCTCGTGCCCGCCCTCGATGAACTCGAGGGCGCGCTCGCGTCGGCGCTCGCCGATCCGGCATTCCAGGCCGAACTCGATTCGTTCCTCACGCACTACGTGGGACGCCCCTCGCCGCTCACCGAGGCGCCGCGCCTGTCGGCGCATGTCGGTGCGCAGGTGTGGCTCAAGCGCGAGGACCTCAACCACACCGGCGCGCACAAGATCAACAACGCGCTCGCGCAGGCCCTGCTCGCGAAGCGGATGGGCAAGAAGCGAATCATCGCCGAGACGGGCGCGGGCCAGCACGGCGTGGCGACGGCGACCGTCTGCGCGCGCCTCGGCCTGGAGTGCGTGGTGTACATGGGCGAGGAGGACATGCGGCGGCAGCAGCTCAACGTCTTCCGCATGCGGCTCATGGGTGCGACGGTGGTGCCGGTCACCGCGGGCACGCGCACGCTGAAGGACGCGACGAGCGAGGCGATCCGTGATTGGGTCGCGACCTGCAACGACTCGCACTACATCATCGGCAGCGTGGTGGGGCCTGCGCCGTATCCGCGCATGGTGCGCGACTTCCAGGCGATCATCGGGCGCGAGGCGAGAGCGCAGATGCTCGAGCGCGCCGGCCGGCTGCCGCGCACCGTCGTCGCCTGCGTGGGCGGCGGGTCGAATGCGATGGGGATCTTCCACGCGTTCGCCGGCGACAGTGCGGTCGAACTGGTGGGCGTGGAGGCGGCGGGCGAGGGGATCGAGACGGGCCGTCACTCGGCGTCGCTCGGCCATGGCGTCCCCGGCGTGCTGCACGGCACGCTGAGCTACCTGCTGCAGGACGAGAACGGACAGGTGCATCCCGCGCATTCCATCTCGGCGGGACTCGACTATCCGGGCGTCGGGCCCGAGCACGCGTGGCTCAAGGATTCCGGCCGCGCGACGTATGCGTCGATCACCGACGACGAGGCGCTCGGCGGCTTCGAGCTCCTGAGCCGGATGGAGGGCATCATCCCGGCGCTCGAGACGTCGCATGCAGTGGCGTGGATCGCGAAGGAGAAGGGGAGATGGACCGCGGACGAACCCGTGCTGCTCTGCGTGAGCGGACGCGGCGACAAGGACGTGGCGCAGGTCGCGCCGCTGCTCGAGGTGCGCGGCACGTGACCGCGCCCACCGGGTCCCAGGTGGAGCGCGAGGAGCCGCCGTTCGCCCCGGCGATCGTCGAGGACATGTTCAAGCTCCTCGACAAGGCCGTGCGCGCGCACCAGCTCTACCTGCCGAACAACCCGACCTACCTGAAGGCGCTCGAGAACGTGAAGCGCGCCTTCGCGCCCATCTGGGCCGAGGCCGAGGCGATCGTGGTCACGGTGCACGAGACGTCGCTGCTCTGGAGCGGTGTGGTGGTGCACCACACGCCCGACAAGAGTGGCGACTCCATCCCGTGGCTCCTCTTCAAGGACGGGCTCCGCGAGTTCACGTGGATGAAGGGCTTCGAGGACGGCGAGGTGGAGAAGCTCCTCGCGATCCTGCCGCGCGTGCGCCGCGCGCTGCCGCACGAGGACGACCTGCTCACGATGCTGTGGGAGCAGGACTTCCAGAGCATGCGCTACCGGTACGTGGAGATCAACGACCCGTCGGCGCCGCTCGACCCCGCGGCCGAGCCGGGGCGGTGGCCCGCGCCGCTCGGGCAGTCGCACGAGCCGCTCAAGAACGCGATAGACGAGGCGCAGGAAGAGGCGCAGGAATCGACCGCCGAGGGCGCGCCCCCGCGTCCGTCGGGCGTGGTGCGGATGGAGGACTTCGACTCCACGCTGTATTTCCTCGACGCGAACGAGATCGAGTACCTGAAGCAGGAGACGGTGCGCGAGTACGACCTCGACCTGCGCCGTCTCGTCCTCACCGCGCTGCTCGACATCTTCGAGCTGCAGGTGGACCCGCTGGTTCGCACCGAGGTCGCGAACGATCTCGAGGCGCTCGTGCTGCATCTCCTCTCGGCGGGACAGTTCTCGACGGTGGCCTTCCTGCTGCGCGAAGTGAACGCGACGATGCAGCGCGCGCGCGAACTCACGGCGCAGGACAAGGACCGCTTCGGCCGCCTCGCCGACCGCCTCAGCCATCCCGACGCGCTCGGGCAGATGCTGCAGGCCCTCGAGGAGGCGTCGCAGCTCCCGCCGA
>Ga0137353_1000136_pt1 | contig 14248 bp, 11 predicted proteins | sample EasRivERMLT760_2_FD_104759 | JGI IMG/M metagenome (GOLD analysis project Ga0137353, IMG submission 104759) | Soil microbial communities from meander-bound floodplain in the East River, Colorado, USA - East River MetaG ERMLT760_2 | ecosystem: Environmental > Terrestrial > Soil > Floodplain ...
GCGTGAGGCGCTCACCGCCGACTGGTCGCTCGCCGGGCCACAGGCGGGCTTCCGCGCCCGCTTCACGGCGGAGCTCGCGAGCGAGCCGCTGCTGCAGGCTGACGATCCGGCGATCGTGACGCTCGCGCTGCGCATCGCGGGGAACGAGCGCGACCCGCGCGTCGTCGCCGAGCGGATCAACCGGTGGGTGCACGACTCGCTCGCGAAGGAGATCACGCTCTCGCTGCCCAACGCGGTGCAGGTGCTGAGATCGCGCCGCGGCGACTGCAACGAGCACACGCAGCTCTTCACCGCCCTCGCGCGCGCGGTCGGGATCCCGACGCGCATCGCGACGGGGCTCGCGTACGTGAACGGCAAGTTCTACTACCACGCCTGGCCGGAGATCCGGCTGCGCGACTGGGTGGCGGTGGATCCCACCTTCGGGCAGTTCCCCGCCGACGCGGCGCACCTGCGCTTCGTCCGCGGCGGCCTCACCCGGCAGGGCGAACTGCTGCGGCTCGTGGGCACACTCCGGATCGAGGTGCTGGACGCCCGATGATCGAGATCCTCAAGCTCACCAAGCAGTACGGCGACTTCACCGCCGTCGACGCGATCGACCTCGTGGTGCCGCGCGGCGAACTCTTCGGCTTCCTCGGGCCCAACGGCGCGGGGAAGACGACGACGCTGCGCATGATCGCCGGCATCCTCAAGCCGACCGGCGGCACGATCCGCGTCGCCGGCGTGGACATGCGGGCCGACCCGATCACGGCGAAGTCGAAGCTCGGCTTCATCCCCGACCGGCCGTTCATCTACGAGAAGCTCACCGGCTCGGAGTTCCTGCGCTTCGTCGCCGGCCTCTACGACCAGCGCGGTGACGAGGTGGAGCACCGCGCGCGCGAACTGCTGGCGCTCTTCGACCTCGAGGAGTGGCGCGACGAGCTCGTCGAGAGCTACTCGCACGGCATGCGGCAGAAGCTCATCATCTCGAGCGCGTTCGTGCACCGCCCCGAGGTGATCGTCGTCGACGAGCCGATGGTCGGCCTCGACCCCAAGGCGGCGCGCATCCTCAAGGACCTCTTCCGCGAGTACACGAATCGCGGGCACACGATCATCTTCTCGACGCACACGCTCGAGGTGGCCGAGTCGCTGTGCGACCGGCTCGCGATCATCGTGAACGGGAGGATCAAGGCGTACGGCACGATGGTGGAGCTGCGGCGCGACCTCGAGGGCGGCGAGCGCGGCCTCGAGGAGATCTTCCTGCGCCTCACCGGCGAGAACGCGGCGCGCAACCTGATGGACGTGCTCGATGCCTGAACAGCAGGATTTCGGCGCAGCACTCGCACCGCGGCGCAGCGGGAGCCAGCGCACGGTGGGCATGCTCCCCGACCCCCCGCTGCTGCACCTGCTGCTGCCCAAGTGGCTCACCGCACGATCGCGCGCGGCGTCGGGCGAGAAGGGACGCGGCGCGCGGATCGCGGTGCTCGCCGTCACCGGCTTCCTCTTCTGGGCGTTCGTGTTCGGCGTGCTGTATCGCCTGCTCACGTACTTCCGCGGCGTGCAGGAGATCGGCCAGCTCCTCGCCGGCAAGCTGCTCGGCCTCATCCTCCTCGGCTTCACGTCGATCCTGCTGCTCTCGAACGTGATCACCGCGCTCTCGAGCTTCTTCCTCGCGAAGGACCTCGACATGCTCGTCGCGGGGCCGGTGGATTGGCTGCGACTCTATGGTGCGAAGCTGCTCGAGACGGTCGTCGCGTCGAGCTGGATGGTGCTGCTCGTCTCGGTGCCGATGTTCACCGCCTATGGCATGGTCTATGACGGCGGCTGGTTCTTCCCGCTCGTCGTGATCGCGCTCATGCTGCCGCTGTTCGTGATCCCCGCCGTCGTCGGCAGCGCGGTGACGCTCGCGCTCGTGAACATCTTCCCGGCGCGGCGGACGCGCGACATCCTCTCGGTGATCGCGGTGATGACGGCGGGCGGCATCGTGCTGCTCTTCCGGTTGATCCGCCCCGAGCAGCTCGCGCGCCCCGAGGGATTCCGCTCGCTCGTCGACTTCATCGCCGTGCTGCGCACGCCCACCTCGCCGCTGCTGCCGAGCGAGTGGGTGCAGAAGGCGACGATGGGCTATCTGAACGGCGAGCCCGACTGGCTGGCGATGTACCTGCTGTGGACGACCGCCGCCGCGGCGATCGTGCTCGGCGCGCTGCTGCACCGCTGGCTCTACCTCGACGGGTTCAGCAAGGCGCAGGAGAGCGCGCAGCAGTTCGTGAGGGGCGGCGGCCGCCTCGCGCGGTTCGGCGACTGGGCGCTCAAGCCGCTCGGGACGCTGCGCCGCGAGCTCGTGCTCAAGGAACTGCGCCTCTTCTTCCGCGACACCACGCAGTGGTCGCAGCTGATCCTGCTCGCGGTGCTCGTCGTCGTATACGTCTTCAACATCAAGTACCTCCCGCTGCGCGGCGAGGGGATCACGTTCTTCCTCGTGAACGTGGTGCCGTTCCTGAATCTCGTGCTGGCGGGATTCGTGCTCGCGTCGATCGCGGCGCGCTTCATCTTCCCCGGGGTCTCGCTCGAGGGGCGCACGCTCTGGCTGCTCAGGTCGAGCCCGATGCGCGTGCGCGACCTGCTCTGGGCCAAGTTCTGGGTGGGGACGACGCCGCTGCTCATCCTCGCGGTCGCGATCGTCGGCGTGACCGACTACATGCTGCAGGTGACCGACTTCATGTTCTACGTCTCGGTCATCACGATCACGCTGATGACGTTCGCGCTCTCGGGGCTCGCGATCGGCTTCGGGACGATGTTCCCGCAGTTCGAGACGGAGAACGCGGCACAGATCCCGACGAGCTTCGGCGGGCTGCTGTACATGATGGCGTCGGTGGCGGTGATCGGGGGCGTCGTGATCCTCGAGGCGCGCCCCGTCTACAGCTACCTTTCGGCGAAGGCCTTCGGCACCGTCGCCGACCCGACCGAGCTCGTCCTCGGGTTCGGCGCCGCCGCGCTGCTCTGCATCGGGGCGACGATCGTGCCGATCAACATCGCGCTCAACCGGCTCGAGGCCGTGGAACGGTGACGACCGTGGCGAACACCCGCATCACCCGTGCGAACGAGACCGACATCCTGTCGCTGCTCTCACTGAACAACCGCTACTCGGCGGCGGGGCTCACGCTCGTGCGCAGCCAGGAGTTCGCGGCGAACCACCTCGGCGACTATCGCGTGCTGCGCGACGCGAGCGGCGGCATCGTGGGCTGCGCGGCGCTCGACGAGTACTCGCCGAGCGTCGCCGAGGTGATCTCCCTCGCGGTGGAGCAGGATGCGCAGGGGCTCGGCCACGGCCGCAAGCTCATCGCCGCCGTGGTCGAGCTCGCACGCACGCGCGGCTACACCGAACTCTTCGCCGTCTCCTACTCGGACGAGCTCTTCCTGAGCTGCGGCTTCGAGCGCGTGCCGTTGAGCACGTATCCCGAGAAGATCACGCGGTACCAGAAGGTGGACCGCACCGAGATCGAGGTGGGCGAGAAGCACTGCTTCGCGCGGAGGCTGGTGAAGGGCTAGCCCTGACCTCCCGAACGGTGCACTCCTCAGACGATGAGGCGCCCGGCGCGCGACGCCGGCCGGATCGTCACGGTGACTCCGGCGTCCAGTGAGATGCGATCGTCCTCGATCCCGTCGCTGAAGATCACGCCGCCCTCGGCCATCTGCGATCGGAGCGTGAGCGGGTTCGATGCATCGAACTCTCCGTAGACCAGGTGCGCACCGGTGACGCGACTCGGGAACGGCTCACGCACGGCGAAGCGCAGCTTCCCGCTATCCCACGCCATCGGCTCGTACTGCACCGCGCGCCCACCCTTTGCCCAAGCCGTCGCGATGCCGAGCGATCCGGTCACTACGCTCGTCATCCAGCCCGTCGAACCGAGGCCGGTGGAGACGATGACTCCGCTCGAGCTCTGCGTCTCCGTCTTCTTCTTCCAGTGCAGCTCGTAGCGCGCCGACGTGTGCGAACGCGGTCCGATGAAGAGGTCGTTCACGGCGAGCATCCGTTGTCCGTCCGGAAGGCTCGCCTCGGCCATGGTGATGCGCCGGTCCTGCCTCGCGTCGCGCAGGACCTCCGGAAGCAGCGTCGAGATCCCGTCCGGTGCGAAGGGTAGGAGCACGCCGTCGAATGTCGATGCGTCCGGGTTGACGCCGACCAAGGGATGCCCGTCGAGGTACTTCATGATGTTCGCGACGAGCCCATCCTGCCCGAGCGCGATCACGACGTCGTCCGCGCCGAAGAGGAAGCTCGGCAGGTAGCGTCGATCGATCGTGTGCCACCGGCCGTGCCTGACGAGCGTCTCCTGCACCAGGCCTCGCGCCGCCTGGTAGACACGGTGCTCGCGCTCGTATTCACCGAAGTCGGCGCCAAGCCTCTCGACGTAGAACCGCGCCCCCTCCACCGTGTGAAAGCGCTCCAGCAGGCCGTCGAGGCGCGTGCGGCGCGTGACCAGGACCACGCGGCGATCGAGTGTCACTGAGCCTTCTTCGCGACCGGTGCGGGCGCGGGCTGACGCGTCAGCGCCTCGAGGAGGTCGGGTGAGACGTTGAGCTGGCCGATCCGCTCTGCGCGCTCGGCGATCCCGCCAAAGGCCTGCGCGATGAGCTGGCCCGGAGCCATTCCGGCCGACGCGATGGCCTGGACGATGCGCGGGTCTGCGCTCTGCACGGCTGCCATGAGCGCGGCGAGCTTATGCGCATCGGCCTCGGCCAGTGCCCGTGTGTTCGCCGCGTTCAGCTCGACGAACTTCGCACGGCTCGCCTCGAGCGTGATGTCGGATGTCATCCGCTCCTTGCGGAGCTCCGCTTCCTTGCGATTCACGCTCGCCTCGGCGTCCATCTGCGCCTCGCGCACTTGCCGCTTCTTCAACTCGACGGCGACCTCGGTATCCAACTCGCTCTCGCGGATCGCGCGCTCGTTCTCCACCGCGGCGTTGCGTCGCGCGAACACCGCATCATCCGCGGTGCGCAGGATCGCCTCGCGTGCCTCGGCCTCGAGCGCGCGAGCGGCTTCGGGCGTCGGCCGGATCGCGGTGACGCCGAAGCCGATGATCTCGAGGCCGAGTGCCTGCAACTCGGCTGCGGCGGCGAGATCCCCCGACACCTCGGCGGCGACGGAGTTCGCCGCGAGGAGCGCTGCGCGCAACGAACGCTGCTGGATGGCCTTCTGCGCGAGGATCTCGATCCGCGCGCCGACGCGCTCCTTGAGTCGGTCGGGGTCGTCCGAGGCGTAACCCTTGCCGTCGGGGCGCAGCGTGAAGTCCACGAGCGCGGCGGTCCTCTGCGGCTCGCCGATGCGCCATGTCACTTGCCCTTGGACTGTCACCGTCTGGAAGTCGGAGGTCGTGAGCGTATGGATGAAGTCGTTGGCTTGGCTCGAGACCGGCAGCGAGACGATCGACGTGACTGGTGCGAAGTAGAAGAAGGAGAGGCCCCGCCCCTCGCGCTTCACCGCCCCGTTGCGGAGTTGCATGACGTAGGCGGTCGGTCGCGCGTTGAAGTACCGGAATCCGAACATCTCATCCTCCGATGCGGCCGGTGGCGCCGCCGCGAGTAAGGTGTACAGGCCAACTAAGTAAGTTGTATATTACAACTAAGTGGGCTAGCGTCAAGTACTCCCAGGCAAGGCCCTTCCCCGGAGGAGCCATCAACACCCCCCCGCCCCACGGCCGCCCGCTGACCACGGTCGACGTCGTCATCTTCGGCATCGTCGACGAGCGCCTATGCGTCCTGCTCGTGCGGCGCCCCCGCGGCAGCGGGGAGCCCTTCCCGGGACTCTGGGCCCTTCCCGGAGGCTTCGTCGACATCGACGCCGACGCCTCTCTCGAAGCCTGTGCACTCCGCAAGTTGCGCGAGAAGACGGGACTGCGGTCACCGTACCTCGAACAACTGGGAAGTTGGGGGGGAGCGACTCGCGATCCGCGGGGCTGGGCCGCGACACACGTCTTCTTCGCTCTCATCGACTCGCGCGGTGTCCGACTCGTGACCGGCGGCAATGCCGAGGCGGTCGAGTGGCATCCGATCGCCGCAGAGGGCGTGAACGAGCGACTCGCATTCGACCACGCGACACTGCTCACTGCCGCAGTGCGCCGGCTGCAGGCGAAGGTGGAGTACACCTCGCTGCCCGCCTTCCTGCTTCCCGTTCGCTTCACGCTGCGTGAACTCCAGACGATCTACGAGACCGTCCTTGGGCGAACCCTCGACAAGTCGGCATTCCGCACGAGGATGCTCAGCGCCGCTTTCATCGAGCCGACCGGGAAGATGCGCTCGGGCCCCAACCGTCCTGCGGAGCTGTATCGCTTGATACAGCGCGGCGCGGTCTTCTTCCCGAGACCATTCCGCGCCGGCGAGACGTGACCTAGCAATCACGACCCGCCGGCCCTGGAACCGTCAACCCTTCATCGCGCCCATCAGGACCTGCCAGAAGGCGGGGATCGAGCCGATGAGGAAGATGATGACGGCCGCCGGCAGGAGCTTCGACTTCGGCGCCTTGCCCACGACGACGATGCCGATGGCGATGATCGCGGTGCACCAGATCGTGAAGACGTCGAGGCGCGCCAGCATCGCGAGCATGCCGGCATTCCCATTCGGATCCATGAACCGGGCGACGCTGGCCGAGAGCTGGTAGGGCCCCGTGAGCGTGCTCGTGTCCATCAGGAGACCCTGGACCGTCACCGCGATGAATGCCAGTACCTTCGGCGCGAAGGAGTAGGCGGAGATCATCGTCGCCTTCCCGTAGCCGAACTCGTCGTCCGCCCCGACGATCTTCCCGGTGAGCCAGACGAAGAGCCCGAGGACGAGGATGCCGATCGGCACGCCGATGAAGGCGCCGACACTCCCGGCGATCCCACCCCACTTCCTCATCGCCGCCACGGCTTCTGGCGGCATCGGCTGGCCGTTCGACGACGCCTCGGCGATGGCCTTGTCGAACTGGGCGTCCATGATGCCCTGCATCACGCCGCGGTTGGCAAAGAAGAGCAGGCCGATGACGATCGTCATGATGAGCATCATCATGCCGAAGCCGGCATTGGCCCGGCGCTTGAAGACGGCGCTCGGTGAGGTCCAGATCTCGATCAGGTCGTCGATGATCCCGGCCTTCTCGGCGGCGGGTGCGGAATTCGGGTCGTTGGACATCTCAGCCATTGGGGTGCTCCGGCACGGGGGGAATGCAGCGCACGACGGATAGAAGGTCGCCGCAACGGGTCGCGCGTGCAATACGAAGCGCCCGGCCGCGTACGCGGCCGGGCGCTTCGTTACCTGCGCGAATCTCAGCGATCGTCGCTCGGAGGCGGACGGCGTGCGGGCATCTCGCCCGGGGCACCCGGGCCCTGCGGGCGGCGCATGCCGCCGCGACCGCCGGGCGCACCGCGCATCCCTCCGCGCACGTCTCCGCCCATGCCGCCGCGGCCACCCGGCGCGCCGCGCATCCCTCCGCGTGCCCCGCCCTGCGGCGTGCGACCGGCACGCATGCCGCGCTCGAAGCCGCGACGCTCGGCCTGCATCTCCCGCACGCGTGTGCGCTGCGTCTCGCTCAGGACGCGGTCGGCCGCGGCGTTGCGCGTGGAGTCGCGAAGGCGCTGCTGGTCGAGCTGCGGCTGGATGGCCGCGCGACGCGCCTCGGCCTGCGCACGGATCGAATCGCGGAAGGCAGGCGAGCGCTGGCCGCTGCGCGCGCGGTCGACGATCGAGTCGCGTACGGGACGGATGCGCTCCGCAAGCGCCTTGTGCTCCGCGAACTGGAGGCGTTCGAGCGAATCGAGCTGCGCGACCTGTCGCGGCGAGAGGTCGAGCTCACGGCGCGCGTTGAGCAGCTGCGTGATCCCGCCGGGGCCGGGACGGCCCTGGCGCGCCATCGGGGCGGCATCGCGCGGCGGACGCGCGGGCGCATCGCGGCCCGGCTGTGCATCGGCGAGCGCCGGCGCGAGGAAGAGCGCGGCGGCGAGGGTGATCCGGCGGGACGTGCGGGGCATGGTCTTCTCCTCTGGAGTCGGACGGCGGGATCGCCGCGTTCACAATGGCAGACGCGGCCCGCGGGCCGATGTTAATCTTCAGCCCCATGACGAGCTTCCACTCCCCGGCGCGGTTCCCGCGCGGCTTCCGCTGCGCCAGCCGGAACGTCGGGCTCAAGCCCGAGGCGAAGGACCTCACGATCTTCGTGAGCGACGTCGACGCCACGGCCGCGGCGGTCTTCACGCGCAATCACTTCCCCGGCGCGCCGGTGCTCCTCGGCCGCGAGACGATGAAGGGCGGCCGGCTCCGGGCGATCGTCGCGAACAGCAAGGTGAGCAACGTCGCCACCGGTGCGCGCGGCGTGGAGAACGCGCGGCGCATGGCCGCCGCGGCCGCCGCCGAGATCGGCACCACCGCCGACCGCGTGCTCGTGAGCAGTACCGGGGTGATCGGCGTGCAGCTGCCGGTGGAGAGGATCGAGAGGGGCATCGTCGGCATCGCGCACGACCTTCAGGAGGACCCGCTCGTCGGCGCCGAGGGGATCATGACGACCGACACGCATCCCAAGGCGCTCTCGGCGAGCGTGGGGAAGGCGACGATCACGTGGGTCGCGAAGGGCTCGGGGATGATCGAGCCGAACATGGCGACGATGCTGAGCTACATCTTCACCGACGCGGCCTTCGACGCGGCGACGCTCGACCGGATGCTGCGCGCCGCGGTCGCGCCGTCGTTCAACATGCTCAGCGTGGACACCGACACGAGCACGTCGGACACCTGCGCGATCCTCGCGAACGGGATGGCGGGCGAGGTGCCCGAGGCGGCCTTCCTCGAGGTGCTCACCGCGGGCTGCGTGCGCATGACGGAGATCCTCGGCCGCGACGGCGAAGGGGCGGAGCACCTGCTACGCGTGCATGTGCGCGGCGCGCTCGACGACCGCGAGGCGCGACAGATCGCGAAGAGCGTGCTCAACTCGCCGCTCGTGAAGACGATGGTGCACGGCGCGGACCCGAACGTCGGGCGCCTATTGATGGCCGTCGGCAAGTGCTTCGATTGCACGATCGCGCCGGCGTCGACGGACGCGTGGATCAACGGCTACCAGGTGGTGCGCTCGGGCGAGCGCCTCGCGTTCGACGATGCCGTGGTCCGCACCGCGCTCAAGGCCGAGGTGGTCGACCTGGAGATCGCGCTCGGCGTGGGGAGCGCGGAGGCGATGGCGTATGGGTGTGATCTGACGAAGGGGTACGTCGAGGAGAATGCGTCGTACTACTCGAGTTGACAGTCCTCAGTCTGCAGTCGTGAGGACAGGACACTGACGACTGAGAACTGCGAACTGATGACTACTCCCGTCCCGACTCGAGACGAACCTTGTCTCTCCCTTGCGTCTCCGCCAGCAACTTCGTCACGAACCGCTGCCCTTCGCTGACGCGCTCCATCTCGATCGCGATGGCGTCGACGGCGCTCTCGAGGCGGGACAGGCGATCGGAGTTCTCGCGCTCGAGCGGAGTCTCGACCTTCGCGTTGGAACCCCTGCGCCACATGTTGCGTGCGAAGGCGACGGCGATGGGCGCGAAGACGAAGACCGACAGCATCCCCATGACCGGGACCACGATGTTCTCGTTCATGCCAAAGACCCTGGTGACGGGAGAGTTGTCCACGAGCTGCGAACCGCGCGCCGCCGCCACCAGCTGGCCCGTGCGTGCGATCTCGCCCTCGATCTGCAGGATGCGCTGGTCGAGGAGCTGGATGCGCGCCTCGATGCCGGCCTTGTTCGGCCCCGTCGCGTTGGCGAGTTCGCCGACGAGGTTCTCGCGCCGGCCGGCCGCCGACCTCAACTGGTCGGAGAGCTCATCGCGCAAGTTGCGCAGGTCGCGCAGCTCGGTCGTCGTGCGCGGCACGCCCAAGCCGGCACCGACGGTCGTGGTCGGCGCGGGCAATGGAGCGGGACCACCCGGCGCCGGCGTGTTCTGCGGTTGAGCGGGCGGGGTGAGCTGCGCCTGGGGAGCGATGACGGACATGCCGTAACCTACGGCTGCGGGCGTGGAACGTGTCAGGCCGCGCTCGCCCCGCGCCGCCACCAAAGGAAGGCCGGCACACCGGCGGCGAGGACGACCGTGCCGCGCAGGGCGTTCATCGGGTTAGAGACGATCGCGCCGAGCACCACGTAGCCCGCGGCGAGCAGGAAGAGCCCCGTGCTCCACGGATGGAGTGGCGCACGGAATCTGTCGCCCACCGTCGGCCGCCCGCGATAGACGAAGAGCGTCGCCGCGCACAGCCCGAAGAAGATCCAGTCGGCGAAGGTCACCCAGTCGAGCAGCTCGCCGTAGCGGCTGGTGAGGAGCAGCGCGATCGCGACCGCCGTCTGCAGCAGGATCGCGTTCACCGGTGCCTGCGTGCGCGGATGCAGCACGGCGAGCGCGCGGAAGAAGACGCCGTCGCGCGCCATCGCCTGGTACACGCGCGAGTTGGCGAGGATCACGACGTGAATGAAGCCGGCGGTCGAGATGGCGATGCCGGCGGCGATCAACCGACGGCCGCCCTCACCGAAGCGCAGCGCCATCGCGTCGGCGGCGGGCGCCTTGCTCGCGGCGAGTCCCTGTACGCCGAGCGCACTGAGATACGCCCAGTTCACGAGCAGGTACGCCGCGGCGACGATGAGCACGCCGATGATGAGTGCGCGCGGCAGGTCGCGTTCGGGATCGCGCATCTCCTCGGCGACGAAGTTCGTCTGCTGCCAGCCGCCGTAGGCGAAGAGCACGGGCACGAGTGCGGTGCCGATCGCGAAGGCGAAGGCCATCCCGCCCTGCGGCGGCACGAGGGCCGGAGCATCGGATGGCAGCGCGGCAACGCCGCTCGCACCGAGCAGGCCGATCCCCGCGACGACGAGCACGCCGATGGCGCCGAGCTTGAGCAGCGTGAAGACGTTCGTCACGACGGCGCCCGGCGTGATGCCGAGCACGTTCACCGCGGCGAAGAAGAGGATCGCGCCGATTGCGAGCGGCAGCGCCATCGCGGTGTCGAGGCCGAGGAGCGGGATCGCGTAGTTCGCGAAGGTGACGGCGACCGCCGCGATCGCGCCGCTCGCGATCGCGGTGATCAGTCCCCAGCCGTAGAGGAAGGCGGAGAGCGGACCGAAGGCGTCGCGCAGGTAGGCGTATCCGCCACCCGCCGCCGGGGCGCGTGCCCCGAGTTCCGCGAAGATGAACGCACCGAGGATCGCGATGACGGCACCGAGTCCCCAGGCGACCATCGTGAGCGGCCCCGACCCCACGCGCTGCGCCACGACCGCGGGGTTGAGGAAGATCCCCGAGCCGATGATGCCGGCGACGACGAGCAGCGTGCCTGAGAAGAGACCGAGCCGGCGGGCGTAGGTGGTGGTCAAGGACGCGGTGCGGGGGGTGAGGGCTGCGGGCGGGCGAGGGAACGATAGTACTCCTCCACCTGCGCGCGATACTCGTTCGGCACCGGCGCGCGTGCGCCGAGCGCCGACCGCGGCCCACCCTTCTCGACGAGCTGCTGGAAGAGCGAGAACTCGAAGGCCTTCAAGCGCTCGAGGGCCGCCGCCTGCAGCGCCGCGCTCGCGTTCTGGTCGGCGAGAGCGCGCGAGCTCTCGAGGCGACGCAGGTCGTCGATCGCGCGGTCGAGCTCGGCAGTGCTCACGCCTTGTTCGCGCGCGAGTGCACGCAGGCGCTCGGCCTCCGCGCGGCGCAGGCCGAACTCGGCCGCGAGCTGGCGCGGGTTGGGCGGGAGCGCACGACCATCGGCGAGGCGATTGCCGCCGCGCCCGTCGGCGTTGCGTTGGCCGCCCTGCGCGCCGCCGCCTTGCTGGCCTTGCTGACCTGCTTGGCCCTGCTGCCCGCTCGAATCCCCCTGCGTCCCTTGTGGTGAAGGCCGTTCCCCCCGCATCCGCTGTCCCGCAGCCTCCATCCCACGCACCAAGTCCCGCGCGGACTCCAACGTGCGCTCCCGCTGCCGCTCCGCGGACTCGCCGCTGAGCGCACTGGCGGCGTCACGCAGATTCGATGCGGCCTCCTCGAGATTCGCGCCGATCTGCTCCTCGAACGCATTCGCATACTCGGCCGATCCACCGCGCATCACCGACTTCGAGTACGCGATCTTGTCGCGCACGCGCTGGTCACGCAGTGCCTCGGCGGCCTCGCGCAGTTCCTTCGCCGCGCCCGGCTGGTCGCGCCGCCCTTCGCGCGCCACGCGATCCGCCTCGGCCTCGAGCTGCTGCACGTCGTTGGCGAGCGCGTCCTTCTGCTCGCCGAGCGTCCGCTGCTGGTTGAGACGCTCGACGCCCTGCTGCGTCTGCAGCATCCGCACGCCCTCGGCGATCTCGCGCTGGCGCTGTTGCAGCTCGGCGGCCTGCTCGGCGAGCCGCTGCACGTCGCGCGCGACGCCTTCGTTGCGCGAATCCTCGATGCGGCGCGCAGCGCGATTCAGTTCCTCGAGCGCGGCATTCGCCTGCGACTCGCTGCCGCTCGCCGCGCGGCGCATCGCGTCGGCGGCGCGCTGCATCTGCTCCGCCGCCTGCTGCATCTCCTGCGACTCCTGCTCGCGCGCAAGACGCTCGAGACGGCGCGCCTCCTCCTCCGCCTGGCGCGCGAGTTCGCGCTGCGCGCCGCTGCCACCGCCGCCGGCCTGGCGACCCATCCGCTCGCGCATCGCCTCGGCCTGCCGCTGCATCCGCTCGTTCTCCTGCTGCTGGCGCGCGGCGAGCTGGCGGATCCGCTCGAGCGTCTCGTCCACCTCCTGCTGCTGCGACTGCGTCGCCTGCTGCTGGACCGCCTCGTACTGGTTCTGCATGCGATCGTTCTCGAGCTCGAACAGGTCGGCGAGGTCCTCCGCGGACTGCTGTCCGCCACCACCGCCTCCGCCCTGCTGGTTGCCGCGCTGCACCTGCAGGTCGCGATACTGCGCGTCGGCGAGCTGCAGCGCGCGCAGCGCGCGCTCCTCGCTCGGCTGCGCGCCGCGCCCATCGCGGCGGCCGAGGAAGTCCTCGGCCGTCTTCATCTCGGAGACCGCGACGACGAGCGCGGCGTGGATCGCCTTGAACATCGTGTCCTGCGCCGTCACGCCGCGCTCCAGCAGCCGCTGGGCGAGCGTGGCGACGTCCTCGCGGAGCTTGCCCTCGCCGAGCGCGAGCGTGGCCGCATCCTCGTTGCGCTTGCGCTCGGCGACCTTGGCCGAGTCGCGCACCCAGTTGTAGGTGCCGGCGACGACCTCACGCTGGCGCTGCACGAAGTCGCCGGGGTTGCCTTCGTTCTGCCCGCCGCCGCCACCGCCTCCGCCGCCGTTCGACTCGGCCTCGGTGTAGTTCCGCGACCACGGCCGCACCGACATGAAGTAGACGTCGCTGAGCGTCTCGTGCCCCGTCGCGTCGCGCGCGACGGCGTTGTACGCGACGAGGTCGCCCGGCTTGAGGCCGAGCTCCTCGAGCAGCAGCGTGTGCGCGCCCTGCGCATCGGCGGTGCCGACGGCGGGTGCGGAGAGTGTCACTCTCTGCTCGGTGCCACCGTTCACGCGGTAGCGAAGCTCGAGCGCCGTGACGCCATGGTCGTCACTCGCTTTCGCCTCGATCGTGACTTCCTCGATGGCGTTGACCTTCGTGTCGCGCCCCGGCGTGGAGATGCTCACCGTCGGGCCGCGATCGGCGATCACCTCGACCGAGTACTGCACGCCGCCCATCACCTGGCGGCCATCGGCGGACTCGAGGTCCACGCGATAGAAACCGCTCGCGTTGAGCGTGAATCGACCGCGGAGCTGTCCCTTGTCGTCGGCGACGAGCGGCACGATGAGTCCGTCGTCGAAGACGAGCGATCCGCCGCGCACCGGCATGGTGACCGTGGGCTCGATGATCGCGACGGTGCCCTTCACCGCGGCGATGTCGCCGCCATCCTCGTCGCGCTCGGGGGGCTGGTTGGTGAAGGCGGGAAAGCGCAGCTCGACGGCGAGCTTCGTGACCGCGGGCAGGTCGGTGATGCGCAGGCGGTAGGTCGCCGAGCGGATGCCCATCGCCTCGACGTAGTACTCGGTGGGCGCGACGAGGTCGAAGAGCCGCGCCGCGAAGGCCGACTCCGACGAATCGCGGCCCATCGGGATGCGCGTCCACTCTGCGAGGCTGTCGGAACGGAAGACGACTTCGGCGCCGTCGGCGGTGAAGTGCGAGAGCGCGGCACGGATGTCGAGCGCACCGCCGCGCGGCACGTCGGCATCACCCGGCTCCACGTCGACGACGGGCGCCGGCGGTGTCGCGGCAATCGCGACGGACCAGGCGCGGACAGGATGCGCGCCC
>Ga0137353_1000137_pt1 | contig 14241 bp, 16 predicted proteins | sample EasRivERMLT760_2_FD_104759 | JGI IMG/M metagenome (GOLD analysis project Ga0137353, IMG submission 104759) | Soil microbial communities from meander-bound floodplain in the East River, Colorado, USA - East River MetaG ERMLT760_2 | ecosystem: Environmental > Terrestrial > Soil > Floodplain ...
ATAACCGATAAAAACTATGCGGAACCACTGTAAACTAATCACTCAAAACTGAACACTTGATTATGAACTCAAAATTCAATTACCCGGAAATCATTGCTTGGTTAGAACAAAAAGGGAAGAAAGATTTTGGAGAAAAATTCCACTTTCTGGAACAAGACATTCCAAACATCACAAAACTAATTTGCTATTTTTTAGACGATGAAATTACAGCAGCAAAATTCGATATCGATCTCACAAAAGGAATTTTACTTTGTGGCCCTGTGGGTTGTGGCAAAACTACTTTGATGACACTCATGCGATATGTACCGCAACCAAACAAAAAGTTCTTTATGAAAACGTGCCGGGATATCAGTTTTGAATTTATCAAAGATGGCTATGAGGTAATCCATCGTTACAGCCATGGCCATAACACGCATGCCGAACACAAAAACTATTGTTTCGACGATTTAGGTACCGAAAAGAATCTCAAATACTTTGGAAACGAATGCAATGTCATGGCAGAGATAATTCTCTCCAGATATGACATTTTTATCTCCAAAAAAATACAGACTCACATCACAAGCAATCTTTCAGCTTCAGAAATAGAAATCGCCTACGGCAATCGCGTTCGCTCACGCTTACGCAACATGCTAAATCTCATCGCATTTGATAAAAACACAAAAGACAAACGATAACATTCCCCACCTCTGGAGGGGTGCCCAAAGGGCGGGGTGGTAAAATCTTAATTCTTAATACTGTAATCTTAATACTTCTTAATCATGAAAAAAATCAACACCTTCTGGAACTGGTTCCAAGACAACAATCAAACGATCAAAAAATCAATCAATGAAACAATTCAAAACCAAGAACACATCTTATTTTGGATCAACAAACACTTAGGATACTACTGCAAGGAAATAGACTTTATGATCGTTTTTCCAAGCGACCCTAAAGACAAAACCGAATTCATAATCACCTCCAATGGCAATCCGGAATACTTCCAACAAGTTATAGCATTAATTGATAACGCTCCTAAATTGAAAACATGGAAATTCAGTGCTGTACTTTTACCATCCCAAGCCGAGAGAAGGGACAGCCATATATTTCCAGACATAATACTGAAATCAAGTGATTCAAAATTCCATTCAATGGATTACAATGAAAACACTAAAAAAGCAAATATTTTTATCCATCTTAAAAATCACAAAATACTGTGCAATACAAAAACATTGAATCAGGTAACATCGCTTCTTTCTCAAGATCAATTAGGTGAAATAATAGTCGACAAAAATATCACTTTGGTACAACTTCCCCAAAAGCCCCCCGAAAATACAGACCGTATTCAACTATACGATTTAGAAATCCATATCGACATTTTGAACAGACAAAGCAACCTGTAGCCTAATCCTTGCATGACTATACTTCCAAAACTCCTTTACTGTCTATGCCTGTGGTTTTTCCATCAATGCCCGCAATTGGTCCAAAAGTTCCGCTTCGTCAATTGGCAAAAGTTGAATAGCTATTTCAAGAATGTTACTAATGTTGACAAGGGGACTGACAATCAAGCCTGGGTCATGCGATTCTTCTGCCTCGATAGCTTTAATACAAAGCTTAATCAGGTCACTAACCACAAAAATGAGGTCTTTGTAACCTGCTACGCCAAAAGATGCAGTATAGACCTCTTTTTTGTATGCATGCCGAGACAACGAAATAAAATGTTCGTCCGTCAGTTCTTTCAAATCAGTCAATGTTTTAATAGCGGATCGTTCCATAATTTTATTATTTGTGTTTACCAATTATAATTTTGTTTCCGAATCTTCTACCTCATCAAATACCAACTGATGTATCTTATCTAGTAATTCAACTTCCTCCAAAGGAACAAGTTGCAACACAATTTCCAATACGCCCCGAATAGCAAAACAAGGATTTTTAATAGACGTCACCGACTCTTGTTCTGCATCAAGTGCCATCAGTGATAGTTTTACAATGTCCAATATGAAATGGTGCAATTCAAAGTAACTTTTAACTGGCAAAGTTATATTGTAGTGTCCCTTCCGATCATCTGGCTGTAGCACTACAAAGCTTTTCCTGGCAATTCCTTTTAAATCTTCTAATGTCTTAATTTCATTTGTTTCCATAGTCTTCTATTGTTTTTTTTGCTTTCTCCATATACCCCCGAAATAATCTCCCAACTTCTTTTTTTACCCAATCCAGTTTGACAGATGCTGCTTCCACAGTTTCCGCACTGATGGGTTCGATTTCTTTATCCCATTGAATTGCTTTACAAGCATTGTCTAATTGTTTCAGAACAAACCATTCTTCTTTTTTTTCGGGATCAAATGTATTGCCCAGTAAACTGGAAAACATACACAGGTGTTCTTGTTGTTCCTTAAGACTTTGATTAGTGGACCATTCTCCTGACAAAAACCAGGAGACACTTATAAACAAATAGCGGAATTGTTGGTGCATATTATACGCCGCCATTAAAAAGTTATTACTCCGATAGTATTTTAAATCCCGATCGAGAATATCACTCGATGAAGTAAAAATCTGAAATCTTCTTCTAGTCTTTTTTATCAGTTGCTTGACATTTATTTTTTTGATATTGATACTTTTGTGATTAGTGGTGCCAAACACCAATTGACTTTCACTACAATTCATAATTAAAAATGGATTGCACTTTTTGAGTTCTTCCTTTACCGATCTCTTATCAAAAATTACGAATGAAAATTCAGGATGGGATTTGAATATTTTCCATGCATACTCGTAAATATCCTCACAAAAATGAGGACTGCTTTTGCTAATGATAACAGTGATGATGCCAATATTGGAAGGCTCCTCAAAGTGCTTTGAAAAATATATGGTATCTATTGCTATAAACTCTAGCAGCAGTTTAACTACTTTTTTTATTTGACTATGCTGTGGGTACTCTTTCTGAATTAAAATATTATGGTACATAACTGCTGCTTTTTAAGTTTAAGTAATATTCTGATTTTGGATGCGTTCCAATTCTTGTCTGACAATACTATTTGCATAATTGGCAAACTCGTTGCATCGTGTTTGAAGCAAATCCATGTCTTTATAATCAACATGATCATCGCCACTATAACGTATCGTCCATGAAGGTCGGCTGAGTATTTTAAAAAGTTGAATGTCTTTCTGTGTCTTCCGTAGGAAAAACCGGCACGTTTTTATCCTGTTTATTTTTCAATTTCCTTGAGTCGATCGAGTTCTTTTTGTATCAAAACTTCTGCTTGATTTTTAAAGTTTGTACATTTTCTTTCCAGTAACTCGTAATCTAATTCTTCAACATCATCAGCTTTACTAAAACGTAAAACACTTGGCTGCTGCTTTAGCATTTTAAACAAGGATTGATCTTCCGGAGTTTTTCGAGGAAAAAAATCTGCGGTTATAGTTGTGAAGTATTCACAAAGATTAAATAAATGGTCTAATGAAAAATGATTGGGACTATATCCCAGAAAAGCACGAATCAAAGCCAAACAAGTTTGTTCAATTACTTGATGAAGACCAGACATTTTTACTTCAGCTGAGGAATCAAGATCACAATCATTATACACCCAGCCCCAAATAGTAGCCACATTTCTCTCCCTACTTGCTACATAATGGCTTGTTGAATTTAGATTTCTTGCAGGAGTTTTTTCTACAATCATGTAGGGTATATTTTCCTCTTTTTGAAATATAAGAGGAGCACTCTGCATAATATTCCAGAAGAAAAACTGTTGATCACCCGTCATTTTTTTTATACTGCTTAATTGGTGTATTAATACGGTAGCCGTGATAAGTCCTCCTGTTGCTGTTGTTATTTTATCGGATATGTTGTTTGATCCATTTTCTATCTCACTATCCACAAATACGAGGAAGTATAAATGTTGCTGTTTATCTTGTGTGTCATTATTCGATATTATTTTACCATCAAAACTTTTTGAAACTTCCCTTTTTCCAAAACAGTAGATGGCTCTTGTTTGACTATAGGAAGTGATTATATTGCTGATTTTAATTTCATCATTAACAAATTCATTATTTACGACTGTTGGGATTGTTTCATGTTCTTCAAGCGTGATTAGTTTTTCTTCACAATAAGTGAGCTGTTCCTGATAAACTTTTTTGACTTCCTTATACATCCATTGCATTTTTTTATGTGCCATACTGACCCACACTTTTTTGATTTTTACTTCACCATCATAAGGGAAGTCATTGTGTGCTTTATAGAGTAGTTCAGCAATCTGACTATCTTGAATGTTGTCATAGTCAAAAAGTTTGGAAAAAAATGGCGCAAAATCTTCAATGATATGTTGATGCCGCAATATGCTGCTATTAGAATATGCCCTGCCTTTTACGAGTTCCTCAACCAATCCAAAAAGAAGAATTATTATTTTGTGGATGGTAAACAGAGCCAACTGATGATTATTTGTCTCAGTATGATGTTGTGCTTCTAATTGTATTGCTTCAATTTCACTGATAAGTCCATTATATTTTTTTATGCTTTTATGTAAAAGGTCTTGTATCTTTCGTATTTCATTTTTCATTTTGACTTCGAATTCTTCACTTTTAAATAAATGTACAGCACCTAAATACCATTTAATATAATAGAGATTACCCTCTTTTACATAATCGATCAAATCTCTTATATCTACAATACAGTAAGGAATTTCAATATGTCTTTTAAAAACTTTATCTACCCACTCAGACATTTCATGTGCAAGCTGGTGGCTATCTTCTTCTACAATTATGATGAGTATGTAACCTGATTTACCCGCTGTATTTGCCTCGTGCAAGGAGATAGCGGCAATATCCATAAAAACACGGAGGTCTGAAATTGCAGCCTCCAATTCTTTTTGCTGTGAAAATTCAATTGTGTTCATAATTTTAAATTTTTGAATGAAACTTCTCTGATAAATGTGTATTTTTGTTTAAGTCATGGCAAGTTCCGAACAGTTCCAGCCGTACCCAACCAATAGAGATTGTATCACACTGTTCATCATTGGTATTTTACCACTAAAAATTACGCACCGATTTAATACCTTTACACTATGAACACAGCAACAAAACCAAAACACATTGGCCGTAATATTAGCCGAATCAGAGAATTGCGAGGAATAAAACAGGAAGCACTTGCAATAGCTATTGGTGTGAGTCAGCAAACCATTTCTAATATTGAAGGAAGTGCAACAATTGAGGATGATAAACTAAAAGAAATAGCAAAGGAATTAGGTGTAACCCCTGAAGCTATAAAAAGCTTTTCCGAAGAAGCAGTGATTAACTTTTTTAATACTTTCACTGAAAATGATTTCAGTAATAGTCAAGGAGCTAATTTCGCTCCATACAGTTCTAACAATTGTACATTTAATCCACTTGACAAAGTTGTTGAACTATACGAACGTTTAGTTCAAGCCGAAAAAGAAAAAGTAGAATATTTAGAAAAGCTACTTAAAAACAAATAATTTCCAAAAATACCTATTAAGAAGACTGTCTCCATTTAGAGGTGGTCTTTTTTGTTTTTACTAAAAAAGCAAAATATTGTTCGGAGATATATTTAATATCACCACAAGTAGATATTCTGTGAACAGGCTAATCCTTGTTTATTTATAACTTGGCAATCAAAATACTTAAACTTTACTTAAAAAAACCTCTTTTTTCAAAATTTGGAAAACCGTAAAATAAAATAAAAACACCAAGCTCATTTTTGTCAAAAAAAAATTATTTAAAATTTGTTCAATATATTGCACTAAATCACATTGCATTAATTATATTTGTTACATGCTTAATAAGCAAGTCTAATTATAAAGGATTAATTATGAAGTCAATTAAAAAAGGGAATATTGTCAAATTCCATACACCATTACCAGAAGAAAATCCAAATCAATTATATGTAGTTTTGGAAGTTATTGAAGATGACGAAAGACCCAGAGCTGATATACAAGCATTAAATACATCACTTTCTTTTCCTCCAATAAATACTGTACGCCTTAGTGATTTAGAAGAGGTAGAAGTCAATACTAATGACTTAATTGGACATAAAGTAACAATTAATAAATCCGATTATTCCCAAGTGGAAGGAAGAGTGATTAAAGTTAGTGAACAAAAAATAGAAGTAAATTTATCAAATGGTGTTCATGGAGTAGAAACAAATGTTTGGTTAACTATTGTTGATAATAATGGTATAGAGCATTTGGGAACTTTATTTGTTAATCCAGAATAAATATATTTTTTGTTCATTTTCCATCCCAAATAAATTCAAATAACAAACAATATTACTTCCTAAAATTCAATTCAATTATCATGAGTACATACATAAGTGAAGAAGAAAAGTTAAAGCATCCATATTATAAACTAATGGAATTAAGTGCTGAAATACTTGAAACGGAACTAGGTTCTTGGTCAAGATTAGATTTAATAGAATGGTTATGTTGGAACGACCGTAATGGTGTCTACCGGGACGAACAATCTTTACAAGAGTTTGGCAATACTGTAAGTAAAGAAGAAGCAATTGAAATTATTACAAGGCAAATTACAGAAGCATAATAAATAAATGAGTAATACAAAATCTCAAATTACAGATGTTAAAATGGGGAATTATCTTCATGATTGTCGTTTAAAAATGGGTGAAACCATTCGTAAAATCAGAGAAAAAAGAGGTTACAGCCAAGAACAGTTGGCTGAAATCATGCAAATAAGTAGAACAACTATTTCTAAAATTGAAAATGGAAAGTTTGCGATTTCAATTGATTACTTAGTTAAGTTTGGATGGTATCTTAATTTCGATATTGATTTTGTCGACAAACCAATTTAATTAAAATTTATATTAACCATAAAATAAATAGTATGATAACTAAAATTCTAACAATCGAAGATGTTAGGCATTTTGCAAAACAGTTGACAGCTGAAGGATTAAGTTTTCATCCAGATGATGATTTTAATGATTATGTAAACCTTACTAATAACACACCTTCTTACAACAATGAAGATGCTGACTTAAGAAACAAATTGATGAATGAATGCTTTGATGTATGTGAAAACGAGGGGCTTGATATTTATGAAATTATGATGGAAGAACTATTACTAGAATCGGGTTTGGATAAAATTATACCATTACCATCAAAACAATAACTGAGAATTTTACAATGAATTATATTGATTTGTTTGTTGAAGCAGGTGGTTTATCTCACGGTTTTAAAAAAGTCGGATTTAATCCAATTGATCATGTTGAAATGAATAATCACACTTGTAATGCCATAAAACAGTAGCATACAACAGCAACTATATTAATGGATGGTTACCCCGCTAAAGCCTTTAATAAACCTATCGGATTAGATTACTTTAATTTCTTCGTTAAATCCGTTTTTTAAAATCTTCATATTTTAAATTTCTTTTATTCATTTTTTGATTACCCTGCTTATCCTTTCATTCCATAGTATTTGGATGCAACAGGTGGTATTCTTAAAAGACATAAAAATCAAACAATCATAACTTGTGAATAACTTTTAAAATCACTTGTTTTTGAAATCACCTATTTATTTATTTTTAGACAAAATTTGACAAGTCAAACAATGTAAAATGAAATTTGGAGAACACATAAAACAGCTACGGGAGTTAAACCATTTACTGCAAAGGCAATTAGCCAATGCTTTAGACATGGATACCGCAATGCTCAGTAAAATTGAACGTGGTGAAAGGAGAGCAAAAAGGGAACATATTCCAATATTCGCTGAACTCCTGCACACAAACGAAAAAGAATTATTAATTATTTGGATGGCTGACCAGGTATTTGAATTAATTAAAGAAGAAGATAATGCAAGTGAAATCTTAAAATTGTCATTAAATAATTTAGGTTTAAGAAAATGAAGTTAATAGAGAAAATATCAATCGAAGAATTTGATAATAAAAAATTTAAGGTCCGTTTTATTGAAGGACAAGATAATAAAAAAGCTGTCTTAACTCACTATTTGCATAATTATCATAATGGGGTAAAGAAGCATTATGAGGAAGAAGCGATTAAATATCTAAAAGAAATTGTTGATTACAAAAATGAAGAAGAAGAACTAAATATTGTTTCTGATTTAGCATTACAGCAATTATTGTTTGAAGTTGAAAATGTACCTTTTCCTACTCCAGAAAATTATACATTTAAATTTATCGATTTGTTTGCCGGTATTGGTGGATTTAGAATAGCTCTACAGAATTTAGGCGGAAAATGCGTTTTTACTAGCGAATGGGATAAATTTTCTCAAATCACCTATAAGGCAAATTTTGGGGAGGTACCTTTTGGCGATATTACGAAAGAAAGTACTAAAGGTTATATCCCTGATGATTTCGATATTTTATGTGGTGGATTTCCTTGTCAACCATTTAGCTATGCTGGTAGAAATGAAGGCTTTAAAGATCAAACTCGAGGCACCTTGTTTTTTGATGTTTTAGAAATAATTGAAAAACATAAGCCTAAAATGTTTTTTCTAGAAAATGTGAAAGGCTTAGTATCTCACAACAAAGGAGAGACTCTACAAATCATTTTAAATTCATTAAATGATTTGGGTTATGACTTACATTGGAAAGTATTAAATAGTCTTCATTTTGGGGTTCCTCAAAAAAGAGAAAGATGGTATTGTGTTGGATTTAATAAAAAAGTTGATTTCAAATTCCCTACAGGAAATCCAGATGTTTCGCCTAAACTCAAAGATATCATTGAAGATAACGAAGACTCAAAACTAAAATTAACCGATTTTGAAATAGAAAGAATTAATTATCATTTTTCCAACAACTCCAAAACGGAAAGGGTTTTACATGATAATTCAAAATATGCTCCGAATACAAAAAAAGGAAAACATGGTGTGTATTCTTTTCAAAAGCCTGATAATTCATTAAGGTTTCATGTTGGGGATGTTGCTAAAACTCAAATTCAAGAGGCTTTTTATGCCTGCTTAGATACATATGCCCCAACAATAATTGCTAATAGAGTGCCCAAATTATGGGATATAGGCAGAAAATTATCTGTTTTAGAATCTAAACGATTACAATCATTTCCGGAAAACTATATCTTTCCAGTATCCGATAATCAAGCATACAAACAACTTGGAAATAGCGTTACTGTTAATGTTATACAATCAATTATAGAACAAATGTTAAAATATTACAATAATGAAAATAACTAAAGAAATAATAATTAAAAGTATCGATAGTCTTCAAGATAGCACGTCAAATAAATTTTGGGGACTACTTGCAATTTTTTCCTCTGTTAAAAACCAAAATGAAAAAATTGACAACAATTTAACTTACAAAGTAGAAACTCATTTAATAAGTAAAAAACTTGAAAATTTATTTTATTTTGGAACTGATATAAAAGTCTTCGGTGAAAATTCGTTATACTTCCATTTATCAAAAAACTGGAAAGAATTATTCAATGAAATCATTTTAAAGACCAAACCGAATATACTTGATACAGCAATTTTTTTCTTTAAAAATGAAGAATTTGACAGTGTCAACTCCAAAGTTTTGGTCAATATGTTTATTGATATTATCAATTTACCATTAGATATGATTGAAATTATATTTGATTTAAATTATAATGATTATGAAATACCGCTTGAAAAAGATTATCCAAAAACAGATTTATTAGACTTAATAAAACAAAATTTTAATCTAAATTTAAATCACTCAACATTTTCATTTGAAAGTCCTTATTTAATTGCAAGTCATCCTGGAGAATTAAAGCGGGCATCTTTTACTCAAACATTATATTCAGGCTCAAAAATACAAGAGGTAATTTTAGTTACAGACTTTAATCTTGATGAATCTTATTTTATTTCAAATAAAAATTCAACTAAAGATGGACTAAACAGTATATTAACTAAGTCAAAGAATATTATCTATTACGGTGCTCCCGGAACTGGAAAGTCGCATACAATAAAAGAAATAGTAAAAGGAAAAGGAGATTTTACAGAAAGAGTAACTTTTCATCCTGAATACGATTATACTTCATTCGTCGGAGGTTATAAGCCAACTTCTAAAAATGGAGATATTAAATATGAGTTTGTTCCTCAAATATTTACCAATATTTATGTTAAAGCTTGGAATGATTTAGAAAACAACGAACATTATCTTGTTATTGAAGAAATAAACAGAGGGAATTGTGCTGAAATTTTTGGAGACATTTTCCAACTCTTAGACAGAAATCCGGAATACTTGATAACTCCTTCTGATGAATTAATAGATTACTTACAGAAAAACTTAAAAGGTGAAGGATTACAAGGTATTGAAAGTGGCAAAATGAGATTACCAAATAATCTAACGATTCTTGCTTCTATGAATACTTCTGATCAGTCTTTATTTCCTATGGATAGTGCTTTTAAAAGAAGATGGGATTGGGAATATGTACCTATCTGTTATAAGCAAGAAGATGAAGAAGGAGAAGATAATCCGTCATATAATTATATTATAGATATTGACGAAAAAAATTCCTTTAAATGGATTGATTTTATTGAAAAAATAAATATCAATCATATTATGGACAATGACTCTTTAGGAATGGATAAATGCTTAGGAAACTACTTTATTAAACCAGATTTAAAAGAAAATTGTATTTCATTAAAGTCATTTATTAATAAAGCGATATTTTATTTGTGGAATGATGTGTTTAAAGATGAAGAAAATAAAGTGTTTGAAGAAAAGACTTCTTACGAGGATTTCTTTCCTATACAAACAAAAGGAAAAGAAAAAATAAAGGAATTATTTGAACGTATTGATTTAAAAAAAATACCAAATCCTAAAATGTATCAAGAAGAGACGGTTTTAGATATGGTAGCAGAACCCGAAGTACAATCCGAATCGTAAAAAATGAAAATCCTAATCGAAGGCGTAACCTATCCAATTGAAGAGCTTCAAAAGATATTCGATGACCCTAAGTTTTACAAACAAAATGGGTTTGAGGGTGCTGTTACTTCTGTTGGATATTACCATTCATTTGAGAAAAACAGTTTGGTATTCATGCTCCCAAAAGTCTTTATGAAAGATGGGACGGATACTATTTTTGGCTGTACTACAGAGGAATTGATTAATTTAATTGATCAAGTTTCTGTTAAGCATAAAGCACAATACAATTGGGTACGGCAACTTTCGGTATATTTTTATAACAGTTTGATTGAGTTCAGAAAAAGATATAGCGATACTTCTATCATTCACGAAACGGAAACTTTCGAGTTAAATACCAATTTAGGAGATAAGGAATATTCTTTTTTGGACTTCTTATTGAGCTTTGTCAACTTCTACAAAAAGAACAAGCAACAAATCCTTTTCAAACATATTGAATTTGTTTCCAACCAGGCAAAAAAGCCAAAATGGGAAAAAACCATTAGAAAGTCACTACCGATTTTAGCAAATGGCAAAACTCCAATTTATATTGAAATAACCAACAAGAAAAAAATCGTCAATACGGAAGAGGAATTATTAACCTATTTCTTCTCTATTCTAAACCATCTGAACAAAGAACATCACTTAAATCTAAAGATTGATAAATCATTCAATCTGATTAAAGGACAGCAGTTTGACAGACTTTGTGAAAATGGCATTTCGAAGCTCAAAAAAATAAAATACCGTTATTTTAATGATACATTAAAGAAAATGTATGTGTTGTGTGAACTCTATTTTTCACAATTTGATAAAAGTAGCATCCGGAAAAAGAAAGAAGACTTCTTAGCAATTAGCAATTACAATCTTGTTTTTGAAGACATGGTTGATAAATTGTTTTCGGATGAGTTAAATACGGTGGAAGTTGAAGGAGTGACAATCGACAAACTAAAAAACAATGATGACGGTAAAATCATTGACCATATATACGATTATCAATCATTAATTGATACAAGCGATATTTTCTACATAGGAGATTCAAAGTATTATAAATCGGATAGTGTAGCTGGGAAAGTATCTAAATACAAACAGTTCACTTATGCCAAAAATGTAATTCAGTACAACATTGATTTACTGAACAAAAAACACACTACCTACACTAAAGACGTAAAATATAGAGATCATATTACGGAAGGATATAACATCACTCCAAATTTCTTTGTTTACGGTTTTATCGATGATGTGACTGATTATGATTCACATTCGATAACCAAAAAAGGAAATATTATTCCTTCTTATCATTTTGAGGACAGATTATTTGATAGAGATACTTTATTTGTACACCAGTACAAAATAAACTTTTTATATGTTTTGAAATCCTACACAACTTTCAACAGCAATGAAATAACGACTTTTAGGAAAGAGGTAAAAGAAACATTCAGAAATAACTTTTTGAAGTTTTTCAATGATAGTACAGAATGTAAATTTGAGTTTTTTGAATCTACTCTTGAAAAAGAAAAATATTCTGATTTTGTCGAGAATAATTTCAGAAAACTAAACGGTAAATGCTATTGTACTATTGATAATCGATTAATATTGGCAAAACATATTGAAGATGCCTCTTTAGATTCATTATTGGTTAATTTTATAAAAACAGGAGATTTGGAATAATAATTATACGGCTTGACCTAATAGTCATGTACTAATATAAAATCAGGTTTAATATTTACTCAAAAAGTGGATATGATTCCGGAAAAGAAAATACAAACGAAATAAAGTCAGAAAATATGCTACAGAAAGTAAATAAAATAAAAAGTTTCGGAATTTTAGACAATCATAAAACTGAAAAACCAATAAAGCCTTTTAATGTTTTTAACCTTGTATATGGTTGGAATGGCAGTGGTAAAACTACATTTGGACGTTTACTTCGTAGTTTAGAAAAAAAAGAAAATCACAGTGAATTTTCTGAAGCTGATTTTATTGTAGAATCTGAATCCAATGGCAAAGTTGATTCTAAAACGTATAATCATAATCTGGAAGTAAAGGTTTTTAATCAGGATTTCATCAAAGAAAACCTCGATTTATTTGATGCTCAAACCAAACCAATAGTCTTTATAAGTAAAACCAAAATTGATGAGAAAAAACTTTTGGATAAGCAAAAAATTGATTTAATAGCAAGTGAATTAGAATTAAAAAAAACAGAAAAAAATCTTGGTGTTTTTAATAAAAATAGTGACGATTTCCATAAAGATGCAGCAAAATCAATAAAAGACTTTTTTTTAGGAACTATTTATGCAACCGTAAGTTATAACAAAAGTCATTCATCTGCTATTTGGGGAAGAATAAAATCAGGAACTGAAACTGTTGAATCTTATGTTTTAACGGAGCAGGAACTAACCAATCAAAAGAACTACACTTTAAGTGATAGTGAAAAAGCAGAAATCGACACGGCCATTTTGCCAGAGGCAATTAATGTTGAAAAAATTGCAGAAATATATAACGGAGTAAATAGTTTAATTACAACCAACATTAGCGCAAAAGTAATCGAACGACTCAAAGACAATCCAGATATTGGAGAATGGGTTGCCAAAGGATTAGCATTACATAAAACACACGATAGTGACAATTGTGAGTTTTGTGGGCAGGCTTTGCCTGAAAATTGCATTGCTAATTTAGAAGCTCATTACAACAAAGAATACCAAGAACTTATTGACAGAATTACTGAACTTGCAGCCAAATTAGAACAAGGTATTAGAACCGAAATAGTCAATGAAAGTCATTTATTCTTTCAAAACTTCGCAGAGCGTTACAACAATTCATTAGCCGAAACAAATGCAAATCTTCGATTTGTAAATGTAAAAATTCAGGACTTGATAAGTGTTTTAGCAATAAAAAAATCAAATCCATTTGCTACACCGGAGAAAGTTGTTTTTGAAAACGAAGTTTTTGAAAATTTTAATATGCATCTTAAAACCGTAGTTGATGTTATTGGAGAACACAACACCACGAGCAAAGCATACTCAAATTTAGCAGAAAAAGCAAAAAGCAATATTGAAAACCATTTTGTAAGTCAGGCGGCAATCACAAAGGATTTGAAAACCATCGAAAAAGAGATTGCAGAAAATGCATTATTAAAAGATAGTCAAATCAAAGCATCAGGATATTTAATTGAAGCAATTAAAATTCTAACCGATGATTTAAGTAATGACACGCTGGCAATAACAGAAATAAACGAAAACCTGCATAAATTTCTAGGGAGAAATGAAATCTTATTACAGCGTCAGGAACAAGGCGGATATCAGTTGCTTAGAAATGGAATTGTAGCAAGAAACCTCAGTGAAGGAGAGAAAACGGCAATTTCATTAATTTATTTCTTCTCTAAAATACAGGAAAATGACGCTAAAA
>Ga0137353_1000140_pt1 | contig 14038 bp, 8 predicted proteins | sample EasRivERMLT760_2_FD_104759 | JGI IMG/M metagenome (GOLD analysis project Ga0137353, IMG submission 104759) | Soil microbial communities from meander-bound floodplain in the East River, Colorado, USA - East River MetaG ERMLT760_2 | ecosystem: Environmental > Terrestrial > Soil > Floodplain ...
CCGCACACAATGCACCAAACAACACTATCGCGCTTGTGCATCACAGGGCGCCGCAATGGTCGCCTCTCTTCCGACGCCTCCATCACTCGAAGGATTCGCTATGACGCGTCGCATTGCGAAGGCTCAGCAAGCAAAAGCGATCGAACCTTTCGTCGCTCGACGAAATCCGTTCCACGATCCGCTCGTGTCGGAGCACTACGAGGATCCCGAGAGATACCTGCGCAACTTCAGTTGGACGGTCGTTCGCGGAGATATTCGGCAAGTCTTTGAGCCTCGCAATATCGTGCTTCTCGGCCCTCAGGGCACCGGTAAGACGATGATACTCAACCTGATTCGACATCGAGTCATTTCGGAGGCTCTCGGCACCGACTGGGCTCGACACGAACTCGGCGCTGTACCGCGATTCCTTGGGATTTCCATTAACCTTGCCCGCGTCGCATTCAGTCGCTTCGGATCTCGTCCGATTGTGGCGCCGTCTTGGAGCGGCACTTCTGAGGGGGAGGGCGCAACAGTCGCAGCCGCTGGCGACTTCATGATGCACTATCTCTTCGACGACTTTCTGAGTGCGCTAGCCCAAATGCAGAAAGAGCGAAGCGGCCGGCTGCGCGATTGGTTAGACATCTCCGACGAGGCGCTCGAAGACCGGTCGCTTGCGCGTGACATTGCCGATTGGGAGTGCTGGTCGGGTTGGTACCGTGGTTGCCGAACTCTACCGGAACTTCAAGTGAAGGCGAAAGAGCGGTTGCGCACGTGGCACTCGTTCTTGAACTACAATCTTCAAGAAGTCCCAGACGCCATTTGGCACTCAAAGGCGAGCGTTGAGGAGCCCTTGCATCAGATGGGCAACTTGCTCGGGCGCCTCAGTGCGGGCGACGCGGCGTGTCCATTGTATGTGCTGCTTGATCAGTATGAAGAATTGCCAAATCTGAGCGCGACTCTCGGCTCAAGCCTCCAGCGACTCGTAAATCGCCTGTTGAAGGCACGCGATCCGGTCGTGTTCACCAAGCTGGGTGCGCGAACATACGACTGGGGACGCGAACTTCGGGTGTGGGGTTCGGATTCGCGTCTCGAGTTCGAGCGTGACTATGCGACGATTGATTTGCGAAGCGTGCTGGGACGTACCGAAGGGAATCAGTGGCTGTTTCCGTCGATGGCGGAGGACGTCGCCAGGCGTCGCATTGCCAACGAAGCTGGAACTGGAACCACTGACGTTGACGTGAAGGAGATGTTCGGTGAGTGGCGAGCCGAGAGTGAAGCCGCGCTTTACGTTCGTGCTACCGAGCAGGCGGTGCCGATTGAGAAGGTTCTGGGCCGGAAGATTCCCGAGGACGTGAGAAGCCAGCTCGTCCAGATCCTCGGCGAAGGCTCCAGTCTGCTCGATGCACGCCTGGCCGCCGCATGGGTACAACAGCGGCTCCAGCGAGGCGAGGCACCGACACGTGTGGTCGCCCATGCGCGCAGGGAAAGGCCGTGGAGGAATCAGTGGTGGCGAAAGGAACGCATCGAGATTGCGCTCCTGCAGATAGCGTCGCTAACGAACCAGCGTCGGTATCACTTCGGTTGGGACACCGTATTGCACCTCTCTGGTTCGAATATTGGAGCCTTCCTCTATCTCGCTCGTGAGATATGGGACGTTGCTGCCCGATTCACGACAGACATGCCTCCCGGCCGATTCGACTACAAGGTGCAAACGGACGGCATTTTGAATGCGAGCCAGAAGTGGCGCGTCCGAGATCGTGTCGATGTCACGGGAGGCGGCGCGCTTCGGTACGACGTGATGAATAGGCTCGGCCCCGGTATTCATGATTCGTTGGTGGAGGACCTCGCAATCTCGAATCCTGGGCATTCGGGCTTCTCGTTGCAAGAAAACGATCTTGTCGACGGGCCGCAGCGAGAGCGATTGAAACGTTTTCTCGAGGAAGCGGTTAACTGGGCGTACTTGGAGGAACGTCGGCATACGCCAAAGTCGCGCGAAGGACGCACCCGCCTGAAGTGGTTCATTCACGGCGTGCTCGCACCAGTTTACGAGCTTCCAATCAAGCGCGTGAAAGAGCCCTACTACGCGCGCGTAGAAGAGGTACAGGCCTGGGTTTTCGATCCGAAGGCGCGGGTACGTCTTGCTGCGCATTCGCGGGGAAAGAAGCCGGCGAAAAAGAAGTAGAGCGACAGAATGTCAATTCCATGGGGCCTTGCGCAACACGTACTTCGGCGGTTTGACCCACAAGAATGCACGCTCATAGGCTGCGTTGCCTCTGAGCAACGCGGAAATGCAGCGCCGCTGATGATTCACGCTGAAGGGCGGCCATGCGAGCAAGTGTTGGTAGAGGTTATCGATCCGCCGAACGCCTATCCTGATTACGGTCCTCAGACCGCTGCCGCTCGGCTTATCCAAAGGCGATCGCTTGCTGATGCAGGAGTTGGGTATTCGGATGAACGCTTTGATCTTTTGTCGCCCGACAGTAACATCGCCGACATGCTCTCGCGAGCTCTCGGCGGCGGCGCCTCAAGGACACTGATTATCGATATTTCTGCACTCCCAAAGCGCTTCTTTTGCCTGTTCGTGAAGTTGGCCTGCGTGGACGAACGCGCCACGAACGTAATCGCGATCTACACTGAGGCTGGGCGTGGAGGATACCCGGAGGGCCGCTTGACAGATGATGCGCTTCCCTTCTCTCCCCTGCCTGGCTTCATGGGTGCGTTCGGAGAGGAGCCGAAGATGTTGCTCGCGTCTGTCGGGATGCAGGCTGAGAAAGTAGAAGGACTCGTGGACGAGTACCGCAATGCGAACAAGCACATTCACGTGCTTCTCGGCTTTCCGTCGGATGTGACCATGACGGGCCGCGCGTGGGAGACTGTGCGTGCAATATTCCGAGGTGATGTCTCACTCGCTCGTGATGCGGTCGACGTAGTGTCTACATTGGATGTTCAGGATGTATTCGATGTCATCGAACGGCAAGTTGTCCGATACGGCAGACCTCGATTCGCACCTTACGGACCAAAGCCTCACACGTTGGCGATGTGCTTGTCCGCGATGAAGCATGATGCAGAAATGACGTACGGGCAGCCGCGGTCGTATCACCCGGCTTATTCGACTGGTGTGGGCCCGTCCTGGGGATACGTTCTCAAGTGGAACGGACGCCCGACCTTCGATTGATCGGGCGCTCGAGAGGGTCCGGCTCTAGCAAATGGCAGCCAGGGTGCTTCCGTGGTAGGCTCCACCGTCAGCTTGACGTTGGTCCCGAAAGGAGACCGGATCGCAGAGCTTGCAGCGCAGACTCTAGGGTCGAGCTATCGCACTATTCTGGGATAAGGTCAGCGGAACGCACAGTTCATCGGGAGCAGCGGCAATCAGTACTCCCATCGCTCATGCCGAACGGGCAGCCGATTCAAGCTCTCTTGGTGATGCCTCCATTGCGGCATGAAGCGTTCCAAGATGTCGGTAAACCTCGCGTTGTGCGTGGGTTCCAAGAGGTGTGCCATCTCATGCACGACGATGTACTCGAGGCAGTCGCGTGGCTTCTTGGCGAGCTCTGTGTTGAGGCGAAGGCTGCCGTTCGTCGGATTGCAGCTGCCCCACTTTGTCTTCATCTGCTGAACGAAGAACCGCCGGACTCGGACGCGTAGCAGTGGCTCCCACTTCTTGATCAGCGGCGGCACAGCGGCCTTGAGCTGTTGTCGATACCACCCTGCGACGACCGCCTCCCTCGCTTCCCAGTCCGCTCCGGGGCGGACCTTGAGCACCAGGGATCCATGCACCTCGCGCACCAAGGGGGGCACGTCCTCCACCACCACCTTCAGCAAACGGCGCCTTCCCCAGACGTAATGGCTCTCCCGATCGACGTACTCGCGCTCACTCTCCCGCACTTGGCTCTGCAGTCGCTTCTGCTGCCGCTTGATCCACCCCAGCTTGGAGATCGCGAACAGTCGGATCGTAGCCGCGTTCATTTTCGCGGGGGCCGACAGTCTCACCCGACCGACCGGCGGCAGGACGCTCAGATGGACGTTCTTGATATCCTTCCTGACGACCTCCACGGCGATGCCGGCGAGCTCCAGCGTCACGCCCATCAATACTCCCTCTGCTGCTTAACGATGAGGAAGATGCGTTCGACTTCGGCGACGTTTCCACCCAGCAAGGGAAGCAGCGCGCGCTTGATCTCATTCTCGCGAGCCTGGTGCCCTCGCCACTCGTCCGGGCGCACTCGTCGGACGGTCGCATCGATCGTCAGAGCAAGCGCGAGCGCCGCCTCCCGCTCGCTGTCCGAGAGCGCTGCCGGTCCGCGTCCCTCACTCACGTGAGCGGAGCCACCTGAGCCATACAGATTGTTGTAAACTGCGCGCAACCCCGCACTCCCCTTGAGCGCCTCGGGCGTGTCTTCCGCCTGACCGCGCTCCACCTGCTTCGCAAGCTCCCCGATCTTTTTGAGATACTCCTCGTAGTCGAGCCGCTTCGCCTTCAGGTCGGTAATGATCTCTTCAAGCAACTTCGACATCTTGTCGTAGTAGGCCGGGTCGTTCAGGTGCTCCTTGATGATCTTGCTGCGGACGTTGTTAGCGATCGTCTCAGCCACCGCGTTCTTGCTGCCTTTGATCCCACCCGGAAGGCTATCGATTGCACTGGCGATCCCTGACCTCGCGATCAACTCGAGTAGCGGCAGATCCCCGAACGGCGAAATCGTCCTCGGCTCGTCAGCCTCGATATAGGTGTCGATCAAGTGGCGCATGTCGGCCTCGTAGGCCTTGAGGTCGATCGTCTCGCCGCTCGCTTTACGGATGATCTCGCGCAGGTCTACATAGCGCCGGAGGTCGCGCTTGACGCGCAGGACCTCGGTCGGGGTCAACCCAGCAGACTCCAGATCATCAGCAATTGCGGCGTATGCCCGCACCAGCGCTACCGTGCCCTTGTACAGCGCCATGCGCTGCGGCTCGTTCTCTGCCAGTTCCGCCGCCACCTCACTGTTCCCGCAGAAATAGTGGATGTGCTCCAACTCCCCTTTTGGGGGCAGCACCGGCTCACAGAGGAGTGCCATGACCTCGAGCGCGTCCTCCAGGCGCTCGCGTCCCTTCGCCAGCCGGTCCTGCAGCAGGATTTCGGGGTCCGCGCCTCCGGCGCTGTGGTCCAACTCTGACGTGTAGACCGCGATAGCGTTCTCGACCTTCTTGAACAGGTCCTTGTAGTCCACGATGTAGCCGAAGCCCTTGTCATCTCCATCCAGTCGGTTCACGCGACAAATCGCTTGGAACAGACCGTGGTCCTGCATGCTCTTGTCGATGTACAGATACGTGCAGCTGGGGGCGTCGAAGCCAGTGAGCAGCTTATCCACGACTACCAACAGCTTCATACTCGCAGGCTGTTCCTTGAAGAGCCTCTTGGCGTTGTCCTCGTAGGTCTCGGTCTTGGACAGGCCCGGTTGCGCGTCCACGTCCTTGAGCAACGCGGTGTAAGTGTTGTAGAGATACTGCTTGTCTGTCTCGCTGTTCGCACCGGTCTCCTCAAGTGTCACGTCCTGCGCGTGCGGATTGTAGGACGTGACGACAGCGCATTTGCCTTTGAGGACGGTCTTCTGGAACAGCTCATAGTACTTGCACGCCTCGTAGATGCTCGAGGCCACGAGGATCGCGTTGCCCCGCTGACTCGACAGCCGCGGCTTCACGCCGAAATCGAACACGATGTCGCTCATGACGCGTTCCATGCGCGAGCGTGAACTGAGCACCTGCTGCATCGTGCCCCATTGCTCCCGCAGAGCGGCCTTCTGCCAGTCGTTCAGGCCTCGGGTCTTAGCATCGAACCACTGGTCGATCTTATCCTGCGAGCCAAGGCTCTGCTCGATGTCCCTTGCCTCGTAGACCAGGTCCAGCACCACCCCGTCGTCCACGCCCTCGCTGAACTTGTAGGTGTGGATATAGTCGCCAAAGACCTCGTGACTGGTCTGCGCGTCCTGCTTCAGGAGCGGCGTACCTGTGAATCCGATGAAGACCGCGCTGGGCATGAGGGCCTTCATCGTGCGGTGCAGCTTCCCGCTCTGGGTGCGGTGGCACTCATCCACGAAGACGAACAGCTCGCCCACGGTCTTTGGAGGCTGCGCGGCGAGTTCCTTGATGAACGCGTCGAAGTCGTCCACCCCCCTTCGACCGAACTTGTGAACCAGCGAGCAGAGGAGGCGTGGTGTGGCCTGGCCGAGTTGGGACATGAGATCACGTCCGCTGCTGGTGCGGGTGATGGCCTCCCCCGCTTCTGTGAACACGCCTTCGATCTGCTTGTCCAACTCATCGCGATCCGTGACGATGACCACCCGTGCGTTGGGCTTGTTCTCGAGGATCCATTTGGCCAGGAGCACCATGACGATGCTCTTGCCACTGCCTTGCGTATGCCAGATGATGCCGCCCCGGTAGGCGGTGACGCGCTTCTGCGCTTCCTTGACGCCGAAGTACTGATGGACGCGCGGGAGCTTCTTGACGCCGCCGTCGAACAGCACGAAGTCGTGCATCAGTTCGATCAGTCGCTCCCTCCGGCACATCTTGAGCAGGTACTTGTCGAGCTTGAAGTGCGAATTGTCCGCCTCGTCTTCCTTCCACTTGAGGAAGTACTTCTCCGGCGTGCCGATGGTGCCGTACTGCAGGCCCTCGGAGTCGTTTCCGGCGAAGACGAGCTGCACGGTACTGAAGAACCAGGCATTGAACTCGGGCTTCTGGTTCGAGAGGTTCTGCCGGATGCCATCGCCGACAGAGACGCGGCTATTCTTTAGCTCGATCACCCCGACAGCAAACCCGTTGACGTAAAGCACGAGATCAGGTCGGCGCTCGTGGTTGCCGTGCAGCGTCACTTCCTCGGCGATCGCGAAGTCGTTGGCGTCCGCCTCCGCCCAGTTGATGACTTTGACCGTCTCGGTGACCTTCCCCGCCTCGATCTTGACCGGAACGCCGTAGCGGAGCAGGCCGTAGACCGCCCGGTTGTTGTCGTACAGACTGCGGTTGGGGTTGTCCGCTTCGGTGCGCAGCAAATGAATGGCCCGACCAATCTGCTCCGAGGAGTATCCCGCCTTGACCAGGTGCGCACGCAGCGGGGACTCCTCAATGTTGCTGTTGCTGCTGCGGTCGGTCCAATCACCCAGCGAGCGATAGCCGAGTTCGTCACGGAAGAGGGCGACGACCCGGCTCTGCGTCACGCGCTCCAGCTGGCCAATGGTACTCATCTCAGCTCTTCGCCAGTTTGAAACTCACCTGATACCGATAGAAACCGATGTTCGCAGTCATTGTCAGCGCGCGCCGGATCCGTTGATCGTCTTCGTGCGCGATGATCGCTCCATGCACGGACTGGCCGATCTCGGCCAGCTCTTCCTGCACGAAGCTCATGTAGCGCAGAATCTGACCCACGACGGCATCACTCGCCCGCCCCTTCTTCAGTTCGATCACCAGAAGCGTCTTCTTGTCCTTGCTGATGGCCAGAATGTCCAGGGGCCCAGTGTCCGTCTGGTACTGGTTGGCCTTGACGCCCTCGTCTTCGTAGATGTCGTACTCCTTGCCGAGCTCGGTATGGCCCCAGTTGGCCATCAGGAACGCCTCGAGGTGTGCTTCGAGGGCGAACGCCGAGGGATCCTCGACCGTCGCATCAGCGGACAGGAGCTTGGCGGCCGACACGCCGCCAATGAGCAACTCGATCTCTGCACTGTGTGGTGTGATGTTCCCAACAGTGCCAATCGAACCTGTGGAGTTCCGTAGGGCTTCACTCATCGCCGCTCGGTCGATCGTGACGTTCAGCCACGTGACGGGACGCCTATGGAACAGAATCTTTCCCGGTTCATAGGAGTACGGCCCCGTCACCTCGCCAACCAGGTACCGACCTGACCCGTCGGGGCAGAGGACGATGTCGCCCTGCTTGATGCCCTTGGACACCGTATAGAGCGCCCCGCACGCGAGGCCCGCCCCGATCTTGGTCTTCTCCGGATGGCTGGCCAGGTAGATGGGGATGAACTCCTTGTTGAATGCGCGCCATTCCTCCGGCAACCGGTGCGTGAGGTCCAGATTGATGCCGAAGTCGGTGCCGATGAAGCCACCGGCCAGGCACTCAGCCGCGTAGGCGCTCTTCTGACCCAGCATGACGCGATAGTAGCCCTTCATACGAGCCGCGTCCTCCCGGTGAGGAGTTCCTGCATCATGGCCTGTTTGAGGGCGTGGGTTTTCGCCCGCCGCCTCTCCAGAGCCGCCAACTCCGCGTCCATCTCTTCCAGCACCTCGGCGATTGCGGTCTGTTCGGAGGGAGTCGGCAACTTGCACTGAACGTCGGACAAGGCGGAGCTGCTGATGTGGACAACGGCATCGCCTTGGCCACTACTCGCCTTCTGTCGCGCGACCGAGCCAGTATTGAGGTAATAGCCGAGGAAGCGAGAATCGCCGCGGTCAGGTCGGAGGATCACAATGTCGCCGCCCGCATATGCCTCGATCTCGTCGAGGAATGCGGCGCACTTGCCGATCTCCTCCTTCGTCTCCCCGGATCCGGCGAACAGAATGTCACCCTTCTTCAGTCGAACGGCCATCGCGGCGACTTCGCGCGAAATCCAGGAACTAAACTCACGAACCACGTCGTTGTGGAGCGTGTATAGTTCGCCATAACGAATACAGGCAACTGTTCCGCTGCGTGTTTGGTCTTTCGTCACCCCTCTTCCCTTGTAGAACTGCCCGATTTCCCCGAGCCGCCTAAGCTCCCACTCGCCGTGAAAGCCGGGGAGGCGCGTGCGGCCGGTGAGGAGCTGCTGCATGGCGGCCAGCTTGAGGTCGCGCTTCTTGGCGATGAGCCGATCCAGCCCGCCATGCAGCGCGTCAACATCGCTCAACGCCGCCGCGATAGCGCGTTGTTCGGGGAGGGGGGGCACAGGCACATAGATCTTTGTCCGCAGGCTGTCGTTGTAGAGCCTCGCTACCGTGCCGCCATGCGACACCGCCCATTTCGTGACCTGATATCGATGCCAGAGATACTCGTTGGTGATCTTTGATTCGTCGTTGTCGATCCACACGATGTTGCTGTCTTGGAAATATGCAGGCGCGCCGTCGAAGACTACGGATCTTCCAATCGTCCCAGCTGCGGAAATCAACACGTCCCCTTTCTTCGGGAACGAATACCTGCGCTTGAACTCTTCGAATAGGGCACCACCGATGAATGCATCCGCAACACCACCGAAGGTACCGATCTTGTAGAACGGAACGTCGCCATGGCTGCGCGTCTGCTGCTTCAGGACTCGCTTGCACATGCGGACATCGCCAACTTCGCCGAGGCTCTTCACCTCCCACTCCTCTGGAATGACCCCCACTTCGGTCTGCTTGTAGCCGGGCCTCACTTCCATTGCGCCCCCATCTTCTTCAGGTGCTCATCCACCCGGGCTGCGAGCGTCTCCACGTCCTTGTTGAGCCTCGGCAGTGGCGAGGCGTAGCGCTCGGTCAGTTGGCGGATGCGGCCAGTGAGGGTCTGCGAAACGAGGTCGAGCTCGCCCTGCACGGCGGCCAACAGCCGCGCCATCCACTTGTCGTCCACCACGAGCGTCTTGATCTCGGCCTCGGTGAGCTTGGGGTACGTGGCGTAAGCGAGCCCGTCGAGCGCGGAGTCCTGGTCCTTCACCGCGCGCTTGAGCGTGGTCTCCTGCTCCGACAGTCCAGCCAGCGCTTGAGCACGGCCGCCTCGTCCTCCGCGTCCTCGTCGCCCTTGATCTCCTTAAGGCGGGCGTTGACCTCGCCCTTCGCGATCTTGTCGAGCGCGCCGAGGAAACCTTCCTCGCCCCCGTGCTCCTCCTCCAGCTCGGCGAGCGCGGCGGTCGCGGTTTCCAGTTCGGCCTGCTTGGTCTCGAGGGCGGCCTGTTCCTTGGCGAAGTAGCGCGCCACGATGAGTGGCTTGGGGATGAGGTCGCAGGCCCAGCCCGTGTCCTTGCTCTTGCCCTTCTTGTCGGTCTCAACGACGCGCGCCGGCACCGCGACCCAGCCGTCGGCGGCGATGAGATAGGCGTCGTCCTGCATCGTCTCGGCCCAGTAGTCCATCAGGTGCTGGTAGATGTCGTAGGCATCGAGCAGCGGCGCCTTGCGGAACGCGGCAAGCAGCTCCTCGGCAATGGTCTCAATCAGGGCCTTGGGGTGGCCGTGCTTGCCGAAGCCGATGAGGTGCTTCGTGGTGCGCTTGCGCCAGTCGGCGAAGACCTGGGTCGCCTGCTTCTGAAAGGCGGCGAACTCGGCGTGGCCGAAGATGGCGTGCTTCACCTCGGTGAGCGCTTGCTTCAGGCGCGCATAGCCGGGGCGGCCGCCGGTCTTGTCGAAGGCCTCGAACAGCAGGCCGCGCACGCCGGGGAGCACCTGCCAGTAGGCGCCGAGCGCGTCCAGGTCGCGCTCCGGGATGCCGCCGCGCAGGTGGCCGTCGATGTCCTGCAGGTCCTCCGGCTCGCTGCTGTCGATGTAGCGCGGCAGATTGAGGTTGAAATCGTTCTTCGGGTCGGCGATTTCGGTGTGCGGCACCATACGGGCACAGCGCGGGACATCGGCCTGCCGAGCGAAGGTGTCGACGATCCTGTGGAGGTCCTGCTCGCGCAGGCGGTTCTTCGGGCCGTCCTTGATGAAGCCTTTGGAAGCGTCGATCATGAAGATGCCGTTGCGTGAAGCTGCGTGTTCCTTGTCGAGCACGAGGATGCAGGCGGGAATTCCGGTGCCGTAAAACAGGTTCGCGGGCAAGCCGATGATCCCCTTAATGAAGCCGCGCTGGATCAGGTTCTTGCGGATCACGCCCTCCGCGTTGCCGCGGAAGAGCACCCCGTGCGGGAGAATGCACGCGCCTTTTCCGGTGCTCTTGAGGGATCGCAGGATGTGCAGCAGATACGCGTAGTCGCCCTGCTTGGCGGGCGGCGTGCCGTAGTGCTTGAAGCGTTCGTAGGGGTCGTTTGCCGGGTCGAGTCCAGTGCTCCAGCGCTTGTCGCTGAACGGCGGATTGGCGACGACGTAGTCGAAGGTCTTGAGCTGACCGGCGGCGTCGGTAAAGCGAGGTGACGCCAGAGTACTTTGGCCACCGTGGATCAGCGCTGTCGGATTGTCGTGGAGGATCATGTTCATCCGCGCCAGGCCGCTGGTCGCGGAATCCTTCTCCTGTCCGTACAGAGTGACCTTGGCCTTGGCGGCGTCGCCGACCTTGAGCAACAGCGACCCCGAACCGCAGGTGGGGTCGTAGACGGTAGTGCTATTGCTCGTTTTCGCCTCGGCGATACCAAGCACCTTCGCCATTACTCGGCTGACCTCAGCTGGTGTGTAGAACTGGCCCTTGCTCTTGCCACTCTCGGTGGCAAAGTGCCGCATCAGGTACTCGTAGGCGTCGCCAAGGATGTCGTCGCCGTCGGCCCGGTTCTTCGAGAAGTCGAGTGACGGGTTCTCGAAGATAGAGATGAGGTTGGTGAGTCGTTCCACCTTCTCCTTGCCGCTTCCGAGCTTGGCGTCGTCGTTGAAGTCCGGCATGTCGGACAGCTTGTTCGCCGCGGCCAGCGGGCCCAGGATCTTCTTGTTGATCTGGTCACCGATGTCACTCTTGCCCTTGAGCGCGACCATATCCGTGAAGCTCGCGCCCGGTGGGATCGTGATCGGGGAGAACGCTTGGCCAGCATACTTGTCGCTGACGTATTTCACGAAGAGCAGCACGAGGACGTAGTCCTTGTACTGGCTGGCATCCATGCCGCCGCGGAGCTCGTCGCAGCCGGACCAGAGGGAGGCGTAGAGTTCGGACTTCTTGATGGCCATGACGGAGCGGGTCTGACTCGGATGGGCTGGTTAGGACACGACGGCGTACTCGGCCAGAAGTTAGCAAGGGGGGATGATACCGGTCACCCACCATCCGGGTCACTCTGCTGCAGCCTACCCAACTCGGGGACGACCCCTTCCCCGCGGTAGCCGCCCGTGCGTCACGTCCGATCACTAGGGCCGGGGACAGAGTTCGGCCGGAGCCGAGCGCCCCGAGGGGCGCGGACTATCGGGCAGCGCAGGGCCGGAGTCCCGACGCCTTGATTCGGTGTGGGTGGCCATCGACTGCGTTTCTCGAATGACGTCCGGTCGCCGCGCGCGCGCGACAACACCTTCTGCTAGCGCCCGTCGGTGGATTGCTGCGCCGTGATGGGTCCCTTCCGATGGTCTGGTCCCTCTCGTAGACTTTCGGACGCGTTGGAGCGAGAGCGTCACCGTATTACTCGTGGTTGTGCAACTGCAACCGGAACTTGATGGACGTTCGACCCATATCCGCGCTGGTCGTAAGTGGACGCTTGACCAGTGTTCTCGTCGCGCAGGGCTGAAATCGGCATCGGCGCTCTCCTCCATCGCGCACCCTCTTTGGGCCGGGCTGGTGACGAATCTCAAACGGGGCTCCGCGCCTCCGCTGAACACTTCCTTGAGACTGGAAAGCGATCCCGACACCTTGCGAAAGCAGGTCGCGGAGCTCTTCACGACTTCGGATGTGGCCGACCTCCTCGAGGTCACGCAGGATCGTCTCGTCTGGCACATCTGGAAGCGCCCGCCAGGTGCGCGCTACCACCATTTCAAGGTCAAGAAGCGGCGAGGCGGATTCCGTGAAATCGCGGCCCCGAAACCCGGCCTCAAGCTGCTGCAGCGGAAGATGAAGCAGGTGCTCGACGCGATGTACGAGCCACGGAAGAGCGTGCACGGGTTCGTTCGCGATCGCAGCATCGTGACGAATGCCAAGCGGCACGTCGGCTGCGAGCACGTCATCAACATCGATATCGAGGACTTCTTCCCCAGCATCACATTCCCGCGCGTGCGCGGCATGCTGCTGAAGTGGCCGTGCCGCTTGCCGCCTGAGGCAGCGACGGCAGTGGCGCAGGTATGTTTCGCCGGGCACGAAGGGTTGCCTCAGGGAGCACCAACCTCGCCGGTAATCGCGAACATGATGTGTTTGCACATGGACAAGCACTTCGCGGCGTTGGCGCGGAAGCACGGCTACATGTACACACGCTACTCGGACGACATCACTCTGTCTACTACTCGACGTCGCCCGGTGCCGCCTGCGCTGATCAACGCCGCACAGGGCGAAACGACGATTGGCCCCGCCGTTCGCGAGATCCTCGACCGCCACTGGTTCAAAGTGAACCCGGCGAAGGTGAAGGTGCGGTGTCGTCACGAGCGACAGGAGGTTACCGGTTTGGTGACCAACGAGCGCGTGAACGTTCCGCGTAGGTTCGTGCGGCAGTTGAGGGCTATTCTCCACGACTGCGACAAGAACGGCTTCGAGGTCGCCCAGGCACGTTTTCGGGGCGAGTATGATACGAAGCACCGTCGACCCGGCTTGCAGCCGACTCTCATCGACGTGCTGATCGGCCGGCTGAGCTTTCTCGCAATGGTGCGCGGTCGCGACGATGCGCTGGTCCACAAGCTCATTCGTCGGGCGCGCGCCCTCCACCCCGCCTTTAAACGCGCACTCTTAACTGAGGACGCGGTGCTCGTGCTGGAACGCTCGGACGAAGCGTTCATGCGGGACGGTGACGCCTCGCAAGGCAGCGGATTCCTGGTCGCGGATGTTGGGCTCGTCACGGCAAGCCACGTCATGTGCGACGAGAAGGGAAAGGTGTTGTCGGACATGCACGCCATGCGATGGGACCTGCTTGACGAGCGCATGATGATGTCCCTCCTTCTCAACGACCCGACACACGACTTCGCCGTGTTGGACATCGACGCGCCGCATCTTCCGCGCTACAAAGCGGGCAATTCTGATGCTGTGCGGGTCGGCGACACGTTGGTGTTGCGCGGCTTTCCGCACTGGGCGCCCGGGAACCCGCCGAGCGTGACCACCGTTGAGGTCACGGGTCTCGCGCCGAAGCTTGATAGCCCTCGCATCTTCGTCTCGGTCCCCGTGCACAAGGGCAACAGCGGCGGCGTGGCATTGAACGCGAAGGGCGAGGCCGTGGGGATCGTCGTGACAGGAGACGGGACTCGCAAGGCGCGCCACCCTAACGGACTGGTGCCGATTCGGACGGTTTTGGCTGAGCTGCGCGCACACCATGAGCGGGAGGATGCCGAGCGC
>Ga0137353_1000141_pt1 | contig 13882 bp, 29 predicted proteins | sample EasRivERMLT760_2_FD_104759 | JGI IMG/M metagenome (GOLD analysis project Ga0137353, IMG submission 104759) | Soil microbial communities from meander-bound floodplain in the East River, Colorado, USA - East River MetaG ERMLT760_2 | ecosystem: Environmental > Terrestrial > Soil > Floodplain ...
ATTGTGGTGCTTGGCAACGGCCTTGTCCCAGAGATTGTCTTCGTGTGACGTGTCGTAAGTACAGGGCATAAGGTTTTATTCCTTGATTGGGTGTTGTCTGCGGAATTCGAGTTGCTCTTCGATGATCTGTTCTTCTGTCTGCGGCTTGACGTGTTTCCGCAGTTGACCAGTCAGTAAATCGATATATGCTAACAGCACTTTCTGATCTGCCTTCTGGTAATACGTTTCGGTGGCGTATCCCTCTCTGAGGCGACCAGCTAGAAACTGATCCATCGCTCTTCGGTCGAGGGATTGAACGTCTGTAAACAGAACACGACGGGCAGAACGTGCTTGTGCCCATGCATCAGCGTTTTCCGTTTCGAGTTCCTCACATCGATCGAGGAGCTTACGGGCTACAATTCTGTACCATCATGTTTTAGGAGATAACTCCTTCGCGGTGGACACATCCCTCCCATTCCTGCGTAGACTGAAAGAGAACTCGAATGTCCTAATCTTCATCTTTGGGACTGTCAGAAAGACATGATTGGGATGTAAGAAAGAATCTACTGTGAGCGTTTCGAGGGCACGAAAGCGGCAAATAGAGAGAAGCAAAGTAGCAGAATGCCAGAAATGTTGTGGTGGTTCATTATGAGATAAGCACCTACAATCAAGAACACCACACAAGGTATGTTGTAAATGAATTGTCTCATAGTCCGAATACAATTACAGCATAAACTGCCGCGACTCCAGTCAGAAGAATGACGAAGAGCTTCTCGCCTTTCTTCATTCTCCCACCACTTTCACATCGACCACATCGGCAGATCCGTAGCCACGAATGGTTTCGAGGGCGTCTTCCAATTCACGAGCATTGGAGAGGTCACTCGCAGGTAGGCGAACGATGATGGTGTATTCCACTTCCTTTGAAGTGGCCTTGGGCTTATCTTTTGATTTCGGCATAGGCGTTTCCTCTTTCATTTGGACTTCTTTCGCTTCTTTTTGGGCATCACGGGGATATCTCCTAGGTAGTGGAATTCGAATTCTACCTTCTGGAGACGCTTGAAGGCCGCTTTCTCAGCCTTCTTACGTTTTTCGTTGGCATTCCGGAAACGTTCCTTGTCTTCGTCAGAAGGCTCATGCTCGAACACAGCTCGCATCAGATCACCCATAGTTATTTCCTATTATCCCACTCTGCCAGCAATAGCGGGGCAAATTTCAAGGAGTTTGTTGATCGGCACCATGAACCATTGCTTCGGCCGCCAATCATCGGGTCGCTTGAAGGCGTCCAATTCGCGGTCGTCATAGCAGATGCCAGCCGCCGTGAAGGGGCCGTTGTCCACAAGACAAACAGGACGATAACCGGGCTTCTCGTCGAATTTGAGAACGTCGGGCACCTTGGTGCCATTCTCTTGGAGCCAGGTTTCTTTGGAAGTGCTGGAAGGATTGACGTAGTAGCCCATTGTTTTACTTCTTATCGATTTCGAGACGATTGAAATTCACTCACCCAAACCCATATGGAACCAATCGTTCCAATGAGTAGCATACCTACGGAGTAGATGAGCTTGCTTGCGGGGAGGCCGGTGCAGCCGTCGAGGATTGCGATGGAGTAGAAGCTGCCGATCAGGATGAAGGGAGCAAAGATAGTGCCTGCGATGAGTCGTTTGTACATAGCTTGATTCTTTTCGGGAGGCGTCTGGTCCGTCCGCGACCCTCACACTCTCCCTTACACTTATACTCTACCTGCCACCCACAGCTTCGTCAAGCTCTAAATCGTATCCTTAGTCCCCGCCGCATCGCCTCAGAGGCAGTCCGTTCGGCCTCGTGCTCTCCTCTATAGGAGTATGGGGTGTCTTCTCTGTAGGGGAGGTTTGAAGTCTTCTCGAAATCACTTCGTACCCTATCATAACGATAGCCAAGATCAAGAGGGCCAGGAAAAGCCTCTGGATGAAAAGTCCTAGAAGCCCCACGATCCCCCTTACTGCACTTCCGCCATTGGCGTTGCGTAGATTCTTCATTGTGAACATATGTGACTATAGTATACCACGCCATTGATGCATGTCAAGGAGATAATTCTTGAAATTCCACCTTGACTCTACAGGAGCTATGGTGTACTATAGGTACGTTACGCTCACAAAGCGTGACTGGTGCGGGAACCTTCGGGCTCCGCCATGATAGGGTCTAGCAAGCCCTCAAGAAGACCAAATATCGAGACGTGCTGGGCCTCGGCTAAGTTTGGTCTTATCGTGCATTTCGCGGTTTTACCGCGAAGAATCTTGAAATTGCTTTGACAAACGAGGTATTTCAAGGTACAATCAAGTATCAACGTGTCGCGGAGTGATAGCAGCCAGGCAGCTTGTCTCCCTCATAAGGAGAAGGTCGGTGGTTCGAATCCACCCTCCGCTACCAACTACGATTCTGTAAATCGACCAGGGCAAACGACACAGAATCGGGGCGTCGGGGTAAAATACAAAGAGCAAACAACGCTTGTCGTCAGACAAGACAAAATTGCAGCCGGAGTAGTGGCCGGAAGCGGTAGAGCCTATGGTTCATCGCACCCCTGCGGGATACAAACCTGAACGCGAAGCGTTCAAAAACACTACCGGGTGCTTTGCACCCGAATTTCTAGAAGTCTGGAAATGTCCCTTACTTCACCGTTCGGTCAATTTGCCGAAGTTTCACAAATTCGGCTTTTTCACCGAACGTGAAAATTCCAGAAGTCTGGAAAACGCCCTTACTGTTCCGCCGGGGCTGAGCAGGGAGCCGAGGCCCGGGCTGACGCCCGGACCCCGCAGGAGTTTCCCACCCTGAGGTCGCTAGCACCTAGCGACTCTGTAGCCGTTTGCAATGGGTCGCTACCACCCTTCTGGCCAGATTGCTCGACTGCACAATCATATCCGGCTGTCGCCGGATGTCAAGAGAAAACCGCTTTTCGATTTCTCCCGATTGTCCCTTGCGTCTTGCCGCCAATCGGGTAGACTAGGAGTGTCGTGCAATGGAGCACGGCCCTAACATACCTCACCATCATGGCAAGACGCAAGAAGCAAGAAGCCGTGGCGTTCTTCAACGCCCAACACGATGCCGCTACGGGCATCCGGATGTCCGTCAAGGGCACCCTGTCCGAGAAGCTGTACCACTCCCTGCCCGAGTTCCTGACGGCGGCGAAACGAGACTACGGGATCCGTCGGGTCCAATCGATCCACCCCGAGACGCACGCTCCGATCAAGAACCAATTTCTGCTCCTTCGCTCCGACGATCGTCGGATCGTCGGGCCGAAGAACGTGTCCGATTCCTACGCTCCGATGTCCCTGATGGACATCGCGGCCGAGGTGCAACCGTTCTGCGATCAAGGCTGGGCGACCCCGGATTCCGTCTTCGGTGGCGGTTTCCTGCCCGATGGCGGGGAGTCGGTCGAGATCCTTTGTGTCCGATTGGACGCGGGCGGGGTCGAGATGCCGGCGGGTGAGAAACTTGTTCACTACATGGTCCTGATCAATCCGCACAACGGACGCAAGGCCCAAGGGAAATTCATTTCCTACCGCCCGTGGTGCAAGAACATGTTTTCCGCTCTCCTGTCCGGTGGATACGATTTCGCGATCCCGCACCGAATCGCGAAGTCGGAAGATCCCGCGACGATCATGCAAGAACGGATCAAGACGGCCATCGAGACTTGGGACAATTTCAAGAAGAAACTTCGTCGCCTGGCCGATCACATCAACATCTGGAACGGAATGCCGATCCAGCTTCCGGACGCTCGCGAGCTGACGGATCGTCTCCTCGAAATCCAGGGTATCCCGGAAGGGGCGATCTCGGGCCGCTCGAAGAACAAGCGGGATGCCATCCTCGCCGCGTTCAATCGTCCCGACATCGGAACGCACGGCCGATCCGCCTACGATTGGCTGAACGCGGTAACGTTTACGGTCTCCTCTCCCGATTCGTCCACGAATCGGGAGAGCAAGACTCCGGCCGGTGACCGGATCATCCGTTCCGTGGATCCGCTCGGAAGCGGTTTCGAGATCGAACGCGGAGCAAGAATCCTCGTGGATTCCTTGACTCGCTGAGCGAGTCAAGGTAAGATTGAGTCGAACCGATGAGGGGAGCATGTCGCTCCCCTCAACTTCAACCCGAAAGAAAGCATCATGGAAAACAGCATCGAAACCCCCGCGACGACCGAAGCTCCCGCCAAGCGGAAGTACGTCCGTCGCTCCCCCGAAGAGCGGATCGCCGCTCTCGACGCCGCCAAGGCCCGCATCCTGGCGGAAGCCCAGGTCTCCCCGGACGTTCGCACGGCTCGCCGGGCCGTCACGAGCCTCCAGAACGCGGCCGAGAAGGTCACGGACGAGAGCATCAAGGAACTGCTCAACTCGTTCGCGGCCGACCTGTCCGACGAACTCGCGGGCTTCTAGTAGCCCCTCCCCCCTCGGGACAGGGTATCCTAACCCTGTCCCGAGTGTCCCCTTGAAAAAGCGAGGCCGCTATGCGGCAGGTTTTTCGGTTCGGGAAGTACGATGAGGACCCGGAACCGTGGCGAGAAGGAATCGGCTTCTTCAAGTCGCTCCTCGAAATCCTTGCCGGGGTCGTGCTGGTCATCTTCTTCCTGGTCGTCTGGTACGCTTGGAAAGTGTACCCGAGTGACTGACGGGCCTTGACGGGCGGGAGAAATCTCCCGCCCGTCAATTTTTCTGGAAGTGTGGGAGGTCCCCTTTATGCGTCAAATTGACAGGGTACCTGTCCCGATGGCATGCTCCTGCCGGAATGGCAGGCCATGCCAGAATGGCATGGTGCTGTCAAAATGGCAGTCGGCTGCCATTCCGGCAGGAAGCATTTTCTCGCCGAAAGCATTTCGGCACACTATCTCACGATAACATACTATCCTTTCCTTGCCCATCGGGCAAGGAGTTTTACGTAACGCGTACACGCTAAGGTGACGGGTCCGTGTAAAACGAGCCTCGCAAGGCACCTAGGACACTCCAGGATCGAGGATCGCGACCCCCTTGCATAGGGTTTAGTCAATGGACGGGGAGCCCGCCCATTAGACTATCTGGACGCGTCTAGTGGCTCGCACAATTTCGAGAAAACCGATTGCATTCCGTCAATCGGCAGGGTACAATCTAGCAGATATGGAAACGGTCAAGGTAGCAACGCTGGAAAGAATGGTGGGCGGATTGTCCTACCCTTCGAAGATGCCCGGGCTTGCGTACGGGCTTCCTGCCCGGAATTGCATTCTCGGAAAGATTCTCCGGGCGAAGCCCGGAAGTGTTTGCTCGGTATGCTATGCGTTCAAGGGAAATTATGTCTTCCCTTGCGTTGTCAACGCACAAGCCCGGAGACTGAAAATTCTTCTCGCTGACATGCATGCATGGAAGCGAGCAATGATTTCTCTCCTCGATCGGAAGCTGTCTCGCAAGTCTCGTGCCGATCGGGTCTTCCGCTGGCATGATTCGGGAGACTTGCAATCGTTGGAACATCTTTCGGCTATCGCCGAAATTGCGAAACTCTTGCCCAGAATCCGTTTCTGGCTCCCGACTCGCGAGCGGGAAATGGTCAAGGAATTTCTTTCCGCTCATCCGGAAGGATTCCCGAAAAACTTGACGGTCAGAATTTCCGTCGCTATGATCGGTCAACGCTTCGCCCCGGGCTTGGCCGTCAAGGGTACCGTAGCGAGCACGGTAGGGGCGAACGCTGGCCACGCTTGCCCGGCTCCGAATCAAGGGAACGCTTGCCAGGATTGCCGAGCGTGCTGGAGTCGATCGGTCCGCGTTGTAGACTATCGAGCACACTAGCGAGCCTGTAAACGCTACAGGATTCGCTAGGTTCGACGCTACAGAATTGTGCGTAGCTAAGCCACGCTCTCGGAGCCAGCCTATCCCACGGGCGAGCCCGTGGATTGTAAGAAGTCTGTAAATCGAATTGCATTCGACGCATGGGCAGGGTACTCTATTGTGCGTCGATGGTGACGCAAGCCAATACCCAAAAGGAAAGGCAAACAATGCAAGCTGTCCAAGTCGATACCGTCGCGAAAACGATCACCACGGGCGAGATGGTCACGGAAGAACAGGCCGTGAAGATGCTTCTCGGTGCTGGTGCGAAGATCTTTCGCGTCACGTTCAAGAAGCGTACGGACGGGTCCGTGCGTACCATGATCGGCCGTCTCGGCCGTCACGTCCACAAGGGCAAGACGGGCGAGGGCAAGAAGTTCGAGGACTGGAAAATGTCTCTCATCACGGTCTGCGAATTCGTTTCCGACCGAGACGAGAAGGGTCGGTTCTCCAAGACTTCCGGAATGCAATTCCGACACTGCCCGTACGAGGGTATCCTGTCCATCCGCATGGGCGGAAAGAACTATCAGGTCGTCCGCTAGGTGGCGAGCGGATCCTGAAAATCGAGCGGCGAGCCCCCACGGCTCGCCGCTCATCTTTCAAGCGTACTTGCCGAAATCGCGATGGCTTAGCTACGCTCTCCGAGCCTACCTCGCCCACAACGCAGCCCACGAATTGTAAATGTTCGGTAAACAGATTGCATTCGGCCTACTGCCCGAGTATACTTCGGCATGAAAACGAGCAGAGAAATCGCATGGGAAGCGAACAGAATCCGGAAAGAGTTGTGCGAAAACCATCCGCACCTCGCCGCGAAACTTCTTCCCATTCGTTTCGAGGTCTCTGGACGCATGACACGAGCGGCGGGAACAGCGTACCCGAAGCGAAACCTTATCAAGCTGTCGCTCGCGTTCTTTGCCGATGAGGGGAACTTCGCGAAAGAGTTTCGCAACACGGTTACGCACGAGATTGCCCATATCCTCGTTCCCCCTACGCAATGGTGCGGACGATCGAACAGGGACGCTCACGGTTTCAATTGGCAAATGATGCACCGTTCTATCGGTGGAGACGGAAAGCGTTGTCACGAGCTGGAGCTGTCTGCGGGCTTCCAAGCCCGCAAGAAAGTTCGCTTCGAGTTGCCTTGCTTCAAGTGTGGCCGTCCTATCCTTCTCACGCGATCCCGTGCCGAAGTCTACAGACTCGGCATCGCACGCGGTAGCATGGGGCCGGGTACGGGATACGGTTTCTCGCATGGTGCTTGCCCTCCGGGCAGTGTACCCGTTCCGAGACGGGAGGAAACCCCGCTCGATCTCATGCGGAAAATCCTAGGTGGAGGTTGACACACTCCACAATCGGCGGTATACTTCAGCATGAACGAAGGAAAACCTGCATACGCACGCGGAATCGAGTGCTACGTGCGTCCCGATCGCAAGGCAGACAAACTACCTTGCCCGAGAACCTTTGCCCTCTATAAGCGAGGGGAGTCTCTTCCGGACGTTTTCTGTAGCTTCCGCTACGTGGGCGAGGTACCTTGCACTGGCCGTTTTCGGTGCTACCTTTGCGGGAGAGAAAAGGCGTGAAGTTCCGAGAGTTCTACCAGCGAGACGATCCGGAAGAATCGTGGCGGTTCGAGGAAGAGCCCAAAAGCGTTTCTCTGCTCGGCGTCACGGTAGGGTGCGGATGCTGCTCCGAAACGGTACCCGTTTCGAGAGAGGGAATGCGAGCCCATATCGAAAGTTTACAAGAAAAGATCCGACAAGCGGAAGCGTTGCTAGGTATACTCTAGCATGATCCTGACCGTAAGAACGTGGAACGTCCGAGTATGGTCCGACGATGGGAAAATCGTGACCGATGTCCGGATCGACACCGTGAACAAGGCTCTCGCACGAATCATTTTCCGTCAGGACTACATGCAGTTCTGGGGAAAAAAGATCACGATCTCGCTAGTCCGCAAGAAGTAACTACCCATGACACGAGACGAAAAGATTGCCGCAATCGTGGACGCGGAGCTGGACGGCATGGAATTGGATGCCCTCATGGAGTTCTACCGGGAGGAAAGAACCGCCAACCTGGAAAAAATCGACGCTGCCACACTAGAGAACGTCGCGAAAGATCTCGAAATCAGCTAGACAATCGGCCAGTGTGCCGATATACTAGAGCATGAGCAACGCACAAGGAATCGAGCGGCTGGAAATCATGGGTGACTGGTACGAGGAAATCCGGGCAGAAGAGGAACGGGCGGAAGCGAACGAGCAAGCCCCCGTGCAACCTCCCCCGACGGACGAGGAAATGCAAGCCCATTTCGAGGACTGGGCGAAGCGGCATCTCATCATCGGATTCATAGGAGACAAGAAAGAATGACCAAGAACAAGGGTCGGACGTTCATCGGAACTCTCTTCCTGCTCGGAATCGGTTTCGCGGTGGGCATGTTCCACAAGGAAATCGTTTCCTACGCCAAGAACACGGTCCAAAGCATTTCGCACTAAGCGACCGTGAGCCCACGGGACGCTATTGCGTCCCGTGGGTTCGATGCTACAGAATTGTGCGTAGCTAAGCCACGCTGTCGCGGCCAGGGTCGCTCCAGCGTGAGCTGGTGAATTGTAAGGTTTGTGTATTTCCAATTGCCCTTTGCCCTTCGCTCGGGTACTCTATTGCATGGAAACGCTCGAAGCAATCATCGCTCGCCATGCAATCCCGGTTGTCGAGGTGGTTTACTTCTCGACGTGCTACGGTTGCGGAGTGCCGATCAAGGAAGGCGAAGAGTACCGGCCGGAGTTCTGCTCGGCCAAGTGCTACTGCGAAACCTCGTGCATCGATCGCGAGGACGGCTAACCGAACAAGGGCCAAACCTCCAGGAGTGAGAAATCACTTCTGCCCTCGTCTCGGGGGCGGCAATTTGCCGCCCCCGAGTATCCTTGAAATCCTCTTGCATTTCGAGACTCGCACGGATATACTTCGGACATGAACTACAACGCTGCAATGCGGAAGGAATGCGTAACGGTCAACGCTGACGGTTCCTACACTGTCAAGGGTGGCGGATGGTTCTGGTGCCGGATCGGTGCGGACAAGAAAACGATTCTGGAGTACGCTCCGGGCATGACGGGCAAGAAATCCCTTCGGCTGTTCCTGTCGAACGCCAAGCTGACGATCGAGAAACACTTTCCATGACCCTGCGACCGCTGATGGTGCTCGGGTCGGGAATCCTCATTGTGAATCCCCACACGCCATAGGCTCGGCTTATGGCGACCTTTCAGAATTGTGCGTAGCTAAGCTACGCTGTTTCGAGCCGCTTAGCCTATAAACGAGTGCAGCGGGCCGGAGAGGTTTGGTAATTCATTCTCTCCGACCCGTTACCCCGGCTTCCTCCAGGGAAACCGGCTGCTCGAAATCGGGACCGAGCACGTTCCTCGGTCCCTTGCTAGGCTGTCTATACGTTCCGAGCTACCGCTAGCACGTAGGGCGAAACGGAAAGAGCGTGCATTGCGAACGACTGGAGCCCTTGTGGTTCCCGCTTGGCCTAATTCCAGCCACTACGCCTACGGGCCGTCCTATCATCGAGGTCTCGTCCGCGAATGCAATATAGAATACCCTGCCCGTTGTGGATTGTCAACCTGTTTTTCTGTTTCAAGAAATCGCTTGTCTCGGCCGCTAGGCCGAGGTATAGTATAGGTGCCCATGAGACTCCGAACAATCCTTCTCGCCATCGTGCTCGGAATACTTTTCTCTGCACTGTGGGCGTGGCTGGCATGAAATCTGCTATGGAGTTCTTTCGTGCCTTGGCATTCGGATTGCTATGGTCTATCGTTTTGCTTGGGTTTTTCATTGCGTGGCTTGCATGTCGCGACCGGGTGTAGTATACTTGGGCATGCTCAGCAAAAAGCACTACGTGGCCGTGGCAAAGATCATCGCGGCCCAGTGTCCTACCTCAGTCGAGGCAAGGCAAGCAATCGAACAAGTCGCGAACGATCTCGCAAGCTACTTCCAGGAAGACAATCCGAGTTTTGACTCGGGGCGTTTCGAGGAAGCGTGCAAGAAGAAAGTAGCCTGAAACATGTTCTGGGAAGCGTTCTGCCGGTTCTGGTACAAGGACAATACGCATTCCGTGCGTACGTTCCTCGTGTACGCTCGCACGCGGGAGCGTGCTGTCGAGCGAGCCACGAAACTCCTCCGCGATCACGTATCGCAAAACGAATACCGAGACGCATTGCTCGTGCGTATCACGAAACAGGAAAAGACTACCGGGGGGTAGTTGGGGACTGTTTTCGTGCAAAGCACGGGCCAGCGGGTCGGAGAGAGACGCAAACTCTCCGGCCCGTTCTTTTTGCGATTGCTTCGCAATCGCAAAAATCGTGGAAGTCTCGCTGCATATAGTTACTGCAAAAGCGAGACCACCCCTCCGGGGTTTACCAAACCCTCACCAGAACCATACACAACTTTTACACTGCCGTTTTGGCAGGCGACTGCCATTTTGGCAGTAAGGGTTGTGTAAACTGCCGTTCTGGCCGTTACGGTTCCGTGACGTGCGTTCCCTTCCGGACTGAAAGAATTGTACCCTAGAAAACGTTACATGTCAAGGTCATTTTTTTCTCAAGGTACGCGTATTGTAAAAGAAAAAGTTTCGGTGGCCGTGTCGCGTACCTTGAGGTATACTCTCCCGGATTCGGAAAACGGCCACGGAAGGAAACACGAGGAAACAATGTCTGCCCTGCGAAAACTGCTCAATCTCGGAATGCTTTTCACGTCCGGTCCGGGATGGAAAATCCATCCGCTCGCGAGCAATCTGTACGCTCTCGAAACGGATTCCGGAAAGACTTTCCTTTCCGACGGGGAGCGAAACGTGGAATATCCTTCCCTGGCCGCTGCTCTCGAAACTCGCGTCACCCGTCGGAAATTGCTTCTCGGTGAGGCCCTGTAACATGGAAAAACGTTCCGAGAAAAGACTTCTCATCCTGTCCGCTCTGCTCTTCCTCGCGAGTCTGCTAGACTATACCCTAGTGCTCGCGACCTTGCCAAGTCTATAGCGAGTCTCGAAACGCTACAGAATTGGCCAGGATCGATGAAAAGTTTTCCTCGATAGCTAAGCTATCGAGGATCCGACAGCCTAGCCTATATCGCATCCTGCGAATTGTAAAGGTTATGTAAACTAGTTGCTTTCGGCCCTTGGCCGAGGTATACTCTCTCGGCCCTTGACACTCGAAACGAAGGAAACAAGACCATGAAAAAGTTTCTGCACTGCGTTCCCGCGTACGGTCGCGACTACAAGAGCAAGAAAGAGATTCTCGCCGATTGGGAAGCGGGAAAAGACTTCCTGATCTGCGATATGTCCAGTCCGGACGATGGCCGATACGTGAACAAGGAAGACGCGGAAAAAGATTCCGGCGTGTGGGAAGTCCACGTCCGATACGCGAAACTGCGGAAGATCGCCGCTATCCGAATCGTCCGGAAGGCAAGCTAGGCGACAATCGGGCACGGGCCGCAATACGCGGCCCGTGGTTCGATGAAAAGTTTTCCTCGATAGCTAAGCTACGCTCTCCCCGATTGCTTCGCCTATATCGCATCCTGCGAATTGTATTGATTATGTAAATCCATTTGCAGATTCTCGCCGATTGTGGTACACTTGCCCATGAGTGAAGGAAATGACATACTCGAACAGATACCGCCTCCGCCGGAAGGAAGCGTTTTCGCCCTGCAAAAGGTGGAAACCATTTCCGTGCCTCACCCGTACGTGATCGGGCCGCGACACGTCGCGATAGCGTCCGATCGGTTCTCGGGCAGACTCGGAGAGGATGCCATCGAAGCGAGCGAACGGGCAGGGTACGGGTGCCAGCATCCCCGATGCCAGCTTTCCCACAAGGAACACGAGAGCATGCGAACGCTTTTCGTGCTGCTCGATTCCAAGCCGGGTGACCTGAACAATGTTCCGGGGTTACACGCCTACCTCGTGTCGATCAAGGAACGTGCCGAATCGCTCGGAATCCAGGGATTCGCCTTTCCGCACCGTCGCTAGCCTTACGTTTCTTTTACACAATCTGCTATAGTCCGAACAGCGGACGGCCGATAAGGTATACATGGAAACGAGCAAGCAACTAGTGGGAATGGTCCTGGAAACGGTCAAGTCCGCTCCGCTCCTCTGCATGGTCGCGGTCTTCGTGCTCGCGATACTGCCGGGGATCGTCAAGCTTGCTAGCATGCTCCCGAACGCCAACTAACCCGAAGGAAACGAAAATGCTTCTCTCCTGGATCGTCTGTCTCGCCGTTGTGGGATACGCTCTCTCCGATCGGGGGGAGTGAAAAATGTACACTCTCACCTTGACACGTGCGGAAACCGATTCCGTCGATTTCGTGGGACATCGGTATTCCTGGAGTGCTGCCTTGCAAAAATTGCTCGCATACGATGACGACGGCGAGCCTATGCCGCTTGTTCTATCCGAGCCGGAAGCTTGGATGCTGTCGGAACTTTTCCATCATGACACGTCGGGCGGACACGGGCTATTTCCCATGCTCGACCATCGCTCGGAGCTTGCCGGAAAATTGTTCGCTTTCATGGAAAGGATCGTGTAAAATGCGAAACGGTTTCTGGATTGTCGTCGTTTCCGGCACGGAAGAATATCCCATATGGGGAACTTTCCGCACGCGGAAAGAATCGCTCGCATGGGCCAGGAAGCGGTTTCCGGGCTGCAAATATTTCCCCCATTGGGAACCGAAATGATTTCCGGGGAAAATATGGCCGATGGCGTGCTCGTGCTCCAATCGGCCGAGCACGCCGAACTTTCCGGCATGTTTTTCTACGGTGGCCATTGGATCCGCGTAGCTTCCGGATGCATCGTAGACGGTAGCCTTTCCCCGGAGGAAACCGTTTCCATGCTACTTTTTGGTTTCAAGACTGTAACCTGGAAATGGATTCGCACCTATGACCGATCCACAGGAGCGTACTTTTTTCCGCTTTCAAGCCTGATGCTTTACAAAGCATTTACAATGCGGCCTCATGTCCACTAGGCTACCTTGCCGATAGGTGTAGCATGGAAACGAGCATCCGAGTAGAGCCTGCCCTTCGTGGTTACAAGGTTTCGATCGATGTAGGGCGGGAGACTTGGGTCTTCATTTGGGACATGTCAAAGGAAGAATGCCAACGGGAAGCGGAAGAAATTGTCAGGCGGCAAAAAGCCGCCTAAGCGAAGGAAATACCATGAAGGAAAAAATCGAGCGTCTGGTCATCGCGGCATGTGTGGGTGCCATAATGGCATGTGCCATGGCATGGGTCATCTTTTTCCCGGTGCTCGCATGAAACTTTTTCTCATCGACGACGGCACACTGGATACTCTTTTCGAGTGTCCCGATTGTGGGATGGAAGAAAGATATTCCAGCGATGGAATCGAGCGAGACGAATACGGGAACGTACTTCCGGAAGAAATGGCACGAGTGTCGGAAGAGCACGAATGCCCGACGGAAGATTCTTCCGCCCACTCTTTTCAGGAACAGGACGAAAAATCTTTCCACCACGAAAACGAGGAGCGTTACGATAGGGAAACGCTCGATCACATGGGCGGATACTGGTAAAAGTTTCCTTCGGTGCCCCTGGTAGGGAAATCGTTTCCCCCTACCAGGGGCTTTTACCCTACGGGTAAGCGTTCTGTAAATATCTATTTCCAGCCGACACGATTCGCCAGGATCGGGTATAGTTCAGTGCTTCAATAGGGAAGCACGAAAGGAAACGACCATGTATAAGCTGCTCAATTTCTTCCGAGAGGCCGTACGCGGACAGGAGAGCGTGCAAAACGCTGTCCAGCGTAGCCTTTCTACCAAGACGGATGCGGAACTTCTTGCCCTACGGGACGGGGCGGACGATTTCAAGGCAAACGTCGAAGCGGAATTTCTTTCCAGGGCAGATTTCGAGATCGAGGAAGATTATTCCGCCCCTCCCTACGATGCCGCTACGGCAACGGGCATGTACGACCACGACTAGGGAACAAGTTTCCTAGCCCTACATAGGAAGATAGTTCCTATGTAGGGTTTTTCGTATCCATTTCAAGATTGTAAGAGTTATGTATGGCATGCTATTTCAAGTGAGCATGTATGCCAAGTGTGCCATGTAC
>Ga0137353_1000143_pt1 | contig 13813 bp, 12 predicted proteins | sample EasRivERMLT760_2_FD_104759 | JGI IMG/M metagenome (GOLD analysis project Ga0137353, IMG submission 104759) | Soil microbial communities from meander-bound floodplain in the East River, Colorado, USA - East River MetaG ERMLT760_2 | ecosystem: Environmental > Terrestrial > Soil > Floodplain ...
CGCCGAGACCGCGCGCACCTGCGCGAGCCGTGTGCCCTCCGACGGGAACGCCTGCGCCATCGACGCGAAGCTCACTACCTTCGCCGACGGCACGCCAACGCCAGCCAGCGAGTCGAGCAACGAGTCGATCGCCGGCGTGAAGCCGTTGCGTGCGCGCAGGGTCACGTCGCCGCCCAGGAGCGAGCGCGATTGCTCGGTGATGCTCTGCGTGACGTTCGCGGCGAAGGAGTCGATCGCGACGAGCGCGGCGACGCCGAGCGAGATCGAGCTCATGTAGAGCAGGAGTCGCCGGCGCGCGGTGCGGCTCTCGCGCCAGGCGAGCGCGAGGAGCGTGCGGAAGGGAGCGCGCGGCATCAGCCGACGGGCGCGGGAGCTGGCGCTGGCGTGCCGCGCGACGGCCGGTCCTCGACCACCGCGCCGTCCTTCAGGCGGATCACGCGTTGCGCGTGCTCGGCGAGGGTGAGGTCGTGCGTCACGATGACGACCGTCGCGCCCGACTCGCGGTTGAGCTCGTCGAGCAGTTCGACGATGCGCGCGCCGGTCGCACCGTCGAGGTTGCCGGTCGGCTCGTCGGCGAAGAGGATGCGCGGCTGGTTGGCGAAGGCGCGCGCAATGGCGACGCGCTGCTGCTCGCCGCCCGAGAGCTGCTGTGGGAAATGGCCCATCCGGTCGCCGAGCCCCACGCGCTGGAGGAGGTCGCGCGCGCGCACGGCGGCGTCGGCCTGGCCACGGAGTTCGAGCGGCACTTGCACGTTCTCGACGGCCGTCAGCGTGGGGATGAGTTGAAAGCTCTGGAAGATGAACCCAACTTTCTCCCCGCGGAGCCGGGCGCGCGCATCCTCGTCGAGGTGCGAGAGCTCGTCACCGTCGATGAGCACGGAGCCGCGCGACGGAAGGTCCAGGCCCGCGAGCAATCCGAGGAGCGTGGTCTTGCCGCTTCCCGAAGGGCCCACGATGGAGACGAACGTGCCTTGGGGTATGTCGAAGGAGACATCCCGGAGCACCGCCAGGGCGGAGGTCCCGCTCTGGTATTCCTTGGTCAGGTCTCGAGCCGCGAGCATGTGATGCGTTCAGTCGTGAGATGGTGGCCCGCCGCCGTGACGATGGTGGTCATGGCCTGTGGGAGCGGCACCGATGCGAAGCCGGATGCGGCCGCGGCGGTTCCCAAGGAATCAACCATGGTGGCGGGCGCGGCAGCAACGGGAGGCGCGAGGGTCCTGATCATCGGGACCAGCCTGACCGCTGGACTCGGACTCGATCCCGACTCGGCGTACCCGGCGGTGCTGCAACGGCTGGCGGATTCATCCGGGTATCGCGTGGCGATCGCCCCGGCTGGGCTATCCGGCGAGACGAGCGCGGGCGCGCTGCGACGGGTGGACTGGCTGCTCCGGGACCGGGCCGACGTGGTGGTGATCGAGACCGGGGCGAATGACGGGCTGCGAGGGCTGCGCGTGGATTCGACCAAGGCGAACCTGGTGGCGCTGATCCGGAAGGTGCGGGGTGCCAATCCTCGGGCGCGCGTGCTGCTCGCGCAGATGGAGGCGCCGACGAACATGGGGGCGACCTACACGCGGAGCTTCCACGAGACGTTCCTGAACGTGGCGAGGGAGGAGGCGGTGATCCTGATCCCGTTCTTCCTGGACGGGGTCGCGGGGAACCAGGAGCTCAATCAGGGGGATGGGATCCATCCGAATGAGGAGGGGGCTCGGCGCGCCGCCCGGAACATGTGGAAGACGCTGGCGCCGGTACTTCGCGAGGTCGCGGCGCCTGCCCGCCGCTGAAGGGCGCCGCAGGGCGCGGCAGCGTGTTCGGCCCGGACAGAAAGTCAGCGATGGGCCTCGGTTGACCCGAGGGCACAGGCGGGCTAAACTTCAAGGCTGACTTTGATTTAGCCCGCATTCACCCGTAGCACTGACGACATATGGCGCTCCCGGCCACCCAGATCCGCCGTGGCATGGTGATCGTGTTCGAGAACGATCCCTGCCGCATCATCGAGTTCCGCCACCACACGCCGGGCAACCTCCGCGCGATGGTGCAGGCGAAGCTCAAGAACCTGCGCTCGGGCAACAACTTCGAGCACCGCTTCCGCGCCGACGACCAGCTGCACAAGGCGGACATGGAGACGCACGAGCTGCAGTTCCTGTACAAGGGCGGCGACTCGTACCACTTCATGAATACCGAGAACTACGAGCAGCTCGAGATGGACGAAGAGGCGCTCGGCGACAACGCCCCATGGATGCAGGACAACATGGTGGTGATGGTCGAGTTCTATAACGGCAAGCCGATGTCGATCCAGCTCCCGCAGTTCATGAACTTCGAGATCACCGACACGGCGCCCGTCATGAAGACGGCGACGAAGACGGCGAGCGCGAAGCCGGCGGTGCTGTCGAACGGCGTGACGATCAACGTGCCGGAGTTCATCGCGAGCGGCGAGCGGGTGCGTGTGAACCCGAATACCGGCGAGTACATGGATCGCGCGAAGGACTGAGCGAAGAGGCAGTCGAGGGTCTTCGCTCCGAGTCCCGGCGCGCTTCGCGGGGTGGCGCAGGTCGCCCCGCCGGTTGATTCACCGCCACCGCACGTGTATTTTCTGAAGCTCCCGGGTGGGTGACGGGACATGGTGGCTGTAGCTCAGTCGGTTAGAGCATCGGATTGTGGTTCCGAGGGTCGCGGGTTCGAATCCCGTCAGCCACCCCTCGAACGGCAGATGAAGGTTGAACGCGAGGGTGCGGTCCAACCGACTTAGGTCCGTAGCTCAATTGGTAGAGCACCGGTCTCCAAAACCGGCGGTTGGGGGTTCGATTCCCTCCGGGCCTGTGAGGCAGGGGTCAGTGGTTCTCAGGTGCTCGATCGCAGGTCGCAGGCGCTGGTGATGGATCCTCGGCGGTATCGTCTAGGGGACTAGGACACGGCCCTCTCAAGGCTGGAACACGGGTTCGAATCCCGTTACCGCTATGCTGGGTAGGGAAGGCAGGCTCAGGTGCAGGACGCGATCGGCCCCATCGTCTATCGGCTAGGACGACACCCTTTCAAGGTGTAGAGACGGGTTCGATTCCCGTTGGGGCTACTTCGCCCCGATGGGGCGGAAGCAGGCTGAAGGCCGGAAGTGGCAGGACGATACTGGAGAGAGACTTGGCAGGGCGCGTACGGTTCACCGTCACCAGCCTGTCGCAGGTCTGAAAGGTTTGGGGGCGTAGCTCAGTTTGGTTAGAGCACTCGACTGTCACTCGAGAGGTCGCGGGTTCGAGCCCCGTCGCTCCCGCTCTACGATGAACGCAGAAGGTTGAAGGATGAAGGTGTCACCACCTTCGTCCTCCATCATTCCTCCTTCGTCGGTAGTCAGTAGGCCCTGGTGGTGAAATTGGTAGACACGCCATCTTGAGGGGGTGGTGCCGTAAGGCGTCGCGGTTCGAGTCCGCGCCAGGGCATTTGAACGGCAGAAGTGAGATGGGAGAAGGGAGATGCGGGATCTCCCATCGCGCTCGGCTCACCTCTGATGCGCCACAGTAGCTCAGGGGTAGAGCACTCGATTCGTAATCGAGCGGTCGTGGGTTCAATTCCCACCTGTGGCTCTCAAGATCAGTGGGATCGTCACCCTCTCGGGCTCACCGAGGGGGTATTGTGCTTCCATGCGGAATCGAGGCGTGATGCTCTCGCGCGGTCACGCGAGCATGGTGCGGTCGATCGAGTCGCAGCGCTCGTGCGGGCCGTCACCTCGTGACGGCGCGGTCTGAGGCCCAATGGCACTCTGTGACGGCCGCATTGTCATTCGCTCTGGAGGATCGTTTTATGCGCGAGAGGAGAAAGCGGTCAAGTTCTCATGAACTGGACCGAGACTCCTTCCAACGCTGCTCAGAGCAAAGCCGTCGAAAGGCGGTGACGCAGAGCCACGGAGCTACCGCAGGGACCTAGAGTCCCCGCCACGCCAGCCGAGCCGCCAGCCAACGACCGTGCTCACGGTCCCAGCCGGCGGTTTTCGTTCGCTGGGACCTGAGGAAACGGAACCTTATCCCTCAGGAGTTGGCTCCCATGCCGTACCTCTCGAAGCTCACCAAGCGCCTCGCCGCCGGGCGATGGTTCCTCGCGCTCCTGCCGCTCCTCGCGGCGTGCACCCTCACCGAAGGGTTCGAACCGGACTCGGCAGCGCCCGAGGTCGCGGAGGTGAGAGTCCTCCCGGAGTCCTCCGACGTAGTCGTCGGCTCCACGCTGCAACTCACGGCGCAGCCCAGGAACAGCAACGGCCAGAACCTCCAGGGTGAGTCCATCACCTGGACGAGCTCCGATACCGAGGTCGCCACCGTCGACGCGACGGGCACGGTCACCCTTCTCAGCACGGGCTCGGTGGACATCACGGCCAGCGCGCGCGGCAAGCGTGGCAAGGGCCACCTCAACGTCACGCCCGTCCCGGTCGCCTCGATCGTCGTGAACCCGATGCCGCTCACGTTGCAGGTCGGCCAGTCCGGCGCGCTGAGCGCGAGCACCTACAGTTCCGACGGCACGATCCTCACCGGTCGCAGCATCACCTGGTCGTCGAGCAACACCGCGGCCGCGACGGTGAACCAGAACGGCGTCGTCAGCGGCGTCGCGGCAGGCAGCGCGACGATCACCGGGACGAGCGAGAACGTGAGCGGCACCACCACCGTGTCGGTGTCGATCACTCCGGTCGCGTCGGTCGTGCTCAATCCGACCTCGCTCGCGCTGCAGGTGGGCCAGTCGAACTCGATCAACGCCACGACGCTGAGCTCTGCCGGCACGGTCCTCGCCGGCCGCACCGTCACTTGGCAGTCGAGCAACACCGCCGTCGCCACCGTATCGTCGGCCGGCAGCGTGACCGCCGTCGCCGTCGGCTCGACGAGCGTCACCGCCTTGAGCGAAGGTGTGAGCAGCAGCGCGACGGCGATCACCGTGACCGCCGCGCCGGTCCCGAACCCGGGAACCGTGGGGAATCTCAGCGTCCCCAGCACGACTGACACCACCGCGAACATCACGTTCACCGACGCCGGCAACGGCATCGGTGGCGGCGCTTCATACATCGTCCGGTACGAGGCGGGCACGAGCATCACGTGGGCCACGGCGACGAACGTCGTGCGCGGCACGTGCGTCTCGCCGGTGAATGCGCCGAGCGCTGGCGCGACCGTGACCTGTCAAATCCGTGGCCTCGCAGCGAGCAGCGGCTATCGCATGGAAGTGATGGCGTACCGTGGGACGATCGGCGTCGACGCCGTGTATGGTGCGCCGTCGAACATCGCCGCGGCGACCACGGCGGCGGCCCCGCCGCTCGTCGTGGCAGCCGTGACGGCGCTGCCGTCGTCAGCCTCGATCACAGTCGGCGCGACCCGGTCCTTCGCGGCGAGCGCGACCACCTCGACGGGCGCGGCGGTCACTGACCGCACCGTCACCTGGACTTCGACGAATACCGCCGTCGCGACGGTGAATGCGTCGGGCGTGGCGACCGGCGTCGCCGCCGGCACGACCACCATCCGCGCGACGATCGACGGCATCTCATCGAACGCGACGCTTACCGTGACGAGCGTGGTGCAGGTCCCGGGCACGTGGTCGAACCAACCGGCGGGATTCGTGCAGCTCGCCAGCTGGAAGAACGAGGCTACGCTGCTGCCCGCCGCGCGCGAGTGGTGGTCGGAGTCGAACCCGAGCTGGTTCAACGGGGGTTACCACGAGCGCGTGACGTCGGGCTATTCGGGCCAGCCCTCGATGGGCGGGCCAGCGGTCGTGCACTGGCACATCGACGCGGGTGCACCGGGCGGCGGCGGCGCGGGGCGCCTCATGACGGACGTGAGCTCGCGGTCACCGCAGGAGTTCTTCGTCGGCTGGGAGCACCAGTTCCCGAGCAACTATCCGTCGAGCGACAACCTCGGTGGCAACAAGATGCTCTTCGTCCATTACGGTGGGGGGCGGATCTACCTGGTCTACGACGCCGTGAACTTCGGCGGTCGCTGGGTGGTCGCGCTCGAGGGCTTCACCTTCACCGAGAGCAACGTGTCCTCGCAAACGCCGGTCTTCGGCGCGTGGGCGAAGCTCGAATTGTACATGAAGGCGAACACCGGCCCGAACGGCATCGTGCGGCTCTGGCAGAACGGGGTGCTAATCCTCGAGATGACGCACGTCACCTTCCCGCCCGGAGGCGCGACGCAGTTCTATGACGAGGGCACCAACAACGGCATTCACTATCCGTTGCAGACGTCGAGTCGCGTCGTCGGGCCCGGCGCACTGGATCGATGGACGTCGGCGCTCCACATGTCCGTCCCGCCCACTTGAGCTTCCCGGCGGGGCGCGCGTCGGGACTCCGGACAGAGTGATCCTCTCCGATGCACCACGGGTGGCCGGGGCCGATGAGGCCCCGGCCACCCGTGCCGTTGCAGGCCATAACTTCTGGGCTGACCCTCTTGAACGGAGACTTCGGGTGCCACAGGCCCAGATCGCGATCCTGCTCGTGCTCGTCAGCGGCGTGCTGCTCTCCATCCAGGCGCCGCTCAATGCGACGCTCAGCCGCGCGGTGGGGTCGCCGGTGAATGGCGCGCTCATCGCGTTCATCATCGGGACGCTCGCGCTCTCGGTGCTCGCGTTCGTGCTGCGCACGGAGCCCGACATGGCGGCCACGCGCGGAATGCCCTGGTGGGGATGGTGCGGCGGGCTCTGCGGCGCGGTCTTCGTCACGGTCGCGGCCTTCGCGGCGCCACGCATCGGGGTGGCGGCGCTGTTGACGCTCGGCGTCGCCAGTCAGCTCGCGATGGCCGTGATCATCGACCACTTCGGGATGCTCGGCGTTGCGCGGCAGGCGATCAGCAGCGGGCGCGTGCTCGGGATCGCGCTCGTGGTGGCGGGGGCGATACTGGTGCGGCGGAGCTGACACGGCAGTGCTCGGTCGTCAGGTCATCGCGCGCGACGCACGGGCGAGCGTCCAGGTCGCCAACGCGATGGTGATCGCGAGCGCCATCAGCGTCGAGAGCAGCGGGACGCCGGGACCGGCGTGATAGGGCGTCGTGCGCGAGGCCACATAGTCCGACGTCCATTCGGTGAGCGTGCGCCCGGTCTCGGCGACGTACGCCTCCTCGAGTGAGCCCGTGCCGCGCCAGACCTCGCCGAAGCGATCGTTCCCGAGTTCCTCGGCGAGCTTGGCCAGGAGCGCTTGCTGCACGAGCGAGCTGCCCCTCACGCCGCTGGCAAGGACGCTGACTCCCGGCTCGTAGTGCGCGAGTTCCTCGACGCGCCCAGCGCGCACGGGACCGTCGCCCTCGAGCTGGAGGCGCGCGACGGGATCCGGGGACGCCACCCGGTCGCACGCCGCCGCCCGGCCCGCGCGGCAGCCATAGACGTCGACTTCCAGGAGGGCGTAGTAGCTCCTGGCCCTCGCCAGGTCGATTGGCGCGGAGTCCCCGGCGAACGCCGCCGGCACTCGCAGGAAGCGCGCGGCGAACGCGCGCGTGTCGCGCAGCCATTGCTTGATCGGGGGCCCAGGCTCGCCAAAGGCCGCGTAGAAGCCACACGTGCCGAGCAACCGGCGCGTCGGTTCGATGGCGAGCCGCTCGATGTGTGGTCCAGTCGCGCGGATCAGGACCATGCATGGTTCGCCTGGTCCCTCCGGCTGTACAGTGCTCTGACGGTAGACCGCGTTCCGCATCTGCGTGTCGACGCCCACCACGAGGGCCACCGAACTCTTCAGCGGTCCCCGTGCGGCATCTCGTACCTCGGCCTCGAACGCCTGCTTCAGTCTCTCTCGTGCCACCGTGCCGATGCTCGGGTCGAAGCGCACGATGATCTCCGGCTTCGCAGGCACAGGAAACGCGCGCGCCGTCGCACGCGCCTCGGCGCGCCAGTAGAGCTCGCGCACGGTGCGCGCGTCCGCCCGGGCGACACCCACCTCGCGCCACATCTGCCAGTATGGGTCGTCGACGTCCTCGATCAGCGGCGTCGCCTTGGGGATCAGCATCGCCACGAGCGCCAGCGCCGCGACGAGCGAACCCACCATCACTCCGATCGTGCGCTTCACAGGTATCTCCGCCGCGTCGCGACCGCGAGGAGCAGGGCGGCCCACCCGAACGTCGTCAGGAACGGAACGACGAGGTCGAACGGCCCTCGGCGGACGGCCGCGTAGATCTTCGTGTGCCAGGACGAGAGCAGTGCGTCCTCGCTCGTCCCCGCGGCGCGGGCGAGCGCCGCAAGCGGCACGGTGTCGCGCGCGGCGAGGAGCCGTGCGATGCCGTCGCGGCCGCCGAGCGCGAGCGCGTGGGTGAGGATGCTGCCGCGGATGTGGTCGCCGATCGGGTCGGCCGGATCGAGGATCCGCACGAGTCGCGCGCAGGCCGTGTCTGCGCCGGCGAGACAGCGCCGGCGCGACGCGTAGAAGACGCTGTCGGCGATCGCCGGCCTGTTCGCGGACGCCACGACCGCGCGAAAGTCGCTCGGCTCGAAGTAGAGATCCAATGGCGAGTCTGGACCGATCGGCTCGGCGACGGTCGCGCACGCGCCGATGGCGCCGGCGGCGCAGCGACGGCCCGCGGCCGCCCACGATGTGGCGAGCCGACGCGCGATCTCGGCATCCTCCCGGGGACCGGGGAGCATCGCCGAGTACCCCGCGAACCTGCGCAATGTCGGTGTGCGTGCGCTCAATCGGTCGCCCGCCTCATGGATCACGAAGCGAGCGACCTCCTCTTCGTCGACCGGCCGCGAGAGCCTCACACGCGTGAAGTTCGGCGACGCGATGGAGAAGATCACCAGCGGACGGAAGGCGCCGCGACGCTCCGACGTCACGCCGAGAGAGGCGGTATCGGCGAGCGACGCGCCCGCATCACCGTACCATTCGCGAAGGCGCGTGACGCCGAGCTCGAGTCCCCGCGAGAGCGCCGCCGAGTCGCGCGGACTGAGGTCGGCCGTGCGATAACGGACACGACGGCCTCCGGACCGGAGCCCGGCGTCGGAACCGAACAGTCGCGTCTCGCGCAGTTGGGCCTGGCGGGCCACGGCGATGCCGAGCCGCGATTCGGCGCGCTGCAGCTCCGCGCGCAGCTCGTCGACCGACTGCGCACGCGTCGCCGTTGCCGCGACCGCGAAGAGCAGCCCGAGGAGCGCGCTGCGGTCAGACATCGATCAGCATCCAGGAGTCCCCGAACACCGCGAGCGGGCCAGGCCAGTGGATCAGGCGATTGACGACGGAGTAGAGAAGCGCCGTGTTCCCCGAGAACTCTGCCGCGAGCGCGACCACGACGAGTCCGATGAGGATGCCGAGGAGGAGGTGCGCCGCCCTGCGGCCCGACAGGTACTGCAACGCGAAGACGGCGCTGTACGCGAGCAGCGACCCAAGCAGGTAGCGCAGGGCCAGCGTCCCCGGGTAGCCGCGCAGCGTCGCGGGGATCTCGATGAGCGCGAGCACGAGGAGCGAGCCGAGCCAGAGCGTGATCGCCGGGATGACGAGCAGCAGCGCGCCCGCGCCGAAGCGCATCGCGACGTACTTGCGCCACGGGAGCGGCAACGCGAGCGGATAGACGTGCCGCGCCGCGGAGTCCACCGCCCACGGCTGCGCGACGAGCAGCAGTCCGGCGAAGACGGCGAAGGCGACGAGCATCGGCCCGAGCGCCTCGAAGCCGTTCATCACTTCCATCGCGGAGTTCTGTCCGAAGAACCCCTCATGCACCATGCGCCAGAAGAGCGCCGGGGTGGCGAAGGTGACGATCGAGAGGATCGCGACCGCGGTGCGGCTCCACTTCACCTGGGTATAGAGGATCTGTCCGAACATCAGCGGATCTCCGTGGTGGAAGGTGTGCGTGCGCCACGGAGCAGCTCGACGAAGCTCTCCTCGAGGTCGAGGTCCTGGATCTCGCGCACGTCGGCGCCGGCACGCTGGAACCACTCGCGCATCTCGGGCTGCCAGCCGCGCACCACCCATTCCTCGTGCTGCGCGTTGAGCGATTCGCGCGAGAGCAGCGCGAACGGCGTCGCATCGCCCACCGGCGGCGCCTGCGAGACGCGCAGTCGCTTGATGCCGCTGCGGAACTCCTGCATCGGAAGCTCGGCGATCAGCCGGCCGCCGTCCATCACGCCGACCCAGTCGCAGATCCGTTCCTGTTCGTGCACGAGATGGCTCGAGATGAAGACCGTTGCCTTGCGCGAATCGACGTATTCGACGAGGGCGCCGAGAACTTCGCGACGGATCACCGGGTCGAGGCCGTCGGTGGGTTCGTCGAGCACGAGCAGTTCGGCTCGCTGCGAGAGCGCGAGGAGCATCATCAGCTTGCCGGCCTCGCCCTTGGACAGGCGCTGCACGAGCTGATCCTCGCGAAGGGCGAACCGCTTCCGCAGGCGCTCCGCTTCGGCGTCGTCGAAATCCTTGTAGAAGGCGCGATGGAAGCGGATCGACTCGTCGACCGTGAGCCCCTGGTACAGATGGAGCCGCTCCGGGACGTATCCGATGCGTTCGAGCGCACGGTGCGCGTACCGCGGTACGCTGTGACCGAGCACCTCGATCGTCCCGTCCTCGGCGGGGAGCATGCCGAGCATGAGGCGGATCGTCGTCGTCTTGCCCGAGCCATTGGGGCCGAGGAAGCCGTAGATGGCGCCCGTCGGCACGGTCATGGCGAGTTCGCGGATCGCGAACTCCCGTCCGGCACGCCAGGCAAGGTCACGGATTCGGATCACGTCGGTCACTTGGACTCCGGGAGTTCGCGATCGAGGGCGGAGCGAAGGTCAGCGGGGGAGAGGCCCTGGCGCGCGGCCTGCGTGAGCATCTGTCGCACGAACCGGCCGGCCGCACTCGCGCGTTCGCGGGCGCGTGCATCGGCGCCGAGCGCGGCGACGAAGGTGCCGGAGCCTTGGCGCATCTCGACGATCTTGTCGCGTTCGAGATCGCGGTAGGCCTGCACGATCGTCGCGGGGTTCACTCGCAGCTGCGACGCGAGTGCGCGGACGGAGGGGAGGCCCTCGCCCACGGACAGCTCGCCCGACGCCACCGCGACCCGGATGCGGTCGGCGATCTGGGCATAGAGCGGGGTGGGACTGCGGGGATCGATGGACTTGAACACTCGTGATCCACTGTATTGGTGTGACCATACAGTGATACGACGCTCGAGGCGAGTCAAGCCCCCTGCGACACAAAGGTCAGCAGCGATGCGGGTCGTGCGGCGGCCCGGAGTACGGGATCGGGGCCGGAGGCGGGCTACTTCGGCTTGTCGACTGTCGACTGCCTACTGCCTACTGCTCCCCAACTCCCCCCTGAAATCCGGATGCGCGATACTGACCAGCAACTCGGCGCGTTCGCGGAGGCTCTTGCCGTGGAGGTTCACGGCGCCGTGCTCGGTCACGACCCAGTGCACGTGGCCCCTGGTCGTCACGACGCCGGCGCCACTCGTGAGGTGTGGGGTGATCCGGGAGATGGTGCCGCCCGCGGCCGTGCTCGGCAGCGCGATGATCGGCTTGCCGCCGGCGCTGCGCGCGGCGCCTCGAATGAAATCCATCTGACCGCCGATGCCGGAGTAGATCCGTGAGCCGATCGAGTCGGCGCAGACCTGACCCGTGAGGTCGATCTGAAGGGCCGAGTTGATCGCGACGACCTTGGGGTTGCGGCCGATGCGGCCCGTGTCGTTCGACATGTCGGCGCTGATGAATTCCACCTCGGGATTGTCATCGACGAAATCGAAGACACGCTTCGACCCCAGCACGAAGCTCGTCACGATGCGGCCGGGGAAGATCGCCTTCATTCGATTGCTCACGGCGCCGGCCTCCACCAGGTCCACGAGACGGTCGGAGAACATCTCGGTGTGGACACCGAGGTCGTGGCGGTCGTGGAGGCGCGCGAGCACCGCGTCGGGGATGGCCCCGATGCCCATCTGCAGGGTGGAGCCGTCCTCGATGAGCGCGGCGACGAGCTCGCCGATGCGGCCGATGACGGGTGTCTCGGTTTCAGGACGATGCTCGGGAAGGGCGCGGTCGGTGTGCGTGAAGGCTTCGATCTGGTCGAAGGGCACGCTCGTGTCGCCATGCGTGCGTGGCATCCGCTCGTTGATCTCGGCGATGATCATCGGCGATGAGTCGACGGCGGCGCGCGCGGCGTCCACCGACGTGCCGAGCGAGCAGTAGCCGTGCCGGTCGGGCGGGGAGAGCTGCACGATCGCCGCGTCGAGGCGCACGCGGCCGCTCGTGAAGAGCGACGGGACGTCGGAGAGGAAGATCGGGACATAGTCGGCGCGCCCCGCGTTCACCGCCTCGCGCATGTTGGCGCCGGTGAAGAGCGAGACGGAGCGAATGCGACCTTCATGCGCCGCCGTCGTCCACGGCACCGGTCCTTCGATGTGCAGGTGGTAGAGCGTGACGTCCTCGACGTCCGTGCGCCGCGCGAGCGCCTCGAGGAGCGGCGTCGGGGTCGCCGCGGAGCCGTGGACGAAGACCTTCATCCCTGACGAGATGCCGCGGACGGCCTCGTCGGGCGAGAGCGAGCGATGATTCCAATCGGCGATGGCGGGCATTCGCAAAAGGTGCCGTGCGTACCGCAGACGGGGTAGGAGGAGCGGCCCGACACGCAGTCATCCGAGTCACCACGGAGGGCGCAGCGCACGGCGGGCGTCCCGCTTGTCGGTCCTCCGGCCGCGGGGTATCTTCCTAGTCACGCGGGCGTAATTCAGTTGGTAGAATGCCAGCTTCCCAAGCTGGACGTCGTGGGTTCGAGTCCCATCGCCCGCTCCTAGATCCGCGAAGCCCCCGGTGCCGTGCGCCGGGGGCTTCGTCGTTCCGGCGCGGGATGCGCACGGCGTTCGGTCGATCGGGCCCCGGCAAGTGACAATCCGGCCGGATGACGTAGAATAGGGCATGGCCCCGCGCGATGAAGTCCCGCCTCCCACGGTCCGCCCGGCGATCGCCGCAGACATTCCGGCGCTCGGGCGGCTCGGCGTGGAGCTGGTGACGGTGCATCATGGCTTCGACGCGCAGCGCTTCCTTGCGCCTCTGCCGGGGACCGCCGAGGGGTACGGCAGCTACCTCGGGTCGCAGCTCGGGAAGAAGGGGATCGTGATCCTCGTCGCCGAGCGCGGTGGGCGCGTGCTCGGCTACAGCTACGCGGCGCTCGAGGGCGTCGACTACATGGCGCTGCGCGGACCGGCGGGGGCACTGTATGACGTGGTGGTCAATCCGGGATCGCGCGGGCAGGGGATCGGCAAGCAGCTGCTCGAGGCGACGCTCGACGCGCTGCGCGCACTCGGGGCGCCGCGCGTCGTGCTGTCGACGGCAGAGCAGAACGCGGCCGCGCAACGGCTCTTCGCGCGAGCGGGCTTCCGCCGCACGATGATCGAGATGACGCGCGAACTCGACGACTGACGCGACCGACCCGCTCGCCATGCAATACACCGAACGCGCGGCGCACGCCGACCTCCACGGCATCGTGCGAACCTACTGGTGGCTGCGCGGCGACACGCACGCGGTGTCCGATCCGGAGCCCGCGCTTCCCGACGGGTCGCCCGAGCTGATCATCAACCTCGCGGATCCGTGGGAATGCGTCGCGGCGGACGGGAAGCGCATGCGCCAGCCGAAAGCGTTCCTCGTGGGGCAGATCCGTGGCCCGATGGTCGTCCGGCCCACCGGGCGGGCCGACCTCGTCGCGGTGCGGCTCGAAGCGCACGCGGCGGCCCCGCTCTGCGAGGACATCGGTGCGCTCACCGATCAGTGGGCTCCATTCGCGCGGCTGCGCGCGAGCGCCGTGCGCGCACTCCCTCGTGCGCTGGCCGCCGATCGCCAGCCTGAGGCCCAGGTCCGCGTCCTCGACGACACGTTGCGCGCCATCTTCTCGGCGTCGCCCCCCGACGCGATCGTCGGC
>Ga0137353_1000144_pt1 | contig 13793 bp, 11 predicted proteins | sample EasRivERMLT760_2_FD_104759 | JGI IMG/M metagenome (GOLD analysis project Ga0137353, IMG submission 104759) | Soil microbial communities from meander-bound floodplain in the East River, Colorado, USA - East River MetaG ERMLT760_2 | ecosystem: Environmental > Terrestrial > Soil > Floodplain ...
AAGGCGTTCGACTGCTCGCCGACCACCTACCTATCCCTGCCTCAGAACTGCGGCTCCGACTCCCTCTCGCGCGGCTACTTCAACGCGAACGTGCGTCCGGAGGACTTCTGGAACGTGTTCAACAACCAGACGGTCTCGCGACTCGTCACCGGCCTGACCGCCGACGCCGAGTTCACCCCGTGGCTCAAGGCGGTCGGTCGCGCAGGCATGGACTTCAATAACCGATATGACCAGACGCTGACGCCGCCGAACAAGCTCTTCTACAACACGTCCACCGTCGAGGGCTCTCGCACGCAGCAGCGCGCCGAGATCATGAACTACTCGGTGAGCGGCACGCTGACGGCCACGTTCGACCTGCCGCACGACATGACGTCGAACTCGTCCGTCGGCATGCAGTACCTCGACAACATCTTCCGGTCGACCAGCGCGTCCGGCGCGATCCTGCTCCCGGGCACCTCGTCGCTCAACGGCACCAGCGCCCGGTTCACGGTCGGCGAGACCAACCAGCGCGTGCGCACGATCGGCGGCTACTTCGAGCAGCGCATCGGGTGGCGCGACATCCTGTTCGGCACGCTCGGCCTGCGCGCCGACGACAACTCGGCGTTCGGCACCAACGCGCCCATCGTCACCTATCCAGCGGCGTCGGTCTCGTACGTCATCAGCGAGGAGGACTGGTTCCCGGCCTTCCGCTTCCTCGACCAGCTCCGCGTCCGCACCGCGTACGGCAAGTCGGGACAGCGCCCCGGATTCCGTCAGGCGTTCACGACGCTCGCGCCGGTATCGGTCCGCGCCGAGAACGTCGAACGCGCTGCCGTTACGCTCAATACGACCGGCAACGCGACCCTGAAGCCTGAGATCACCTCGGAGATCGAGGGCGGGTTCGAGGCCACCATGTACGGCGGCCGGCTCGGCCTCGACATCACGGCCTTCTCGAAGCGGACGTCCGACCTGCTCGTGGCGCGCACATTGGCGCCCTCGCTCGGCGCGACCAACACCGCCTTCGCGAACCTCTCGTTGATGACGAACAAGGGCATCGAGATCCTCATCACCGGCAAGCCGGTCGAGATCCAGAACTTCTCCTGGGACGGCTCGATCGCCTTCACCGGGCTCAAGAACAAGCTCGTCGAACTGGGCGAGGGCATCAGCCCGATCATCTTCGGCTTCAGCAGCAGCCAGCGGCACACCGCGGGGTACCCGGCGGGCTCGTACTTCCAGCGCCCCTACACGTATCGGGACGTCAACAACGACGGTATCATCAGCCGCGTCAACTGCCCGACGGTGGGCGGCACGGCGAACCCGCAGCTCGCCGGCGGGCCAGCGTGCGAGATCTTCGTGCAGGACTCGCTCCAGTACTTCGGCCAGCCACTGCCCACGATCGAGATGAACCTGCAGCAGACCTTCACGATCTACCGCTACGTCGCGGTCGACGTGCTGTTGCAGCACCGCCAGGGCAACCGGATCTTCAACTCCACGGCGGAGTTCCGCTGCGGGTTCAACACCTGCCAGGCGTTGAATGACCGTTCGACCTCGCTCGAGGAACAGGCCCGCGCGCTCTCGCGCTCCATGGGCACGGTCGCAGGCTTCATCGACAGCGGGAAGTTCACCCGCCTTGCCGAGGTGTCGGTGACGTTCACCGCGCCGCAGGCGTGGGTGAACCGGCTGGGCACGCGCGCGCAGAACGTCAGCCTGACGATCGGCGGTCGCAACCTCGCGCTCTGGTCCAACTACAAGGGCTTCGACCCCGAAGTGAACGCCAACAGCGGCGCGAACTTCACCACGTCGGACTTCCTCACGCAGCCCCCGACGCGGCAGTGGTCCACCCGCCTGAACATCAACTTCTGACCACGGCCTCAACGATGACCAACCATATCATCTCGCTCGGCCGCGTCGGGCGTTCCACCGCGATGGCCCTGCTCCTCGTGGGCGCCGCGGCGTGCAACCCCGACTCCGTCCTCAACGTCGACGATCCGGATGTCGCAACGCCGGTCTCCCTCGCCGACAAGTCCGCCCTGCCCGTCCTGCGCACCGGCGCGATCGGCGACTTCGCCGTCGCGTTCGATGGCGGCGACGACAACGTAATCACCTACACCGGGCTCCTCTCCGACGAGCTCCTGAACGCGGAGACCTTCCCGACCCGCGTCGAGATCGACCAGCGGTCGGTGCAGCCGGTCAACTCGAGCCTCGAGGGCGTGTACCGTTCGCTCCATCGCGCGCGCGCCTCGGCGCGACGGGCGGCGGATGCGTACCGGAACCTCGACTCGACGAACGTCGCGCGACTCGAAGTGCTCAACTTCGAGGCGATGACGATGATCCTCTTCTCCGAGCAGTACTGCAACGGCGTGGCGCTCAGCACGCTGACCTCGGCGGGAGAGCAGATCTACGGCGCGCAGATGACCGGCATCGAGCTCAACCAGCGGGCCGTGACGATCTACGACTCGGTGCTGGTCATGGCCGGCGCGAGCGCGGTCCCCGCGGTCGTGCTGCAGGCGAACTTCGCCCGTGTGGGCAAGGGTCGTGCGCTGATGAACCTCGACCAGCCGGCGGCGGCAGCAGCCGCGGTGGCCGCGGTGCCGACGGCGTACCTGTACCAACTGCAGCACTCGGAGAACTCGGGACGCCAGAACAACGGCATCTACCTGACGGGCGCGATCAATCGGCGCTTCTCGGTCACGGGTAGTGAGGGAACGAACGGCCTGCCATATCGCCTCGACGCCGACCCCCGGGTCGTCGCTCCGCTCGGCTCGGGCACGGCGTCGACCGGTTTCGACGGCACCACCGCGCTATACGTCCCGTCGACGAAGTACGCGAATCGCTCGGCGTCCACGACGGTTGTCAGCGGCCGCGAGGCACGATTGATCGAGGCCGAAGCGCTCCTGCGCGCCGGCAACAGTGGCGCCTCGCTCGCGAAGCTGGACTCGCTTCGCACAGCGGTCGCCGGACTCGCCCCACTCGGCGCCGTGACGACGGACGTCCTGTTCAAGGAACGTGCGTACTGGCTCTGGCTCGAAGGCCACCGCCTCGGTGACCTCCGCCGCCTGATCCGCCAGTATGGCCGGACGGTCGCAAACACGTTCCCCGTCGGCGCCTACTTCAAGGGCGGCGTCTTCGGCCCGGACGTGAACTTCCCGATCCCGGTCGCGGAAGACAACAACCCGACCAACACGGGGTGCCTCGATCGTAATCCCTGATCGAAGCGCTGGAGCATGAAGCACGAGGGGCGCCCGGACCAAGTCCGGGCGCCCCTCTGCTTGCTGATGACTGATGACTACTTCAGGAACTGCTCCGGCGCATGGTACTCCATCCCGAACGCCTCAGCCACGCCCTGGTACGTCACCTTGCCCTCCACGACGTTGAGCCCCTTCACCAGCGCGGGGTCCTCGCGCAGCGCCTGCTTCCAGCCCTTGTTCGCGAGCTTGAAGGCGTACGGGAAGGTCGCGTTGGTGAGCGCGAGCGTCGACGTGCGTGGCACGCCGCCCGGCATGTTGGCCACGCCGTAGTGGATGATCCCGTCCACCGTGTACACCGGGTTCTCGTGCGTCGTCGCCTTGATCGTCTCCACGCAGCCGCCCTGGTCGATCGCGACGTCCACGATCACCGAGCCGGGGCGCATGAGCTTGAGGTCCTCGCGACGGATCAGCTTGGGCGCCTTCGCGCCGGGCAGCAGCACGCCGCCGACGACGAGGTCGGCCGTCGCGATCTGCTCGAGGATGTTCGCGCGGTTGGAATAGATGAGCTGCACGTTCGCCGGCATCACGTCGCTGAGGTAGCGGAGGCGCGGGAGCGAGGTGTCGAGGATGGTGACCTTCGCACCCATGCCGGCCGCCATCTTCGCCGCGTTCACGCCGACGATGCCACCGCCGAGGATCACGACCTTGGCCGGGGGAACGCCGGGGACGCCGCCGAGCAGCACGCCGCGGCCGCCGTAGAGCTTCTCGAGGTACTTGGCGCCTTCCTGCACCGCCATGCGACCCGCGACCTCCGACATCGGGATCAGCAGCGGCAGGTCGCGGTTCGTGAGCTCGACCGTCTCGTACGCGATGCAGGTCGCGCCCGAGTCCATGTGCGCCTTGGTGAGCTTCTCGTCCGCGGCGAAATGGAAGTAGGTGAAGATCGTCTGGCCCTTCTTCATGCGCGGCCACTCGACGGCGATCGGTTCCTTCACCTTGATGATCATCTCGGCGTCCTTCCAGACGGCGTCGGCCGTCGGGAGGATCTTCGCGCCGACCGCGGTATACTGATCGTCCGAGAAGCCCGAGCCGTCGCCCGCGCTCTGCTCGACGAACACGGTATGTCCAGCGGCCACGAGCGCCTCAGCGCCGGCCGGGACGAGCGAGACGCGGTTCTCGTTCGTCTTGATCTCTTTCGGGATGCCGATCTTCATATGCAGGATTGAGGATGAATGATGGAGGATGAATGCGTTGCTGGCGGCAGAAGGCGGAGAGGGCGCTGTCCCATCTTTCATCCTCCATCCTTCAGCCTTGTTCCCTACACGGGCCCCAGCCTGACCACCGTCTGCTGGTCGACCGCATAGAAGTCTCGACAAACCGCCGCCACCTCGCCAGCCGTGACGGCATCGACGCGTGCCAGGAGCTCGTCGAGCGGGCGATAGGGCTCCGAATAGAGCTCCACCGCCGCGGCGCGGTACATCCGCGCCGACACGCTCTCCATGGAGAGCGTGATCTGTCCCTTCAGCTGCTGCTTGCCCATCGCGAGTTCGTCGGCGGGGATCCCTTCGCCGCCCAGGCGCGCCATCTCGGCGCGCACCGCGGCTGCCGCTTCCTCGGCGCGCTCGGGCGCGCAGCCGACGTAGATGCCCTGCGCGCCGGCGCTCACGTGGAAGCTCTGGAACGAGTGCACCGAGTAGGCCAGACCCAGCTCCTCGCGCACGCGCTGGAAGAGCCGTGAGCTCATCCCGCCGCCGAAGAGCGAGTTCACGACCATCAGCGCGTGGCGCCGCTTGTCGCCGTGCGGCACGATCGCGTTGCCGAAGACCAGGTGCATCTGCTGCGAGTCGCGCTCGATCGCCTGGTCGCTCGGGCGGGCCGGGCGTGCGGGGGGCACGCGCGAAGGCGCGCCGCTGCCGCCGGGGAGCGAGTCCCACCCTGCCGACTTCAGGACGTTGAGCAACTGCTCGTGCCCGACGTTCCCCGCCGCCGCGACGACGACGTTCGCCGCGCGATAGGCCCGGTCGTGCAGCGCGCGCAGGTCGGGGATCTCGAGCGCCTCGACCGTCTCGGGCGTGCCGAGGATCGAGTAGCCGAACGGATGGTCGCCCCAGAGCGCCGCGTTGTGCAGCTCGAAGACGACGTCGTCGGGCGTATCCTCGACCATCGCGATCTCCTCGAGCACCACGCCGCGCTCGAGGTCGAGGTCCGCCTGGCGCAGGACCGGGCGGAAGATCAGGTCGAAGAGGACGTCCGCCGCCTGCGGCAGGTGCTCGTCGAGCACGCGCGCCTGGAACGACGTCTGCTCGCGGCCCGTGTACGCGTCGAGCGAGCCGCCGAGCGACTCGAGGGCGAGGGCGATCTCCTTCGCCGTGCGCGTGTCGGAGCCCTTGAACACCATGTGCTCGAGGAGGTGCGACACCCCCATCTGCTCACGCGCTTCGTGCAGTGAGGCGGAACGCACCCAGGCCCCCAACGACACCGACCGCACTCCCGGCATGTATTCCGAGAGTACGGTCAGTCCATTGGGCAGGACGGTCCGTTGCACGCCGCGCTCGTTGGAGGCGGCGGTCACCACGGAGCCCTCAGTCACTCGTCTTACCGGCCCCCGCGGCCGCCGCGGCGGTCACGATCGCCGCCGCTGCGCGGACGGTCGCTGCGCGGCGGACGGTCGCCACCTTCGCTCGAGCCTCCCTCGCCGCCCTCGCTCGACGCCGGGGCGTCGGGCATGCCTTCGGGCTTCGGGAGGAGCGCCTTCATCGAGAGGCGGAGGCGGCCACGCTCATCGCGGTCGATGAGCTTCACCGTCACCTGCTCGCCCTTCTTCACCACGTCCTCCGGCTTCTCGACGCGCGTGTGGCGCATCTCGGAGACGTGGAGGAGGGCCTCGGTGCCCGGCATGATCTCGACGAAGGCGCCGAACGCCGTCACCGACTTCACCGTGCCCTGGTAGGTGTCGCCCACCACCGGCTCGGCCGTGATCGCCTGCACCATCTGGCGCGCGCGCTCCATCGCCTCGCCGCCGACGGCGGCGATGGTGACGAGGCCCGTGTCGTCGACCGTGAGCTCGGCGCCGGTCTCGTCCTGGATCCCGCGGATCGTCTTGCCCTTCGGGCCGATGAGGTCGCCGATCTTCTCGGGGTTGATCATCATCGTCACGATGCGCGGCGCGTACTTCGAGAGATCCGCGCGAGCGGCCGGCAGCGCCTTGTTCATCTCGCCGAGGATGTGCAGGCGGCCTTCCTTCGCCTGCGCGAGCGCCTCGACCATGATCTTGAGGTCGAGCCCCTGGATCTTGATGTCCATCTGGATGGACGTGATGCCGGCCGCGGTGCCCGCGACCTTGAAGTCCATGTCGCCGAGGTGATCCTCGGTGCCGAGGATGTCGGTGAGGATCGCGTACTTCTTGCCTTCCTTGATGAGGCCCATCGCCACGCCGGCCACCGGGGCCTTGAGCGGGATGCCCGCGTCGAAGCAGGCGAGCGAGCCACCGCAGATGGACGCCATCGACGACGAGCCGTTCGACTCGAGGATCTCCGAGACGATGCGGATCGTGTACGGGAACTCCTCGAACGGCGGCAGCACCGCCTGGATCGCGCGCTCGGCGAGGGCGCCGTGGCCGATCTCGCGACGGCCGGTGCCGCGCATCGGCTTCGCTTCGCCCGTCGAGAACGGCGGGAAGTTGTAATGCAGCATGAACGACTTCGTCGTCTCCTTGGCGTCGTCGATGTTGTCCATGCGCTGGACGTCATTGCCGGTGCCGAGGGTCGCGACGACGAGCGCCTGCGTCTGGCCGCGCGTGAAGAGCGCCGAGCCATGCGTGCGCGGGAGGACCGACGCGTCGATCGAGATGTCGCGCACGACGTTCGGCTTGCGGCCGTCGACGCGGAGGCCCGTGTCGAGCACCTGCGCGCGGAGCGCGTTGTACTCGATGTCGCCGAGGATGTTGCCGACCAGCATGACGTGGGCCGGATCGAGCTCCACTGCCATCTCGGCCTTGATCTCCTCCTTCACCCGTTCGACCGCCTGGACGCGCGTCGCCTTGTCCTTCTGGTTGATCGCGGCCTCGATCCGCTTCTCGGCGGCCTTCGTCACCGCCTTCTTGACGTCGTCGGGGATCTCGGTCGTCATCCACACCATCTTCTCGGTCTTGCCGAACTTCTTGAGGAGCTCCTCCTGCATCGCGACGATCTCGCCGATCCCCTTCTGGGCGATCTTGAGGCCGTCGACGATGTCCTCCTCGGACACTTCGAGGGCACCGCCCTCGACCATCATGATCGAGTCGGCCGAGCCGGCGACGATCATGTCCATGTCGGAGAACTCGAGCGCCTGGAACGTCGGGTTGAGGAGCCACTTCCCCTCCACGCGGCCGACGCGGACGCCGGCGATCGGGCCAGCCCACGGGATCTTGCTCGCGATCAGCGCGAACGAGGTCGCGATGAGGCCGAGCACGTCATGGTCGTTCTCCTGGTCGGCGGAGAGGACGTAGATGACGACCTGGACCTCGTTCTGGAAGCCCTCCGGGAAGAGCGGCCGGATGGAGCGGTCGATGATACGGCAGGAGAGGATCTCCTCATCGCGCGGACGGCCTTCGCGCTTGATGAAGCCGCCCGGGATCTTGCCCGAGGCGTACATCTTCTCCTTGTACTCGACGGTGAGCGGGAAGAAGGGCAGCGAGCTCTTCTTGTCGCTCACGGTGACGGCGGCGAGGAGGACGGTCTCCCCGTAGGTGATCAGGCACGAGCCGGCGGCCTGCTTGGCCATGCGCCCGGTCTCGATGACGAGGGGGCGGCCGGCGAAGGTCCGCTCAATGCGATGCATCATTCTGTTTTTTCTCTGGACTGTGCACGAAGCGCGCGATCCGCGTCAGTGCGGTCGCGCGCTCGTGGATGTGGGGCGCTTAGTAGCGCAGGCCGAGGTCGGCGATGATCTTGCGGTACCCCTCGACGTCGGTCCGCTTGAGGTACTTGAGCAGGCTCTTGCGCCGCTCGACCATCTTCAGGAGGCCACGGCGGCCGTGGTGATCCTTGAGGTGGGTGCGGAAGTGCTCCGTGAGGTAGTTGATACGCTCAGTGAGGACCGCGACCTGCACCTTGGAGGAACCGGTGTCGGTCCCATGCTGGCGATGCTTGTCGATCGCCGCCGATTTGACGAACGCCATCCTGAATCCTTGCCTGCGCAGCGCAGTGCGTTGAGATGCCGATTCCGTTGTAGCACGGTAAGTTAGCGGGCCTTCGCGCAACTGTAAAGCCCCGCGATTTCGAGAGTTGCGACCCGTCCAGGCCGGCCGTTTTGCCCCCGTTCAGGGCCCCTCAGGAGCCGAGCCAGCCTAGCACGAGCCGCTTCAGGTCGTTGAAGGTCACCGTGAGGAACAGCGCGCCGATCGCCACGAGGCCGATCCGCATGTACCACTCCTTGACCATCGGCGGGAACGGCTTCCGCCAGGCGCTCTCCGCCACCTGCAAGAGGATCTGCCCGCCGTCGAGGAGCGGGATGGGCAGCAGGTTGAGCACGGCCAGATTGATGCTCAGGAAGGCGATGAGCCCCCACAGTTCCACGCCGCCGGCCTGGGCCGCCGCGATGCTCGCCCTCGCGATCTCCACCGGCCCACCCAGCTGCGTGATCGAGACACGACCCCGGAAGAGGTTGCGCAGGATGCCCAACACGGCCCCCGCCTGGCGCCACGTCACGCCGACACCCCTCGTGATCGCCTCCGAGAAGCCGATCGGCGTGCGGATCACGTTGCCACCGACATAGACCCCGATGAGCCCCACCGACTGCTTGTCGCCCGCGGGCGTCGTGACCTCGTTCGCCTCGGGCGTGACGACGATCGTCTCGCGCGCGGCCCCGCGCGCCATCACGAACGTCACCGGCTTGCCGGGCGACGCGAGGATCACGCGCTGCACCTCGTCCCACCGCGTGATCGACTGGCCGTCGAGCGCGACGACGCTGTCACCCGGAAGGATGCCGGCGCTCACCGCCGGCTTCCCCGTCGCGAGCGAGTCCACCACCGGCGTGAGGTACTGGTCGCCGATGTGCGCCACGAGACCGATCGAGACGGTCACCGCGAGCACGATGTTCATGAAGACGCCCGCGAGCAGGATCACGAGGCGCGAGGCGAGCGGCTTCGACTCGAACCAGCGATCGGCCGGGATCGGCTTCGGCCCATGCGGGATCATCGACTGCTCGTCCCAGTGCTTCGACCGCTCGGCCTCCGGCGACTCGCTGCCACCCTCGAGCACGGCAGCCGTCTCGTCCTCCTTGCTCGCCATGCGCACGTAGCCGCCGATGGGCAGCCACGAGAGCGCATACTCGGTCTCGCCGCGGCGGAAGCTCCAGAGGGGCGAGCCCCAACCGAGCGAGAAGCGCGGCGCGTACACGCCGGCCCACTTGGCCGCGAGGAAATGGCCGAGCTCGTGCACGAAGATCACGATGCCGAGAACGAGGACCCAGGCGAGCCAACTGAACATCAGCGGTACTCCTTCACGAGGGCGCGCGCCTCGGCGTCGGCCGAGAGCAGCGCAGGGAGGTCATCTCCAGAACGGTCCGAAAGGCGGTCGAGTGTCATGCCGATCGCCGCCGGGATCCCACTGAACGGTAGCGACCCTTCGAGGAAACGGGCGACCGCGGCCTCGTTGGCCGCATTGAACACCGCCGGAGCCGCCCCGCCCTTCCGCCCCGCGGCGATGCCAAGGCCGAGGGTCGGGAAGGCGTCGTGCCGTACCGCCTCGAACGTGAGCGGGCTCGTCGCCACCGGATCGAAGCGTGGTACCCCCGCGTCCTCCACCCGGTCCGGGTATCCCAGCGCATAGAGGACCGGCAGTTCCATCGACGGGACACCCATCTGCGCGATGACGCTGCCGTCCTCGAACTCGACCATCGAATGCACGATGCTCTGCGGATGCACCACCACCTCGATCCGGTCGTACGGCACGCCGAAGAGCAAGTGTGCCTCGATCACCTCGAGCGCCTTGTTGGCGAGCGAGGCCGAGTCGACGGTGATCTTGCGGCCCATCGACCAGGTCGGATGCTTGAGCGCGTCGGCGAGCGTCGCGCCGCGAATGCGCTCGGTATCCCACGACCGGAACGGTCCGCCCGAGGCGGTGATCACGAATCGTCGGACCCCGGCGACCGGCAGGAGTCCTTCGCCCGCACCGCCGATGCGACCGGCGAGGCACTGCAGCAGCGCCGAGTGCTCGGAGTCGACGGGGATCACCTCGCCCCCGCCGGCGCGCGCGGCGCGCCGCACGAGCGCGCCGCCCATGACGAGGGACTCCTTGTTGGCGAGCGCGACGCGCTTCCCCGCCCCGACGGCGGCGATCGTCGCCTCGAGGCCCGCGGCGCCCACCACGGCGTTGAGCACGATGCGCGCGTCGGGATGCGTCGCGGCCTGCACGAGGCATTCGCGTCCACGGCACCATCCCGCGGGCGCACCCGTGTCGCCGTCGTCGACGAGCCCCACGAACGCGGGCTTCCACCGCGATGCCGCCGCTTCGAGTCCCTCGCGATTGCCGTGCGCCGTCAGCGCCGCGAAGCGGAACCGCTCCGGATGCCGGGCGACCACCCGCTGCGCCGTCTCACCGATCGAGCCGGTCGCGCCGAGGAGCGCGATGCCGATCGCTGCGCTCACCTGCCCACCTTGAGCAGGAGGTCGAGCAGCACGTAGGCGATGGGGATGGTGAAGAGTAGCGAGTCGATGCGATCGAGCACGCCGCCGTGCCCGGGGATGAGCGTCGAGCTGTCCTTCACGCCGGCCTGCCGCTTGAGCAGCGACTCCGCGAGGTCGCCTACCTGCGCCGCGACGCTGAGCGCGACGCCGAAGGTGAGCATCGACACCCAGGTGAGGCCGAGTCCACCGTACGGCGCGAGCAGGAACTTGAAGTACGCCCACGTCCCGATGACGCACGTGAGCACCGCGCCCACGGCGCCGGCGACCGTCTTCCCGGGACTCACCGAGGGCATGAGCTTCGTGCGCCCGAACCGCTTGCCGAAGAAGTACGCGCCGCTGTCGTTGAGCCACGTGAGCACGAGCGGCAGCATGAGCAGCAGCGCGCCCGCGACCGCACCGACCGCGAACCGGTGGTAGCGCAGCGCGTAGGCGAAGGAGAGCATGCCGCCGGTGTACCATGCGCCGAAGATCGTCGTCGCGGTCGCCTCGAGCGGCCGGCCGTCGGCGCCGCGCGTCCACATCGCCACCGCGAGCAGCAGCGGTGCGAGCAGCGCGACCACGGGGAGCGGCGGCACCCAGAGGCCGAGACGCACCGCGTGCGTCGCGAGCGGCAGCAGCGCGGCGAGTGCGATGAGCCAGCCCGTCATCGGCCGCTGCCCCGCCGCGATCGCGAGGCGCGAGTACTCCCAGGCGGCGAGCGCCGAGGCGACCGAGAGGAGCACGGCGAGCGGCGCACCACCGAGCAGGACCGCGGCGGCCACCACGGGGATCGCGGCCACGGCGAAGAGGACGCGCTTGGTCAGCTCCGACACGCGGCCCTCAGGCGGGCGCGCGACCGAACCGGCGATCCCGGCTCTGGTAGTCGAGGATCGCTTCGTACAGGTTGCGGCGGCCGAAGTCGGGCCAGAGCACCGGCGAGATCACCAGCTCGGTGTAGGCCAGCTGCCAGAGCAGGAAGTTGCTGATGCGCTGCTCGCCCGAGGTGCGGATGAGGAGGTCCGGGTCGGGACAGTCGTGCGTGTAGAGCCGCTCGGCGAAGGCCTTCTCGTCCACCTGGTCGGGCTCGAGCGTTCCGGCGCGCACTTCCTCGGCGATGCGGCGTGCCGCGCGCGTCATCTCGGCGCGCGAGCCGTATGAGATGAACAGGTTGAGCGTGAGCTTGCGGTTGTGCGACGTCTGCGAGATCACGCGCTCGACCGCGGCCCGCGCCGTCGGCACGAGGCGGTCGACGTCGCCGAGCACGCGGACGCGCACGCCCTGCGACTCGAGCTCGTCGGCCTCCCGCTGGATGTACTCCTCGAGGAGCGACATGAGGGCGCTGATCTCGATCGGCGGCCGCTGCCAGTTCTCCTGCGAGAACGCGAAGAGCGAGAGGTACTCGACGCCGGCCTCGATCGCGCCCTCCACGACCTCGCGCACCGCCTTCATCCCGTTCCGGTGGCCGATCGGCCTCGGGAGCATCCGCTCGCGCGCCCAGCGCCCGTTGCCATCCATGATGATGGCGACGTGGCGCGGGATCGCGCCGTGCACGCGGATGCGGGAGAGGAGTTCCTGGGAGGTCATCGGGAAAGGGATCGCGGCGCGGCCGCTCAGACCTCCATCAACTCCGCTTCCTTCGCCTTCATGGCAGCGTCGATCCTGGCGATCTCGTCGTCATGGAGCTTCTGCAGCTCCTTCTCGGCGTGCTTCACCTCGTCCTCCGAGACGCCGTTGAGCTTCTTGAGGAGGTCGCGGCCGTTGGTGCGCGCGTGGCGGACCGCGATGCGGCCATCCTCGGCGAACTTGTGCACGGTCTTCGCGAGCTCCTTGCGGCGCTGCTCGTTCATCGACGGGAGCGGGACGCGGATGATCGCGCCCTGCACCGAGGGGTCGAACCCGAGGTTCGACTCGCGGATCGCCTTCTCGACCGCCTTGGTCTGGCTCTTGTCGAACGGCGTGACGACGAGGAGGCGCGGCTCGGGTGCGGAGACCGAGGCGCACTGGTTCATCGCCATCATCTGGCCGTACATCTCGACCTTCACCGTGTCGAGCATGCTCGGGCTCGCCTTGCCGGAGCGGACCGACGCGAACTCGCGCTTGGCGGCTTCGACGCCCTTGTCCATCGCGTTCTTCGCGTCCTTCAGGATCTGCTGGGTGCTCATGAGACGAGGGTCCCCACGGGTTCGCCGCGCAGCGCCTGTTGCACGATGCCGGGCGTGTGGATGTTGAGGACGATCAGGGGCAGGTCATTCTCCTTGCACAGCGTGATGGCGGTCTGGTCCATCACGCCCAGCTCGCCCGCCATGACATCGCGGTACGAGATGCGGTCGTACTTCTTCGCGGCCGGTTCCTTCTTGGGGTCGGCCGAGTAGACGCCGTCGACGCTCGTCGCCTTGATGATGACGTTCGCCTTCATCTGGATCGCACGCAGCACGGCCGCGGTGTCGGTCGAGAAGTAGGGATTGCCGGTGCCGGCGGCGAATATCACCGCGCGCCCCTTCTCGAGGTGGCGCACGGCGCGCCGGCGGATGAACGGCTCGGCGATCTCCTCCATCCGGATCGCGGTCATCACGCGCGTGTCGAGTCCTTCCTTCTCCAGCACGTCCTGGAAGGCGAGCGCGTTGATGACCGTGCCGAGCATCCCCATGTAGTCGGCGGAGACGCGGTCCACCCCCATCTTCGAGATCTGCGACCCGCGGACCATGTTGCCGCCGCCGATCACCATCCCGATCTGCGCGCCCATCCCGGCGATCGCCTTCACCTCGCGGGCGAAGCCGCGGATGGTGTCGAAGTCGAACCCGAAGCCGCGATCCCCGGCGAGAGCCTCGCCGGAGAGCTTCAGCAGGACGCGGGGATACCTCAGGTCGGTCATCGGGTGCTGGGGATCAGGACTCGCCCATCTTGAATCGCACGAAGCGCTTCACCGCGAGCGGCAGGCCGGACTCCTTGGCCGTCGCCTTCACGAGCTCGCCGATCGTCTG
>Ga0137353_1000145_pt1 | contig 13600 bp, 9 predicted proteins | sample EasRivERMLT760_2_FD_104759 | JGI IMG/M metagenome (GOLD analysis project Ga0137353, IMG submission 104759) | Soil microbial communities from meander-bound floodplain in the East River, Colorado, USA - East River MetaG ERMLT760_2 | ecosystem: Environmental > Terrestrial > Soil > Floodplain ...
CTTCGGCGACGGCACCATGGCGCGCCTGGACTTCATGCCCACCCGCGGCAACTCGGTGACCTTCGGCATCGAGATCCCCATGCGGCGGGACGTCCCGACCGGACGCACGAGGCCGCCGACCGATCGTGTCCGGGTCACGGGACCGCCGCGGCGTCCCGCCGCCGCCGACCTGCCTCGCACGCCCGCCCTCGTGGCGGCCATGCGCGATCTCACCGATGCGGCGGAGATGATCCGGCTCCTCGGCGTGCCGTTCCTCGGGCGAGACCTCCCCGAGCGCAGGCCGCCGCCCGTGCCAAGCGCGCTGGCGGAGCTTCACCGTCGGCTCTTTCCCAGGGGCGCGGCAGCCGCGGGCGCGCCGACGGGGACGCGGACCATCGAGTCCGAAGCGCGCCGCTTCCACGGGGCGGTCGAGGCGGCCTTCGTCGCCGTGCTCGAGGCGCCGGTCGCCGTCGGCGGTGCCACCGCGGCCGACGCATCCGGTGCGGACGGAATGACGCGCGCGCCACGCGTGCGCGCGGACGCGATCGCGCGCGCGGCACGGCGCATCCTCCTCGTCGATGTGCTCTTGCCCTACGACCGCCTCCTCGGACAGTCGCGCACGCCCGACACCATCCTGCGCTTCGGATTCCGTGCGCAGGGGAACTTCCTGCGCTGGATGCACAACGAGGGCGGCCTCTCGGACGGCGAGGCGACCCTGGTGATGGCGGTGTTCACGCAGCTGCTCGACGTGATCGAGCTCGAGCGCCACGCGCTGAGCGAGACCTGGGGGGAGCCGCGCTTCGTGTGGCTGCCGCTGCAGTACGCGCTGCGGCCGGAGGACCACGACACGCAGGCGGAACTCGACGCCATCGTCGAACTCGCGGTCGAGCAGCGATTCACGGAGCACAACTTCGTCTCGTACGTCATCAACGAGCAGTTCCAGTCGCACTTGAACCGCACCATCCTCGAGGCGCGCGACTACCACGTGCTCGTGACGCACGACTTCCGCGGGATCGACGACCGCGGCAAGCCCGACGAGGTCGCGTACTACCAGACGGTGCGCGGCTATCTCGCCGCCATGACGGCGCGCGTGCGCGAGTACGACAGCACCGGCACCTTCCCGACCTACCTGATCCTGCACGACCAGTGGTACTACTCGCTGCGCCACGCACCGCTGTTCCTCAAGCTCCTCGAGGACCCCACGCGCCACCACGTGCGCCTGCCGCGCGCGCAGCGCGAGTGGTCCGCCACGATCGACTCGGCCCAGGCTGCACTGCGTGCGGCGATCGCGGGCTCGTCATTGCTGCAGGAACAGCGCCGGCTCTTCGGCGACGACTGGCTGCGCGACCTCGTGAAGGTCCACGTCAACGTCACCAACCGCCCCGACCCGTCCTTCTGGAGCTGGACGCTCATCCCCGGGCTGCCCATCCAGGACAACATGCTCCGCGACCATCGCAAGCTGGTGTTCTACGACATCAGCGAGGCGGATCCCAATCGCGGGCAGGCGATCTACACGGGCGCGGGCGTCGGCGAGCACTACTCCAACGAGACGTGGGAGGACCGCGCGCTGCTCGTGCAGGGACCGGCCACGCTGCAGCTGAAGGCGGCGGTGCGGCACCTGCTGCTCGACAACGGCTTCCGCGAGGACCGGATCCCGCACGCGCTGCGTCCGGTTCCCAGACCCGACGATTACGACGCACGACGGCGTGCCGCCGTCGCGGGACGGGACTGGCCGCTGCGCGCGCTCGCGGCGAACAACGGGTCGGGATTCCTGCCGAAGGAAGTGAATGTCGCCAAGGCGGTGCTCTACACGCTCATGCCGTCCGGCTCGGTGATCTCGGTGCCCGACTCGTTCTGGAACAGCGAGTTCTGGGGCGCGGCGCTCTTCGGTGCGTCGCTGCGCGGCGTGCGGGTCCTCGTCATCGCGCCGAGCCACCAGAGCAACTCGGTCGAGGTCCCGGGCACGCAGCTGTTGAGCCGCGAGCTGCTCTCCCGGATGCTCGCGGCGCGCATCGCCTTCAAGCCGCACCTCGACTCCACGGGCGGACTCCTCGCGCTCGGGATCTTCGACTCCGCCGTCGAGGTGACCGACATCGCGGGCAAGGTCGATGCGGTGAAGGACCAGTTCGATGCGTCGCCCTGGCTGCGCAAACTGTTCGGCTTCCCGCCGAGCGTCTACCCGCAGCTCCGGAGCCTCGGAGATCGCATCAGGAGGCTCGGAGGAAGGCCCGCGAGCTGTCGCTTCGAGCGGGACGAGCGCACGCGGATCCACCTCAAGGCCAACCTCTTCGCCTCGCTCGAGGCCTGGTCGATGATGACCCTGCCCGACTGGGGCGACATCACCTGGGACTTCGTGCTCGCCCGCGCGGCGCAGATCCAGGGCGGCGCGATCGGCGTGTGCGGTCTCACCAGCTCGGGCGACGAGGAGAACTCCATCATCGACGTCGGCGGCGACAAGATGCAAAAATGGTACGGCGGCCTCGACAGCGTCACGCAGGAGCGGGCGATATTCTACAACGTCATGGGATCGCAGAACCAGAACACGCGCTCCATGCTCATGGACGCCGAGGACGCGCTCGTCGTCGCCAAGTGGCCCAGTGTCATCCCCTGGCTCGACATGATCTCGCTCATCGGGCAATCGCATTGGGTGGAGACACAGGCCGAGATCGACCGCTATCTTCCCAACATGGGCCCGATCCGCCGGACCATCACCCACTGGGGAAGACTGGCCTACTGATGAACCAAGTCCACACGCCCTTCCGCATCCTCGTGCTCTGCACGGGCAACACGGCGCGCAGCCAGATCGCCGAGGCGATCATCATGACGCGAGGCCTCAAGCGGCCCGCGGGGATGGTCATCGCCGAGAGTGCGGGCTCCAAGCCCGGCGCGAAGGTGAACGAGTACGCCGTCGTCGCGCTGCAGAACCACGGCATCACCTGGCGCGACAAGGTCCCCAAGAGCCTCGACACGTTCATGGGCCAGAAGTTCGACCTCGTCATCACCGTCTGCGACGACGCCAAGGAGAGCTGCCCCTTCTTCCCCGGCGCGTCGGTGCAGGCGCACTGGGGCCTCCCCGATCCGGCGGGACACATCTCGCCCGCGACGGCGCGCGCCGCCTTCGCCGGGACGTTCGACGCGCTCTTCGTGCGCATCAACGCACTGCTGCGCCTGCCGCTCGAGATGATGGACCCCGCGACGCTCAAGGCCGAGGTGCAGGGACTCCACGACCGCATCTCGGCGCCCACCCAGCGGACTTCGGCGCGCCTGCGCCACAACACCTGAGCCGCGCGACCGCGGCGCGGACCTGAAGCGACCGATGGGCGACCTTCAAGTTCTTCGCCGCGATTTCCTCGCCGCCTCCGGCGCCGCACTCGGCTCGCTCTTCCCGCTCGGCCGCGCGCTCTCGCCCGACGGACTCTGGCGCGCCACCATCGGTGGCCCCGCAGCGACCGCCGCCGAGCGCATGGCGTGGTGGCGCGAGGCGCGCTTCGGGATGTTCGTCCACTTCGGCCTCTACGCCATCCTCGGCGGCGAGTGGGACGGACGCACCGACTACGGCGAGTGGATCCGCAACAACGCGAAGATCCCCATCGACGAGTACGCGACGCTGCTCGGCAGGTTCGACCCCGTGCGCTTCGACGCCGACCGCATGGCGCGCCTCGCCGCCGCGGCGGGTCAGAAGTACCTCGTCATCACGACGAAGCATCATGATGGTTTCTGCCTCTGGCCGACGAAGCACTCGGCGTGGAACGTCGCGAACACGCCGCACCGGAAGGACCTGATGAAGTCCGTGGTGGACGCGTGCCGCGCGCACGGCGTGAAGCCGTGCTGGTACCACTCCATCATGGACTGGCATCACCCCGACTACCTGCCGCGGCGTGAATGGGAAGCGGCGGCGCGCCCGCCGACGGGCGCCGAGTTCGACCGCTACGTGACGTATCTCCACGCGCAGTGCGAGGAGCTGCTCACCCAGTACGGCGACATCGGCGTGATGTGGTTCGACGGCGAGTGGGAGACGACCTGGACACAGGAGCTGGGCAAGGCGCTGCTCGAGCACGTGAATCGCCTGCAGCCCGACTGCCTCGTGAACAGCCGCGTCGCGCCGCAGCCGCAGAACGGGCTCGAGGCGCGAGAGGGGAAGCCGACCTATGGCGACTTCGGCACGCCCGAGCAGAAGATCCCCGACCGCGGCATGCCCGGCGTGGACTGGGAGAGCTGCATCACGATGAACGGCAACTGGGGCTTCAATCGCGCCGACAAGGCGTTCAAGCCCCTGCCAAAGCTCGTCGAGATCCTCGTCGAGACCTCGTCGAAGGGCGGGAACCTGCTGCTCAACGTCGGGCCGGACGGTGCGGGCGCCATCCCACCCGAGTGCGTGGATCGGCTGCAGGGACTCGCCGCGTGGATGCGCACGCATGGCGAGGCCATCCACGGCACGTCGGCGTCTCCGTTCGAGGGCGCGCCGTTCCGTGCGACGCGCAAGGCGGATTCGCTCTACTGCTTCCTGCCCGCGTGGCCGAGTTCGCGCTACCTGTTGCTCCCCGGCGTGCGCACGCGCCCGGTGAGTGCGCAGATGCTCGGTCAGCGCACGCGCGATGCGCTGCCGTCGCGCATCGTGGACGAAGGACTGCTGGTGACGTTGCCCGAGCGACCCTCCGACGCGACCTGCTCCGTGCTCACGGTGCGGATGCCTGCGGCGATCCCCGCCGCGTACTGACGTACCGGCGGACGACGAAGAACCAGGGCACCCCGAGCACCATCGCGCTCAACGCCGCCGCCGCCGACGCGAACCCGTACTCGCCGTCGAGGAACGAGATCGCGGTGACCGCGACGAACACGCAGAACGGCACGAACGCGATGAGCGCGACGCCGACCGTGCCGACGGGGATCCGGAACGGCCCGCGCAACTCCGGTTCCTTCACGCGGAACCACACGAGCGCCGCGAACTCGAGCATCAGCGCCGCAGCGTAGAAGATCGCGTCGGCGACGATGAGGTTGCCGAACGGGAGCAGCGCGAAGAGGCTGTACGCCGCCGCCGAGACGAGGATCGCGACGTAGGGCGTGCCGCGCGAGTCGGAGCGCGCGAGGACCTTCGGCAGCAGGCCATCGAGCGCCATCGCGAACGGGATGCGCGTGTACACGAGCAGCAGCGCATTGAACAGCGCGATCGCCGACGCCACCCCCGCGAGGGCGATGAGCGGCGCGAGCACGACGCCCGCCGGGCCGGTCGCCGCGGCGACGATCGCGGGCCAGCCGCCATCGCTCCATGTGGTCCAGTCGGTCGCGCCGAGTGCGGGAAGCAAGGGCACGAAGTACCCGAGCGCGACCACCGGGAGCGCGATCGCGAGCGCCTTCGGATACGTGCGGGGCGCGTCGACCACCTCCTCACCGACTGTCGAGGCGTTGTCCCATCCGAAGTAGTTCCAGAGTGCGGTCGAGAGTCCCACGGCGAGCCCGGTGGCGAGTCCCTCGCCCGGCTTGAGCATCGGCGTCCACGGCGCGTGCGTGACGTTCGGCAGCGCGAAGAGCGCCACGAGCAGGAAGCTGCCGAGCACCAGCGACCCGATCGCGACGGAGAACCGCCCCACGGGGAGCGCGCCGCGCAGGTTGATCGCCGCCGCGCCCCAGATCATCACGAGCGCGATGATCCATCGCGACGTCTGCGAGAGGTCCGGCACGAACCAGGCGAGGTACTGGTTGAGCAGCGCCGGGTAGATCGCCATGTCGACGAGCGAGTAGAGCCAGGTGTACCAGCCGTTCTGGAACGCCCAGAAGTCGCCGAACGCGCGACGCACCCAGCGATAGTAGCCGCCCTCCTGCGGGAGCATGCTCGAGAGCTCGCCGATGATGAGGATCTCGGGGAGCGACCACAGCAGCGGGATGAGCAGCAGGATGAGGAGCGCGAGCCCCGGACCCGTGCCCGCGACGAGTCCCTCGAGCGTGAACGCGCCGCCGGAGACGTTGAAGAAGATGACGAAGACGAGCGTCAGCGTCGTGAGCGAGCGGCGGAGCATGGTCGGAGAAACTAGCCGCGTTGCGACCGACCCGTTACCGCGTCGGCGAGCCCGATCGGAGCCTGAAGTCGTATCTTCGGATCATGATCCTCCCCATCGTCCTCGCCTTCCAGGCCGCCGCGCAGCCGCCGGCCGTCCCGCGCCCCGGGCGCGATGTCCCCGATCGCGGCATCATCGCCACGGACCAGCGCGTGACGCCCGCCGGCGTGGAGTCGGTGTTCCGCGGCAAGATCGGCGGCGTGCACTTCGGTGCGAACGCGTCGGAACTCTGGGTCGCCGCACCGGGTGGTGCCTATCGAATGAACTGGCGCGAGAACGCCATCGTCTCGCATGGCGCGTTCGACGGACGCCCTGGCGTGCAGGGCATCACATGGGACGCGGTGACGCAGCGCGCCATCGTGACGAGCATCGGTCGCCTGCCCGCGTCGGTCGCGAACAGCCGCACACCGGGACGCCCCGAGCCTGCGGCCGCGCGCGTCATCGCGCAGGTGCGGGGCTTCGGCATGGAGTGGGGTGCAGCCGCGCGCGCCGGCAATCCGCCCGTTGCGACCATGTCGCTCCCCGTCGATTCGCTCGGCGATTACCTCGCCGGCGCACCGGCGGTCGCGGCGCGCAAGAACTCGAGCGGTCATCGCCCCATCACCGTTCCCCTCCCCGCGAACGACCGCCTCGGCATCATCGACGCGGACGATGGCGCGATACTCGGCTACGTGGAGCTGGGCGTGTTGCCGGTGGCGAGCGTCGTCAGCGCCGACGGATCGACGGCGTGGGTGAGCCTCTTCGGCGGCCCCAAGCCGACGCGGCGCGACCGCGCCGCGTCGCAATGCTGCGATCCGCGCGCCGAACGCGTGCGCGTGGACCGACGCGGCATCGCGGAGAATGGGAGCGTGGTGCGCGTGGACCTCGTGACGCGGCAGGTCACCGCCAACGTCGAGACCGGCGTGCATTCGAGCGGCCTCGCGTGGGACGAGGCGCGCGGCCTGCTCTACGTCGCGAACGGCAACTCCGACGACGTCTCCATCGTCGATACGAAGGACGCGAAGCGCTCGGGCACGATCGAGGTCGAGCCGTTCCACGAGCAGCGCATCGGCTATGCGCCGACGGCCGTCGCGCTCTCGCCGGATTCGCGCACGCTGTTCGTCGCGCTCGGTGGCATCAACGCAGTCGCCGTGTACGACGTGATGGGCGGACGCGCGTCGGACGCGCGGCTGCTCGGACTCATCCCGACGGGCTGGTATCCCTCGTCACTCGACGTGAGCGATGACGGGACGATGCTCGCCGTCGGCACGCTGCTCGGCGTCGGCTCGGGTCAAGGCACCACCGGTGGGCATCCGGGCGAGACGGGCGGCTACGTGCACGCCGTGCGCGGCTCGGTGAACGTGATCGCCCTCCCCGACGACGCGCAGCTGGCGGCCTTCACGACCAGTGTCGCGCAGAACAACCGGCTCACGCTGCGTTCCGAGACCCTGCGCGACGTGGTGACCGCGCGCCGCGGCGTCGCGCCCCGTGCCGTGCCCGAGCGGCCCGGCGAACCGAGCCCCATCCAGCACGTGGTGTTCATCATCCGCGAGAACCGCACCTACGACCAGGTGTTCGGCGACATCGGCAAGGGCGCGTCCGACACGTCGCTCACCATGTACGGCCGCGACGTGACGCCCAACGCGCATGCGCTCGCCGAGCAGTTCGTCCTCATCGACCACTTCTTCGCGAGTGGCGGCAACAGCGCCGACGGACACCAGTGGCTCACGCAAGCCAACGAGACATCGTATCCGTACTGGCCGCTCTACAACGGACGCAGCTATCCCAGCGAGGGGAATGACCCGCTCACGTACTCGAGCGGCGGATTCCTGTGGGAAGCCGCCCAGCAGAAGGGGAAGCGAGTCTCGGTCTTCGGCGAGTACGCCCCCGCCCCGCTCGACGACTCGGCCGCGGTCCGCACGCGCCTCATGAACGAGTGGCGCGACCGCGCCGCGCTGCCGGCCGGACATTTCCGCGAACGCTACAAGCGCATGTTCAACACGCGCAGCGAGATCCCGTCGCTCGACCGCGTGCTCGTGCGCGAGTATCCGGGATGGACGCAGGGCACGCCCGACGTGACGAAGAGCGAGGTGGTCCTCGACCATCTCCGCGAGTGGGAAGCGCAGGGCTCCATGCCCCACCTCGTGATGGTCATCCTCCCGAGCGACCACACGCAGGGCACGAGCGCGGGTTGGTGCACGCCCAAGGCGTGCGTCGCCGACAACGACCAGGCCATGGGCATGATCGTCGACGGCCTGAGCCACTCGAGCTTCTGGAAGTCGATGGCGATCCTCATCGTCGAGGACGACGCGCAGGACGCGGTGGACCACATCGACGGGCATCGCACCGTCGCGCTGGTCGCGAGCCCGTACGCGCGGCGCGGCGCGATCGATAGCACCTTCTACAGCCAGCCGAGCATGGTGAAGACCATCGAGCTCATGCTCGGCCTGCCCGCGCTGTCCATGTTCGACCTCGTCGCGACCGACATGCGCGCGAGCTTCATCGGCGCGGGAGAGGCGCCGGACTTCACGCCGTTCACCGTGCTGACGCCCGCGCAGAACCTCCACGACGTGAACGTGCGCGTGGGCGAGATCACGGGGCCGTTCGCGGCCGAGCGGCGCGCCGCGGCAAGGGCCAGCGCGCGCATGAACTTCACCGAGCCCGATGCGGCGCCGAGCGATCGACTGAACCGGATCCTCTGGAGCGACGCACGCGGATGGGGGACGCCCTACCCCGGCGTGAAGCACGCGGTCTTCTTCCCGCTCAGCGTGGACCTCGGGGACGACGAGCGAGAGGAGAAGGAGGAGCGCGAGGAACGGGCCGCGGCCGCGCGGCGCGCGCAGAAGGAGCGTCCGCGGGAACCGTAGGGTGCGATTCGCCGCGGATCCGCTCCGCTCCTGCTACCAACGGTTCACCAAGGGTTCACCAAGGGTTCCAGATCAGCGGTCCTTCAGTCCACGGACCCACCGGCCACGGTCCGTATCCGACGATCTGGCGCACGTTGTTGACTCCCTCGGCGTAGCCGGCGCCGAGGTCGTAGACCGTACCGGTCTCCCACGCGATCGCACGGTCGAGTCGCTTGCCGACGATCAGGCCGTGGTCGTTCATGCGGACCATGTCGTATTCCGGTCCGAGCCCGATGTCGGTGATGACGCCGTTCTCCCAGAGGATCGTGTGGTTGTCGCTGAACCGGCGGCCGAGCACTTTGCCGGAGAAATCGATATCGCGCGCCGTGAAGGCGCCGAGCACCACGACGGTCCCGTTCCTCCACATCACCGCGCCAGCCGGCGAGTTGCCCACCGCGCGGCCGGAGTCGTTGATCGCCGTCACCGTGCCGGTCCAGAGCAGCGTCGTGTCGCCGTTGTCCCACAGGATCGAACGCGCCGGCCCGACGGTCTCCCAGCTCGTGCCGACCACCTGCGCCCCGTTGTTGATGTCGGTGGGGAACACGAGCGCGCCGAGGTGGATGTCGACGCCGTGGCACCAGAGGATCCCCTCGGGCGTTCCCGGGCCGTCTGGATGCGAGACGCCCGCGATCTGTTCGTGGTCGTTGATCGCGAACGCCCATGCCTCGTAGCCATCGAAGCCGCGCAGGTCGGTCATCACGCCGTGGTCCCATTCGATGCCGTGGTAGCAATCAGTGTAATACGGCAGCTCGAAGGCGCAGCCATAGCCGGCGATGGTCCCGCTGTCGCTGATCGCGACGGGATGCGCGACGCCATCGAACTCCATCGTCCCGTCGATCATCGGGAGCTGGCTCTCTGTCCATCCGGTGCACGCCTGGCTCACTGCGATGAAGCAGGCGAGGCCGAGGGTGGGCAAACGAGTCGTGCGCATGGCGTGCTCCGCGGGAATGGGACAGGTTACAGTCCCAAGGTAGGACGCGGAACGCGGCGCAACACCTGTCAGGACTACTAGGGGTCACCCATGGCGAACATCCCGTTCACCGACAACTACCAGGACCTTTCCTCGTCCCGCGGCTACCAGTTCAAGTTCTTCTGCCAGAAGTGCGGCAACGGCTACATGTCCGGCTTCAAGACCAACACGCTCGGCGCCGCGGCCGCGGCGGCGGGCGCGGTCTCATCGCTCCTGGGCGGGATCTTCGGGCGCGCGGCGCACAGCGCCGAGCAGCTGCAACAGATGGTCGCCGGCCCGCAGCACGATGCGGCGCTCAATGCGGCGGTGGAGGAGATCCGGCCGCTCTTCAAGCAGTGCAGCCGCTGCGGCAACTGGGTCTGCGAGCCGGTGTGCTGGAACAAGAAGGCCCAGCTCTGCGAGACGTGCGCGCCCGATCTCGATGAGGAGATCTCGGCGGCGCAGGCGCAGGCGGCGAGAGATCAGGTGGTGGAGAAGGTGAAGTCAGTCGACTTCCTGGGGGACCGGGACCTGGCGCAGTCGTCAGTCCTCAGTTGTCAGAAGTGCGGCGCGCGGAACTCGGGCGGGAAGTTCTGCACCGAATGCGGGACGCCGCTCGCGGTGAAGAAGAAGTGCGGGAGTTGCGGAGCGGAGGCGGATGGGTCGCCGAAGTTCTGTCCGGAGTGTGGCAAGCCGTACGGATGACTCGGACCGCCCTCGGTCTCGCCGCTTCCGTCGCGATCGCGTTCGCCAGCCCGCTCACCGCAACCGTCGCGCACGCGCAACCGCTGCAGTCCGCTGACAGCGCGGCCTTCGTCCGCATCAACCAGCTCGGCTACCGTCCCGACGGGCCGAAGGTCGCGGTGGTGTGCGCGCTCGAACCGGTCGCGCTGCCGAGCTTCAGCGTCGAGACCGCGGATGGACGCCCCGTCCTCGGACCGCTGAAGGCGCGCGAGGAGCGCGGACTCGGCCCGTGCGTCACCACGTGGCGGCTCGACTTCAGCGCCCTCCGCGAGAGCGGCATGTACCGCGTGCGCGCCGGCGCGTTCTCGTCACCGGTCTTCCCCGTCTCCAGCGACGTGTATCGCGGCCTGGCCGACACGCTGCTCGGCTACATGCGCCAGCAGCGCTCCGGCTTCAACCCCTTCCTCGGCGACAGCGCACACAAGCTCGACGGACGGATCGTCGACCACCCGACGCGCAGCGGCGAGCACGTCGACGTGCGCGGCGGCTGGGCCGATGCCGCCGACTACCTGCAGTACGTCACCACGTCGGCCACGGCGACGTACCACCTGCTGAGCGCCTGGCGCGAATCGCCCGAGGCGTTCACCGACGCGCACGACGCGCGCGGACTTCCCGGCGGGAACGGCGTGCCCGACGTGCTCGACGAGGCGCGGCACGGGCTCGCGTGGCTCGTTCTCATGCATCCCGACGACAGCACGATGTTCAACCAGCTCGGGGACGACCGCGATCACGTCTACCTCGACCTCATCACCACCGACAGTTCCGACTACGGCTGGGGAAAGGGCAAGGATCGCCCGGTGTATCCGTGCACCGGAGCGCCACAGGGACTCCTGCGGCACAAGAACCGCTCCACCGGTTACGCGTCCACCGCCGGCAAGATGGCCGCGGCATTCGCGCTCGGTGCGAGCGCGTTCGCCGTGCGCGATCCCGCGTTCGCCGACACGCTGCGACGGAAGGCGCTGAGCGCCCATGCCCTCGGCCGCCGATTCCCCGGAGTGTGCCAGACCGCGCCAGCAAGCTCGCCGTACTTCTACGAGGAAGACAGCTGGGCCGACGACATGGAGCTCGGCGCGGCGATGCTGCACGACCTCACCGGTGACGCCGCGTACCTCGCCCAGGCGATGGAGTACGCGCGCCAGGAGCCCGTCACCCCGTGGATGGGCGCCGATACCGCGCGCCATTACCAGTGGTATCCGTGGCACAACGCCGGCCACTACGAGAGCTGGCGGCGCGCCTCGGCGTCGCAGCGCCGTGTGCTCGCGCGGTATTATCGCGATGGCCTCGCGCGCGTGGCCGCGCGCGCGGACAACGGGTTCCGAATCGGCATCCCGTTCATCTGGTGCTCCAACGACCTGCTCGTCTCGTTCGCGACGCAGGCCGCGTTCTATCGGGAGATGACGGGCGATGCGCGGTTCCGCGCACACGAGGAGGCCGCTCTCGATTGGCTCTTCGGAGCGAACCCGTGGGGAACGTCCATGGTGCTCGGCATCCCGCACGCGGGCGCGACGCCGCAGGCCCCGCACACCGAGTTGCCCGACTCGTTGCGACACGGACTCACCGGCGGGCTCGTCGATGGACCGGTGAAGCGGTCCATCTTCGAGAACCTGCGCGGCATCAGGTTGCTCGAGCCGGACGAGTACGCGCGATTCAACGTGGGTGCGATCGTCTACCACGATGACTGGGGCGACTACAGCACCAACGAGCACATCATGGATGGCACGGCGAACCTGCTCTACCTGCTCACGCGCCGCGGAAAGCGATCAGCGCCGTGACCGCGGCGAGGATCGCCATGAACAGTGTCCACGGGAACGGATTCGCGGCCACGAACTTCATCGACCGCCGCCCGTAGAGCGCCGCGAGGAAGAGCGTCTCGAGCGCGAGCACCCCGGCCGCACCGGCGACGAGCATCGGTTTCGGGTCCGTGAAGGCCGGCACGACGAGCAGCGCGCCGCCGATCATCTCGATGAAGCCCAGCGCGCGGAAGGCGCCGAGCGAGAGCATGCGCATCTGCTGCGAGAGTTCGCCGCCCTTGAATGTCTTGTACGCGCCACCGGCGACGAAGAGGAAGGCGAGGAAGGCCTGCAGGATCCAGAGCACGATGTTCATCGGGGCGCCTCCGGGCGGCGGGAAGTGGATGATGCGTGAGACTCGACGAAACACGCTGAACCTACACAGTGGCGTGGGGTATGAGCGAGTGGAGGAACAGGGCGATCATGCATGCCCTCCCACTGTGATGCGCGCGCCTCGAGGACGGGGCTGTCGAACGCGCTCCACTTCCTCCATCGCGTGCCGCCCACCGCAGCAGGGTCCGCGGCACCACTCGACAGGAGGATCAGATGCGTATCTCACGTCTGCTCGTCGCTGCCTTCCTGACGGCGGGTTGTATGCCCGAGGGATACACGCACGCAAGCGCCGAGGTCGGCGTGGTCGCGCCGGCACCGGAGCTCTACATCTACGCGTATTCGTCATCGATGTACGGCGCGTGGCGCACGAGTTACCTCATGTGGACGCCGGTGACGGTCTACTACGTGAGCGGCCACTATTATCGGCAGCCCATGCCACGCGCTCGCGCCGTGGTGGTGTACACCCGTGGCTCGGACTTCTTCTTCCCGCCGCGTGAGCGCGCGTGGAGGGGCTACGACAAGCGCTTCGACCACTCTCGTGCGCCGACGTGGTCGGACCATCGCCGGGCCAAGCACAAGGAGCACGGGCGTGGGCGCGGGCGGCCGGACGCGTAGCCGAACACTGAGGTAGTACAACAGCCAGCGGGGCGTCCCCCGCTGGCTGTTGCCTTTCATCCTTCATCCTCCATCCTACTTCCTTCGTCCTGCCTGCGGCGGTTCACTCACCGCCGCGAGGATCGCGCCGCACGCCGTGATCACCGGCGGCAACGCCGCCGCCAGCTGCGGCACCTGCTCGTTGAGCGCCACGAGCAGCGCGTTCGCGGGATGCACCGCTGCCAGTGCGCCGACGATGGCCATCGCCACGCC
>Ga0137353_1000146_pt1 | contig 13538 bp, 13 predicted proteins | sample EasRivERMLT760_2_FD_104759 | JGI IMG/M metagenome (GOLD analysis project Ga0137353, IMG submission 104759) | Soil microbial communities from meander-bound floodplain in the East River, Colorado, USA - East River MetaG ERMLT760_2 | ecosystem: Environmental > Terrestrial > Soil > Floodplain ...
CAGCAAGGTCTTCGCGGCAGCAGGCGAACTGGATGACGTCATCGCGCCGGACCGCTCCATCGCAGGGATCCCGTCGCAGAATATCATCCGTCCCCCCGGTAGGAACTCCTTCCTCGGATATAACCACAAGGGGATGGGGATCAAGCGCGCGACAGAGTTTGACCCGACGGGTGCATGTGCAGGTTTCACCAATCTCGTCGAGACGTGCGCAGGACCGGACCTTGGCGAGCTGCTTTCGCTCGGCGTCCGCGAGGCACTCGGACTTAGTACGGGGTCGAGCCTGTCGATCCTCGAGCAGCCGAGCATCGCCACTCGCGAAGTTCCCCTCGCGCCCATCCGGGTGCAGTTGCGTGCACTCAGTGGCTCTCCACTCCGCAATCCCGGCATCTCGATCAGCGCCGGCGCCCCCTCGGGCACTCCCATCGGCGGTCAGCTCACCGCCATCACCGACGCCGAGGGCATCGCACGGTTCGAGCAACTGGTCATCGGCAGCGCAGGCATCGTGCAACTGCTATTCCGCACCGGCGACGGGCTCGAGGTCCAGGCGGCCGCGATCGATGTGCGTCGCCCCACTCTCAACGTGAGCGTGCAGCCAGATGGAGCAGTCGACGGCGCGCCTTTCGCCGTACAGCCGCGCATCGAACTGCGTGACCACACCGGAGCACTCACCGCTCAGCCGGGCGTGGTGACGGCGAGCGTCGCCGCCGGCGCCGGCGCGGTCGGTGGTACGGCGGGCGCGACCGCCGACCTCACCGGCGGCGTTGCCCAGTTCTCGGGACTGTCCATCATCGGCACCGGGACGCACCGACTCCGCTTCACCTCCGCGAATGCGATGGACACCGTCAGCGCGGATTTCACCGTCGCCGCGCGACAGACGACCGTGGCCGTCTCCGTCAGTCCTGTCGACGCCGGTGGCGTCCTGATCACCGCCGGCTCACTGGTGGGCGATGCGGGACGGACCGTCCGGTTGGCGCCGAATGAAGCGAACGGCTGGGTCTTCACGCAGTGGGAAGTCGACGGCGTGAATGTCGGGCAGTCCGTCCCACTGGTGTTGACCGTCGATCAGGATCTGATTGTGCGCGCGCTGTTCACCGAGCGCAGCGTGGCCACTATCCGCTTGCTCAGTTCGCCGGAAGACGCCGGACGCGTCGTGCTGATCGAGGGGACCGCGACTGGCGAGGCTGGCCGCCAGGTGCGCGTGCGCGCCGAGCCCACCGCGGGGTATCGGCTGCTGCGTTGGGTCTCGGTCGAAAGCGGGACCAGCACGGCTCGCGGTGACTCGATTGAACTGACGCTCACCATCGATGCCGATCTCGAACTCACTGCCGAATTCGTGCGCAACTCGACGACGCTGACGCTGCTTTCGAGCGATGAGACGCGCGGCACCGCACGCATCATCGAGGGAGAGGCCAATGGCCTGCCCGACCGCGCGGTCCGGGTCGAGGCGGCAGCGGCGGAGGGGTATGTCTTCCGTTACTGGTCCGAGGCCGGCGACTCACTGAGTATCGCGAATCCGTTCCTCGCGACCGTCGAACAGGACCGCACGCTCACGGCGGTGTTCGGCACGCCTGCGCGACTGACGTTCCGTGCCGCGCCAACGCAGGGCGCGACGGTGGTCCTCGTCTCAGGAACCGATGTGGGTCCGATCGGACGAGCGGTCACGCTGCGGGTCGACCTGAACCCCGGGTATGCGTTGGCCGGTTGGACGCGCAATGGCGTGCACCGCTCTGCCACGAACCCGCTCTCGATCGTGATGACCGGCAACGAGTTGCTCGAGGCGATCGTGTACGCGATTCGTCCAGATCTCGTCCCGACGTTCGAGCTCGCGCCAGAGGCGACCCTGATCGGCTATCCATCCTCGCTGTCCGTTCGCTTCCGCAACGGCGGCTACGCACCTGCAACAGGGAGCTGGTCGTGGCGCGTGCATCTGTCCTCGGACCAGCAACTCGACGCCGCGGATCCGGTCCTGCTCACGCAGATGGAGTCACGAACGTTCGGCGTCGGCCAGTCCGTGACAGCGTCGGGGTCCTTCATCGTTCCGGTCGGCACCGCGAACGGAGCGCACTACCTGTTCGTCGTCGCTGACCCGCTCGATGAGTTCCTCGAGAACGACGACGAGAACAACAGCATCCATCGCGCCATCGACGTGCAGGGCGGCTGGCGCGTGCTCGAGTTCGCGTCCGAACCGCCGGAGGGTGGGCTCATCGAATTGGTCTCAGGGAGTATGGAAGGCCTGGCAACTCGCATGGCGACGGCGCGGGCGGTCCCGAATCCCGGATTCGAGTTCCGACTCTGGTGGCACCAGACGCCGGAGTACCGCGAGCGCTGGGGAGGCCAGAATCCGATCGAGTTCTCGATCACTGACAACTTCACGCTGGTAGCGGAGTTCGCGCGCGTCTCCACGCTCTCGCTTCATGCGCTTCCGGATACGGGCGGGACCGCAGTCATCACGCAAGGAGAGGCGACCGGCGAGCCAGGCCGATCGGTCACGGTGAATGCGACTCCGATGCCCGGTCACCAGTTCATGGCTTGGATGGAGGCCGACACGACGCTGAGCACGCTGAATCCGCTGGTCGTTCCGTTGCCGTCCGACCGCACGCTCTACGCCCAGTTCGGTCGCACGGCAACGCTCACGCTCCTTCCGGCCAGTCCTGCGGGTTCGGGCACCGTTGCACTGGTCGCGGGAACCGCGACCGGGTTCGCTGGTCGCTCGCTCACCGTCACCGCCACTCCCGCTGAGGGATATCTGTTCATGCACTGGACCGACGGCAGCGTGCTCGTCGCCGGGCCGAATCCATTCACGTTCGCTCTCGACGATGACCGCACACTGCAACCGGTGTTCGTACCCACCGCGAGCGTGTCCGTGCGCGCGACTCCTCCAGCCGGTGGCGAGATCGTCGTGGATTCCGGGTCTCTGGACGGTCCAGTCGGCCGACGGCTGCGCCTTCGGGCGGATCCCGCCGCGAAGCACGCGTTCCTCCGCTGGACGCGCGATGGCTCGTTGATCTCAGAGGCGAATCCCTTCTCCATGGACGTGACTGAGGCGATGGAAGTCGTCGGCGAGTTCGGAGCGACGGCCTCGCTCACCTTGCGCACTGAGCCAGCGAGCGGCGGGGGCGCGGCTGTGACTGCGGGCGCTGCGGATGGACTCGCCGGCCGTCCACTCACGCTCACGGCAAGCCCTGCCAGTGGGTTTGCCTTCCTCCGTTGGCTCGAGGACGGCGTGGTGGTGAGCACAGACAACCCGTGGACATTCACGCTGTCGAGCGACCGCATCTTGAGTGCCCTCTTCGCCGCGACGGCGCGACTGGAGTTGTTCGCGAGTCCCGTGGCCGGCGGGACGTTGCAGTTGGTCGACGGCGCGTTGGACGGGCTTGCCGGTCGAACCGTTCGACTCAAGGCGACCTCCGCCGCAGACTACCTGCTCACGGGTTGGACGGTCGACGACTCGACAGTCGCCGCGTCCGATACGATTTCGGTCACCGTCGTCCGGACAATGCAGGTGACGGCGCACTTCATTCAGGTCACTCCCCTTCTGATCGAACGCGCAGCGCGCCACCTACGCGGTGGGACGCAGCTGAGCGAGCAAGAGCGGTCACAACTCGATGCTCTGGGGAATCGAGACGGCCGCTACAATCTTGGCGATCTGCTCGCGTTGCTCGACCGAGCGAGCGCACTCTCGCCTGCCCTGCGGGCGCACATCGACTCGAGGAGCTTCCCGTGATCAGGATCAACCGACGAGCGTCGCGACTCTTCGCGCTCATTGCACTCGTCGCGAGCGGGCTCTCTTGCCGCGGCGACGGAGGCACGAGTCCCACGAAGCCGGGCGAGTTCTCCATTGTTGTCGAATCCGTCGACACTGAAGTCGGCGGCGCACTGGTGACCGTCTTCGCCACCGGCTTGCAGGTGGTGTCGGTGCCGGGGCAGGCGCATCTGATCGCCGATTCCACGGCGACTTCTCGAAGCATCGTGCTCCGTGGGCGGCCGGGCGCCGGTACCACCGTCATCGTGGTTCGGGTGAGCGACCGAAAGTCGGCGCCGACGGTCAGCGTCACGGAGGTGGCGGCCGGGTTGAGCGGCGGCTACGCCGAGCTGGCGGTTGAGGCACTTCGGATCCGCGTGGTGGGTCCGAAGCAGTGAGGGCGTGGCGAACATCGCCATCGCTTCGCCGAACAATGCCCTCCCACCGATCCTGGATCGGCGACCCCTGTCAGCGCTGACAGGGTTACCCGCTCGACGAACTGGTCCCAGTATCAGGGGCTGTTGAAAGGCGCGACGCTCGCGGAGCGAGCGATGGTGTTGCCGAGGTTCTCTTCTCTGCAGCACTCCTCGCTCGGCTTCCGATCGCCCGCGCAGTGCAAAGAACAGGTGCACGGGGCCGGCTAACGGGATGGTACGGTGCGGTGGGTAAACTCCAAAAGGAGTCGCGATGATGAGCGGCCACACACGTCAGGCATCTCGGCGGTTCGTATGGACTGCTGGAGGCGGACTCTCACTCTACCTCATTCTGTCCCTGCTCAGCCTCGGCGGCGTCACGGGCTGCGATGCTGACGCGGACGGGAAGCTCCCACAGGAAGGCTGCGCGCCGACGGCCCAGGCCACGGGGTCTGTCCAGCGTGTGCCGCACCCCACGAAGCCCACGAAGTGCACCGTCGTGTTCCTGCGCTGTCGCTACTGCCAGTACACGGCCGACGGATCGTTCGAAAAGACGGACACCAAACTCTGCGGTATCTGTCTCATCCGGGAGTTCTGATCACTATGCCGCCGGCTCTCCGCACTCTCATCGCTTCGCATTCGGCATTCTTCGCGACAACGGCCCTCGCCCTGTGGATCATCCAGAGCACTCAGATCGTGCCTCTGGATGCGGCCTCCTTCGCATACCTGGGCACGATCATCGTTGCATCAGCCTTCGCCTTGATTGCGCTGCCAGCTCGACAGGGCGCGGTCCTCATTGGGCTGCTCGCTGCGGAGATCTCCGCGGTCCTCTTCGTCGTCATGGCACGCACCACAATGCCGGTCGAACGCACGATCGCTCTAGCAGCCCTCGCATTCGTCGGTTCGGTGATCGCGATCATCGTCGTCTTCCGCACGCGCCCCGTCGTCGTCTCCCAAGTGAGTCTCGGTGCGTACGTGGGGTTCGCTGGCATCACCGCGCTGCTGGCGGGAGGAGCGACGCGAAGCGCGCTCATCGCCATCCTGGCGTTCGTGTTCCTCACGGGCTTCCTGGGTCTCGCAAATTATGCCGTGCAGCTGGTCCTGGAGCATCGCGCGGAGATGCGCACCGTCTGGCGCACGTTCGCGGCGAGGAGCGGACCCGTGGTGTTGGGGAGAAGCGTCATCCTCGTGTTCCCTGCCTTTGCGTTGGCTGCGGTCGGAGTCCTTGTCTATCAGGGACTGGAGACCACGTTGCACACGTCCATCTACGAGGATGTCGGCATTGTCAGGATGGATCCCTCAAGTGATTCGGCGATCGCGAAGCGAAGTCTTGAGCAGGATCTGCGATTCACGGTGCGCGAAGCCGAGCGCTTGGCCGGACTCCGCATGCGGAGGCAGATCGACTCCGTCGAGAGCGCGGTCGCCCTTGGATTGACGGCAACGCCGGCAGTCGTCGACACGCTCGTTGAAAGCTTCAGGCCAGCCCCGATTCCGAGCAAGCCATGTGATCGCTTGCAGTTTCGCATCCTCCGCAAGCGGATCACGTTCCGCAGTGGCTGCCGTGCGTTGATCGCCGATTACAACAGACGACTTGCTGGCGCCTACCAGTCGAAGACAACGGCGCTCCGCACACGGCTCACCGGTGCCGCTTCTCGTGGAGAGACGCGACTCGGCGATGTTATAGGCGACCTGCGCGCCGAGATGGAGTCCGCTCTGAAGAGCACGTTCGCCGATGTCGGCCTCACTGTCAGCGCGCTCTTCTTCATGCTGGTCGTCACACAGGCGATCGGCACCGCGATGCTCGCATGCGGACTTATCGCCGCGGTGCAACTGGTGCTCGGGAGAGTCGTGTTCAATGCACCGGGATTTGCTTCGTCCGGGGACGGCATCGGGCTCTCCACGCACGCCGGGAACACCATGCAACTCGAGCCGGGCGACGCGGAGCCACTCGAAGTCAAGATGCTGCAGCAGCTGCCTCTCGACCCTTCGGATCTCGCAGACAGCGATCGTGGGTGGTGGGTGTTCCCTGGAATCGGTCGCACCGGCGTGGGCTCGGTCGGACGCCTGAGCATTCCTCGGCCATTCACCGTGACGATGTCACGACTGCTCACAGGTCGACTCTGGATGTACCGCATAGACCCGGGTCTTCCTCGAGGGAACGCCGATCCTCCGGTCCTGACGAAGGATGGCGATCTGCTCTTCGTATGCATCAAGGTCCGGCCGTCTCAGCCGATAACCATCCGGCTGCAGGACGTGGTTGCATTTTCGCCTTCCGTACGACTCCAGTCCTCGTACACGACGCATGTCTCTGCGCATTTCCTCGAGCTCGGAAGCTTTTACTGCACAGCGCGAGTACCAGAGGGCGAGTCCGGGACGATCGTGCTGCTCTCTCAGGGAAGCCTGGTCGCCTGTCCCGAAGGCCCGAAGTGCACGCCATCGTACAGTACGCTGGCGTGGGACCAGCGAGCGAAGTTCGGACTCGCGCAGAGTCTGTCGATCGAGGGTGTGTGGTTCACCGAGCCGTTCCTCGTTTCGCGGGATCGCAACGCGGTAATCGTCGACGAGGGGATTCCGCCGAGACTCCAGTTTCTTCGTCGGTTCTGGCGACTGATCCGGTACATGGTGCTTCCGTTTTGAGGGCGTTCATGCGCCGCTGCCGGCTCGACCCCCATCGGAGGAACTATTCACCTGGACGCTGCGGCGACATGCCTGACGGAAGCCAGCGCGTCTCGGGTACGTCGTCAATGACAACGGCCAGCGGAAATGCGCGCGCTGGCCGTCTCCGTTCGGTCCTCCTCTTCTGCTCCTCCGCTCCGCCCACGGCGGCTCACGAACCGCCGCCAGCGCGCCGGTGCACGCAGCGGCCGACCGCGAGAGTTCACTAGTTCTTGGTTAGGTGCGGTTTCCACGAATGATCGCCTTCCGGATGTCGACCGCCTCTTTGCAGGCATTCCATAAGCTCGCGAGCTTGGGAAACAACTTCATGAGACTGTCGAGGACCGTACTCGCGATCGAGCAAGACTCCTCCTGCTCGACAGAATCCGTCGGTCGAGGCTGGATTGCCGCCGCGCCTGCCCATCGTCTGCCGACGTATCGCGCGAACGACTGCATTTCTTGCACGAGGAGAGCCTCTGGAGGCGCGAGCGAGCTGGGACTGTCGACGTAGTTTGTCCAGTGTCTCGGCATGCTCGCGCCGAAAGCCTGCAGCGCGGCCAACGTCCACTCGCGAAAGCTCGCAAAGGCCTCTTCGGCGCGAGGGTTCATCGGCAGACTCAGGACGACTTCAAGCGCACGATGGAACTCCCTCCAAGCTTCGACAGGATTTCGGACCGGGGCGTCCCCGGCGGACGAACTGGTTCCCATTCGATCTCCATGTGTGAGCGTCCCTCGCGTGCTCGGCGAGCACCGCGTGCGACACGTTGTGCGCCCGATATCGCACCTTCGGCCACTGCACGCATCCTGTCAGTACTGACAGCTTGACCGCCCCCGTTCCCGCCCCTACCGTGCCGCGCGACGGCGACCCTCGCCGTGGCTCTCTCACTGGAGCGCCGCATGCACCGCCGGCCGATCCTCGTCGCACCGCTCGTCTTCGCCGTAACCATCGCCGCCCCGCTCCACGCCCAGTGCGGCGGCGTCGAACGCTGGGCCATCAAGATGGCCGCCGACCCCGCCGCCGCAGGCCTCGCCACCGCGACGCCCGTCGCAACGACATTCCACGACCTGCTCCAACTCCCCCGCCCCGCCTCCCTAACAACTCGCGCCGCGACCGAGCAGGTCGTCCGCGTAGTCGACGCCTACCTCGTGAAGTTCAAGAAGGAAGCCGGCAAGGACGGCGACCAGGACTACCACCTGGTCATCTCCGACCAAACCCTGCAATACACGCAGAGCGGCGACACAATCCCGTCCCCGCACAGCTTCATCGCCGAGATCCCCGACCCCGACTGCGTCTCCGGCCGGAACTCCACCGTCACCACCCCGAGCCACGTGCAGGCGCAGCTCCAGTCGGTGCGCACCGCATTCGAGCAGCACTTCCCCAACATCTCCTCCGGCTGGAACGAAGCCCACGGCATCCCCGTCCGCCTCACCGGCGTCGTCTTCTTCGACTTCCCCCACGGCCAGGTCGGCCGCTCGCCGCGCACGCTCGAGCTGCATCCCCTTCTCAAGATCGAGTTCAACCCGACGACCACCGTCGCGACCGCGCCGACGTCGCCCGGCCTCGTCAACGCCGGCTTCGAATCCGGCGACTCCGGCTGGACCGCGACCACCGGCGTCCTGGTCTCCGGCAACGAGCCGCCTCCGTCCGAAGGCACCCGTCGCGCCTGGCTCGGCGGCCACGGTGCGCGCGCGACCGATCAGCTCTGGCAGCAGGTGACGCTGCCCGCCACTGCGACCGCGATCTCCATGACGTTCGCGCTGCGCGTCGAGACCGAGGAGGAAGGCACCGTGCCCTACGACTCCCTGCGCGTCCGCATCCGCGACGCCAACGGCACCTTCCTCAAGAACGCCGCCATCTTCACGAACCTCCACGCATCGAACAGCTACGTGCTCCGGTCGGTAGACCTGTCCGCATACCGCGGCCGCACCGTGCGACTCAGCTTCGAGTCGAAGGAGGACGGCAGCTCGGCGACGTCGTTCGTCGTGGATGATGTGCGGCTGGTCATCGAATCGCCCTGACGATCAGACCGGGCCGGTCCCCGCGGCCCCATCAAGCTGCTGATGGTGATGCCGAAGATGCGCGGTGGACAACCCAAGGCCCTCAGCGAGCGTCAGCTTCCCGAGGAACGGATGCGTGACGCGCTGCGAGGGCCGGCTGCGCGCGGCTCCCAGTGCGTCGAGGAACTGCTCGCCCGCCGCTTGCAGCGCGAGCAACAATGCGTGCTGGTCGAAGGGGCCATTCCCGGGTCGGACCTCTCGCACGGCCGGCACGCCGGTCGGCATGCGCCCGCGCCGGAGGATGCGCGGGAGGTACCATAACCGGAGCAGCAGCTGTTGCCATCGTGGCGTGCGCATCCGGAATCCGCCCTGCCCCGCGAGCTCCGCTATCGCCGGGACATACGATAGCCGGAGATGCTCGGTGATCTCCGCCGGACTCCACTTCCCCACGTCGCGCGCCGCGTTCCATCGGGTCGCGGCCATCTGCGTCGCGCTCGCGATGTACGCGGTCAGTGCCTGACGATGCGCGGCCACGGCCGCGTCGAACGCCGTATCCTCAGTCATCGTGCGCTACGGCGCTCGTCGCATCGTGATGTGCACTGCGGCACTATCCACGGGCACGCATTCGATTCACCGCCCCGCGGCGAGGTCGCTGTTCCACGATGCGACCGCCAGCAGCCACCGGCCGTCGACCTTCCGCAGTTGCCAGAGGACCTTGCCGGTGTCCGCGACGGCCTTGGTCCCCGCCGGCGCGCCGGGTCCCGGCGTGAAGCTCGACACGTATCGTCCGCGCATCACTGCGATCGGACCACTCGCGACCACCGCGTCGACAGTCACGGCACCGGAGAAGTTTCCGGAGGCGCGCACCGCGGCATTCACACGCACCCAGTTCGCGCGTCCTGAATCAGTCGGCGCGTTCGGTGCGAGCCACACATAGTCCTCGGTAATCCCCGTGGCTGCGGAATCCAGTGCACCAGCGTTCAACCACTGGTACAGCGCGGCGGTTGCTGCCTCGACCTCCGGGCGTGCGGCGCTGGACTCCGCCTGGCTCCGCGCGATCTCATCGACTGGGGCCTCGGCGAGCCGGCAAGCCCCGCAGAGCAGCGCTGCCGGGACGATCCACGATGTGCGCATCGCATCTCCGATGAAATGGTGATGCGCTAATAGACTCCCGCGCCGCTCGTTCGGATAGTGACGCGAAGGCCTTCATGGAGGATCCCGGCCACGCGCGCCGCGGCGCCGCCCCGACCAGCAAGAGCAGGGCGACGACGAGGACCGCGATCACTCCGATGGCGCCGACCAACCATGCTCCCACGCTGCTTGCTCCGGCCGAAGGTCAGGTTGTGCTGTGGCCTTCCCGTTACCCAGGTTGCCGGCGTCCACCGACCGCTGTCAGCCCGCACGCGCGCGCGCCGAATAAACAGTGCGGGCGGCGTGCTCGAAAGCACGCCGCCCGCAACTCACGGATCATTCGCGCCGGTAGTACGCGCGCTCCACTCCTTCATATCGGCCCGCGGCCAGGCAGCACCGCTTGAAACCGCTTACCGGAACCGCATGGGCAGGGATCGTGGCGCCCGAGCCGCTCGATCAACTCCTTGTCTCCGTGCACGATCCGGTCACCACGCCCAACACGCCTCTCGCTCAGGGAACCCCCGGCGACGCTTGCTGGTGCGCTCAAAAGCAGTGGAGATCGTCGAGGTCGAACCGCTTGTGCTTCGCCATACTGCCTCCTTGAGGGTGCGCGCTCAATCTAGCGCAGATGCCCCGAGGTGTCAGTCTCGGGCTGCTACGTCTTCATGCGTCAGGCAGGGACCGCCGGCTGATGCCACTTCGAGTACGCCCAGAGCGCCCGGTCCAGCTCGCGCATACTCACCCCTGACGCCTTCGCGATCTCCCGCGTCTGCTCGACGTACGCCTGCCACAGCCCGAAGTCATAGTCGGCGGCGGTCGCATCGCACGACAGCGACCACAGGGCGCGAAAGTCGAGGATCGGATACCGCCGCGGCGAACAGAAGTGCAGGAACACCGACGCCGTCGGCCAGCTGACGCCTCGCAAGAGGGTGAGCACTTCAATGGCGAGCCGCTCGTTCCGGGTCGCGAGGGCGACGGTCGTGATCTCACGGACGAACTCGGGCGGGTTCGACGCGCACAGCGACTTGGACCGTGCAGTCTTCCAGCGCGCGACCCGAAGGAACTCAGCCTTCTCGAGATACCCGCGCTCCTTCGCGGCCACGCCGACGGCCGTCGGAACGGCATCGTCCATCGCGTCGCCGTACTTGGCAGCCCAGTGCCCGATGAGACGCGGAAGGAAGCGCAGCTTGAATCGCATGTCGTCAGGCGTCCCGACGGCCGAACAGGAACAACTTGACGGAGCCCAGCAGTGTGGGACGCTCAATCGCCATGGCCGCCATGCGCCGCTCGTACGCCGCGATCTCTTGCTCGGTGAGGCCAGGTCCCCACTCGAGCCGCATCCCCTTCTCCGCCGCCCATTCCAGAACGCACGATCGAATCAGTTGCCGATGCTCGAGGGGGATCTCGACGCCCGCACCCTGGCCTCCATTCGGTACGCTCCCGCGTCGCGATGACCATGTCATACGCCAACCGTCGTTAGCCAGCCCGCGGACGAATGCTCACGTGCTCATCCACCTCACGCCCACCGGCACTCAGATGCGGCCAAGCGAACGCCAACCCGATGAGCGCCGCGACCGGAATGAGGTAATCGCGCATCGTGGCGTCGGGTTGCCGCAGCAAGAGGCTCAGCACGTTCAGCGCGAGTGCGCCGATCGCGATGTACGCTCCCAGTCGACGCCCCGCGTACAGCAGCACCGCAGTCCAGCAATAGGCAGCACCGAACGCCGCGAGCAGCACCACGCCGAACACGCTGATCGGAACCTCCGCCATCGACTTGGCACCGAGGAGCTTCGCACCGACGACTGCCGCGAGGCCGAGCAGTGTGAGTACGCCGCCCAGCCCAAACAGGCCGGCGACGACCCTGACGATGGTGGAAGCTTCGCTCGGGAGCAGCGGGCCCCGATCGGGTGCGGATCTCTTGACGTGCATCGGCCTCTCTCGGTGAACGGCTGGCAGGCTGCACACTACCGTCTGGCGCCGCCCCGTACCACCCCCGATACTCTCGTCATGCGCACCCTGCTCCTCGTCGGCGAGTGGGCTCATCATCACGCAGTGGGGGAAGTACGCCGACTGGCCCGCCATCCGGACCGTCGGCGTCCGCTGTAAGGCGTGTCTCATCGACAACGAGCGGTACCCGGGCTACTGGGCCTACCTCACCTGCACCGAGTTCACCCCGTAGCCGATGCGCCTCCATCGCACAGTCGCCACCGCACTCGCGCTCCTCGCGCTCCTCGCACGCGCGCATCCCGCACTCGCGCAGGCCCCGTCGGACTCCGCCGAGCGCGCGAGCACCGGATGGGACATCCAACCCTCCATCGGCGTCGCGCGCCACTCCCCCGTCGGCTACGACTGGGGAATCATGGCCGACCGGAGTCATCTCTTCGTCGGCGTCGACCTGCGCGCGACCGTGCTTCACCTCGGACGCGTCCGCCTCTACTACGCCCCATCGCTCACGCCGCTGCTCGTGCTCTCGCACGACCGGTCGGACGGTTCATCCGAGCCGCAGCGCTCCACCGCGCATGGCGCCGGCGTCGCGCCCTTCGGCGTCGGACTCGGCGTCGCGCTCACCCCACGCGTCAGCATCTTCGGCGCCTCGCGCGTCGGCTTCATCCAGTTCGACCGTGTGATCCCGGTCCCCAACGCGGCGACCTTCAACGTCACGCTGGAATGGGGCGCCGAGCTCGAGTGGCGCTCGCGCACCGGACGCGCGCTCACCGTGGGCTACAAGTTCCATCACCTCTCCAACGTCTACACGGCGATGGAGAATCCGGGCGTCGACGCGAACGTGTTCACGGCCGGATACGGCTGGCACTGGCGCGGGCCGCGGAGGCGTTGAACTGCGCTATGGGTAGATGTCCTTGCGGTCCCCGATGGCCCGCACCTCGACCAGCAGGATCGCATCCGCGATCAGGTAGACCACGCGATAGTTGCCGACTCGGATGCGCCAGAGGTCATTGGCGCCACGCAACTTCTTGCAGCCCGCCGGACGGGGATCGTCTGCGAGCGCTTCGATCCGCGGGAAGATGCGATTGATCGCCGCGTCCGGAAGCGCCTCGAGTTCCTTGCGAGCCGACCGCACGAAGCGGACGGTGTACTTAGGCACTCCGCTTCAACCGACCGGCGCGGGTGAGGCGTGCGCGCACGGCGGCGAGAGACTCCTTCGGCTCACCGGAACGACGACGCGCCATCGCAACGTCGACGAAATCTTCCCAGAGTGCGCGATTCCGCCGCAGGTCGATGACGACGGCCGTCTCGCGACCTTTCGCGTCGCGTAGATACTTCACTCCTCGCAGCGTCTTCATGGGTCGAAATCTAGGCCCCCCGCGCAGGCGTGGCCAACCCGCACTTCGCCTCCAGTACCGTTCCCCCGCGATTCGCGAGACGCGCCGACCGAGACGACAACGGCCAGCGGGGCGTCCCCCGCTGGCCGTCGACTTTCATCGTTCATTCGTCGTCCTGCATCCTACTTCCTGCGCCCCACTCCCGGCGGCTCACTCACCGCCGCCAGGATCGCCCCGCACGCCGTGATCACCGGCGGCAGCGCCGCCGCCAGCTGCGGCACCTGCTCGTTCAGCGCCACGAGCAGCGCGTTCGCGGGA
>Ga0137353_1000147_pt1 | contig 13459 bp, 17 predicted proteins | sample EasRivERMLT760_2_FD_104759 | JGI IMG/M metagenome (GOLD analysis project Ga0137353, IMG submission 104759) | Soil microbial communities from meander-bound floodplain in the East River, Colorado, USA - East River MetaG ERMLT760_2 | ecosystem: Environmental > Terrestrial > Soil > Floodplain ...
ACGCGGCGCGTGCGGCTCATGGCGATGGACGTGCCATCGGCGATCGCGACGCACGGGCACATCCCACTGCCCCCGTACATCACGCGCGCCGACAACGCCGCCGACGCGGAGCGATACCAGACGGTCTTCGCGCGTGAAGAAGGGTCGGTCGCGGCGCCGACGGCGGGTCTGCACTTCACGCCCGAGTTCCTCGCCGACCTCGCGGCGAAGGGCGTGAGGCGCGCCGACCTGGTGCTGCATGTGGGCGTGGGCACCTTCAAGCCGGTCGAGGTCGAGGATCCCGCCGAGCACCAGATGCACGAGGAGTGGTACCAGCTGCCGCCGGAGACTGCGTCGCTGCTCGCCGCAACGCGCGCCTCCGGCGCGCGCATCTGCGCAGTGGGCACGACGAGCCTGCGCACGCTCGAGAGCGCCTATACGGGCGACGGCGCCTTCCGCGACGGCAGCGGCGAGACCTCGATCTTCATCCGTCCACCGTATCGTCCGCGCGCGATCGACATGCTCGTCACGAACTTCCACCTGCCCCGCTCCACGCTGCTCATGCTCGTCGCGGCGATGGCGGGATTCGAACTCACCATGCACGCCTACGACGTGGCGGTCCGCGAGGGCTACGCCTTCTATTCGTACGGCGACGCGATGCTCATCCGCTGATGCCCGACTTCACGTTCACGATCGATGCGACTGAGGGAAGCGCGCGCTCCGGCGCGTTCACCACGCCGCGTGGCGTCGTCGAGACGCCCGCCTTCATGCCGGTCGGCACGCTCGCGACGGTGAAGTCGCTCGATCCGGTGGAGCTGCGCGCGATGGGCGCGCAGATGATCCTCGCCAACGCCTACCACCTGCACCTGCGTCCGGGCGACGACCTCGTGCGCGACCTGGGCGGCGTGCAGCGCTTCAGCGGCTGGGACGGCCCGATGCTCACCGACTCGGGTGGCTTCCAGGTGTTCTCGCTCGCGCAGCTCAACACGGTGAGCGAGGACGGGGTCGAGTTCCGCAGCCACATCGACGGCGCATTGAAGCGGTTCACGCCCGAGAGCGTGATGGGCATCGAGACGAACCTCGGCGCCGACGTGATCATGCAGTTCGATCATGTGATCCCGGGACAGTCGGAGCATGCTGAGAGCAAGGACGCGAGCGAGCGCAGCGTGCGCTGGCTCGCGCGCTGCCGCGCCGAGTTCGACCGGTTGCACGCGAAGGGTGGCGCGCCGCGCCAGGCGCTCTTCCCCATCGTGCAGGGCGGGATCCACGCCGACCTGCGGCGCGAGGCTGCGGCGGCGATCGGCGAACTGGGTGAGCGCGGCACCACCGGTGATGCGGGCGCGCTGGCCGTGCGCCCGGGACCCTGGTCGGGCTGGGCGATCGGCGGCCTCTCGGTGGGCGAGGAGAAGCCTGACATGTACGCGATGCTCGAGGTCTGCGACGCGGCGATCCCTCGCGACCGGCCGCGCTACCTCATGGGCGTCGGATACCCCGAGGACCTCCTCGAGGGTGTGGCACGCGGGGTGGACCTCTTCGACTGCGTCGCCCCCACGCGCTTCGGCCGCACCGGCGCGATGCTCACCAGCCGGGGGCGCGTGAACATCAAGCGTTCCGAGTTCCGCCGCGACCCGCGGCCCCTCGAGGAGGGGTGCGCGTGCAGCACCTGCCGGCGATTCTCGCGCGCCTACGTGCGGCATCTCGTCGCCGCGGAGGAGGTGCTGGGGCTCCGTCTCCTGAGCCTGCACAATGTACATTTCCTCATCGCCCTGATGCGCCGCGCCCGCGAGGCGATCCGCGCCGGGACGTTCACCAGCTGGAGCCGCGAGTGGCTCGCGCGCTTCCATGCCGGATCCCTCCAGACCACGGACTGACCCCAGTGCATCCGATCCTCTTCCTGCAGGCCGCAGCGCCCGCCGGCCCCTCGCCGTACGGCTCGATCTTCATGTTCGGCTCGATCTTCGCGATCTTCTACTTCCTCGTCATCCGGCCGCAGGGCAAGCAGCGCAAGGAGCATGAGTCGAAGGTGATGTCGATCAAGAAGGGCGACCAGGTCGTCACCGCCGGCGGCATCGTCGGCGAGGTCGTGCACATCGCGATGGGCCAGAAGGATGGCCAGTCGACCCCGACCCTCACCGACCACATCACGATCAAGAGCGCCGAGTCGCGGCTGGTGATCGTGCGCAGCCGCATCTCGTCGGTCGGCAGCGAAGAGCTCGAGCAGAAGTAGCATGGCGATCCTCCCCATCACGGTCCTCGGCCAGCCGATCCTGCGGCAGGAGACGACGCCGGTCGAGGCCGTGACGGACGAGCTCCGCAAGCTCGCGGACGACATGATCGAGACGATGCGCGCCGCCGAGGGGGTGGGCCTCGCGGCGCCGCAGGTGGGGCGCGGCGAGCGGCTCTGTGTCGTCGAGGTGGAGGACCAGCTCCTCACGCTGTTCAACCCCGAGATCGTCGCGCGCGAGGGGAAGATCAAGTGGGAGGAGGGCTGCCTCTCGATCCCCGAGGTGTACGGCTGGGTGGAGCGGTCGCAGCGCGTGAAGGTCCGCGCGATGGGCCGCGACGGCGAGACGGTGGAAGTCGAGGGAACGGACCTCCTCGCGGTGTGCCTGCAGCACGAGATCGACCACCTGCACGGCAAGCTCTTCCTCGACCACCTGAGCTTCCTGAAGAAGCGCACGGCGCTCGCGGACTGGGAGAAGGAGAAGCCGAAGTATCCGGACGGGCTGCGGATCCTCGAGGCCGGTGATTCGGAGATGAAGCCCGAAGGGTGAGCGCGGCGGGCCGGGGTGCCTCTTTCATCCTTCATCCTCCATCCTACAGGCGTCATGCGCATCGTCTTCTACGGCACCCCCGAGTTCGCGACACCGCCGCTGCGCGCGCTGATCGGCGAGGGGCACGAGGTCGTCGCCGTCGTCACGCAGCCCGATCGTCCGCAGGGCCGCTCGCGCTCGACCCTCGTGCCGTCGCCAGTGAAGCTCGTCGCGCTCGATGAAGGGATCACCGTGCTGCAGCCCGACCGTCCGCGCGGCGACGAGTTCATGACACAGCTGCGTGCGCTCGAGGCCGATGTCGCGGTCGTCGTCGCCTATGGCCACCTCCTGCGGCAGGAGGTCATCGACGCGCCGCGGCTCGGCACGCTGAACATCCACGCTTCGCTGCTGCCGCGCTGGCGCGGTGCGGCGCCGATCCAGGCGGCCATGCTCGCCGGCGACACGGAGACCGGCGTCTGCGTGATGCGCATGGTGCTCGCGCTCGACGCGGGCCCGGTGCTGCTCTCACTGCGCACCGGGATCGACGAGATGGAGACCGCGGGCGAACTCACCGAGCGGCTCTCGGAGATGGGCGCCGAGGCGATCGTCGAAGCGGTGATGCTGCTCGGCGAGGGGCTCGCGACGGAGACACCGCAGGACGAGTCGCTCGTCACGTATGCTGCGAAGATCGACCGCACACAGGCTCGCATCGACTTCGCGACGCCTGCGCTGCACGTGGCGCGCACCATCCACGGCTACGACCCGAAGCCGGGCGCGTGGGGACTCATGCGTGGTGGCGAAGTGCGGCTGTTCGGCGCGCGGGTGCTGGCGGACCACCACGGCGACCCGGGCGAGGTCCTCGAGGTGGGCGAGATGGGGATGGTCGTCGCCTGCGCCGGAGGCGCGGTCGCGGTCGAGGCGGTGCACCCGGCGGGGAAGCGGCGCATCACCGCGCTCGACTGGGCACAGGGGCGTGGTGTCGCAGCGGGCGACCGCTGGGAACCCGCCGACGGGCCCGCGGCCTGACCCTGACTAGATTTCGGGCGTATGCCGTCCTCGCTCTCGATGGTCACCGACACCCGTTTCGCCGCCGCTGACACGCTTGCCGACCTCCGGGCCGGCCAGTTGCTCGACGCTGCCTTCGATCGGCGCGCCGCCGCACTCGATGCGCGCGACCGGCGTTGGACGCAGGAACTCGTGTGGGGGATGCTGCGCCGCCGCGGATGGCTCGATCATCTCCTCGCGCCGCGCGTGCGCGGCGGGATCGCGCGCCTCGACGGCGACCTCGCCGACCTGCTGCGCCTCGGCACGTACCAGCTCTTCCACATGGGGAGCGTGCCGCCCTACGCGGCGATCGCGCAGACGGTGGAGCTCGCCAAGCAGCGCCACGGCATGGGCGCGAGCAAGCTCGTGAACGCGGTGCTGCGCCGGCTCGACCGCGAGCGCGGCGATGCGCTCGCGCCAGCGCTGCCGTCGGATCCGGTGGAAGCGCTGGCGATCGAGGGCTCGCATCCGCGGTGGCTCGTCGCGCGCTGGGTGGCGCGCTGGGGCGCCGACGCGACGCGGGCGCTCCTCGACGCGAACAACAAGGAAGCGCCGCTCATCGTGCGGCCGTGGGGCCTCGTGCGCGAGCAGCTCGAGGCGAGCCTCGAGGCATCGGGTGTCGAGGTGACCGAGGCGCCGCTCATGCACGACTCGCTGCAGCTCGCGCCCGGCACCGTGCTCACCTCGCTCGGCGCGTTCCAGCAGGGGCACTGCTTCGTGCAGGATCCCGCGGCGACGCTCGTCACCGAGTACGCGGCGATCCCGGTGGGCGCGAAGGTCGCGGACCTCTGCGCAGCGCCGGGCGGCAAGTCGGTGGAGCTCTCGCGCAAGGCGAGCTACGTCACCGCGGCCGACTCGAGCGAGGCGCGCCTCGTGCGATTGCAGGAGACGATCGACCGCCTCGAGATCGAGCACATGACGGCCGTCGTCTGCGATGCGCGCGATGCGGCGACGCTCGGCACCTTCGACGCCGTGCTCGTCGACGCACCGTGCACCGGGACGGGAACGTTCCGCCGGCACCCCGATGCGCGCTGGCGCCTGCGCACCTCCGACCTCGCGGTGATGGGTGCGACGCAGCGCACGCTGCTTCGCGCGGCCGCCTCCGCGGTCGCGCCGGGCGGGCTGCTGATCTACTCGACCTGTTCGCTCGAGCCCGAGGAGAACGACGCGCAGGTGGAGTCGTTCCTCGCCGACAATCCCGGCTGGACGCTCGAGCCGCCGCCCGAGGGGAGCGTTCCCGCGACGGTGCTCGACGCCGGCCGGCTCCGCGTGCTGCCGCAGAAGCACGGCACCGATGGTTCGTTCGCGGCGCGGCTGCGCCGGGGAGCTGCTTGATGGCGCGCAAGGTCCGCATCGCCCCGTCCCTCATCTCCGCCGACTTCGGCAAGCTCGTCGAGGACCTGAGGATGCTCGAGGAGGGCGGCGCCGACTGGCTGCACATCGACGTGATGGACGGCGTCTTCGTGCCCAACCTCACCTTCGGCGCGAAGGTGATCGAGACCTGCAAGCGCCTCACGAAGCTGCCCCTCGACTGCCACCTGATGGTCATCGAACCGGAGAAGTACTTCGACGCGTTCGCGAAGGCGGGAGCGAACACGATCACGATCCACGTCGAGGCCGCACCGCACCTGCATCGCCAGGTGATGGGCATCAAGGAGCTTGGCGTGCAGGCGGGCGTGACGCTCAACCCGTCGACGTCGCTGGAGTCGCTGCGCGAAGTGGCGCCTGACCTCGACCTGCTCCTGATCATGAGCGTGAACCCCGGCTTTGGCGGACAACGGTTCATCCCGGCATCGGTGGCGAAGATCGCGCGGGCCCGGCAGCTCCTCGACGAGACGCGCAGCAAGGCGCTGCTCGAAGTGGACGGCGGCGTGGCCCGCGAGACGATCCATTCGTGCTGGAAGGCGGGCGCCGACACCTTCGTCGCGGGCAACGCGGTCTTCTCGGCGAAGGACCCCAGGGCGGAGATCGCGGCGCTGCGCGCGCTCTGCGCGGAAACGGCGTGACCACGAAGCAGCAGTGGGCGGTGATGGGCGTCGCGGTCGCCGTGCTCGGGCTCGCGCTCTGGTTCGCGACGGTGAGGCTGGGGAACGAGCTCTTCCCGCTCAAGATCGGCAGCCGCGCGCCGGAGTACACGGCGGTGACGCTGCCGCCGCGTGCCAGCAGCACCGGCGCGACCGTCGCGGCAGGGATCACGAAGGGCCCGGAGGATTACGCGGGCGAGGTCGTGCTGCTCAATATCTGGGCGACGTGGTGCGGACCCTGCCGTGTGGAGATGCCGTCGATCCAGCGACTCCAGGACAGCCTCGCCTCGAAGGGCCTGCGCATCGTCGCGGTGAGTGTCGACGACCCGGGGATGGAGCAGGCGATCAACAACTTCGCCGACGAGTACAAGCTCAGCTTCGAGATCCTGCACGACGCTTCAGCGCGCATCCGGCAGCAGTACCAGACGACGGGCGTACCGGAGACCTTCATCGTCGACCGCACGGGAGTGATCCGCCGCCGCATCATCGGTGCGGAGAACTGGGCGACCGAGGCGAACATCGCCTTCCTCGAGCGCCTGCTCGCGGAACCGAAGCCCTGAGGCGCGCGGGACCGCTCGCGCGGTCCCGCCCCGGCGCATGACTCGCATCCTCGCCATCGAGAGTTCCTGCGACGAGACCTCGGCCGCCGTCGTGAGCGGCCGCGCTGACGCGCCGTCGCTCGAATCGCTCGTCATCCTCTCGCAGGACGTGCACCGCATCTTCGGCGGCGTGGTGCCCGAGATCGCCTCGCGCGAACACCTCACGGCGGTCGTGCCGGTGGTGCGCCAGGCGCTCGCCGACGCGAGCCGCGGCTTCGACGACATCGACGCGATCGCGGTGACCCACGCGCCAGGGCTCGTCGGCGCGCTGCTCGTGGGCGTGAGCTATGCGAAGGCGCTCGCGCAGTCGCTCGGGAAACCCGTGCTCGGCGTGCACCACATGGAGGGGCACCTCTTCGCGACCGCGCTCGAGCATCCCGACGCGGCGCCGCCGTTCACGGCACTGCTCGTCTCGGGCGGCCACACGCTGCTGCTCGACGTGGAGGCGTGGGGCTCATACCGCCTGCTCGGCGAGACGCGCGACGACGCGGCCGGCGAGGCATTCGACAAGACCGCGAAACTGATGGGGCTCCCCTACCCCGGCGGCCGGCACATCGAGGCGCTCGCCGCGCAGGGCGAATCGGGGCGTTTCAAGTTCTCCAAGCCGATGCTCAACGGCGGGCAGAAGCCCGGCGACGACGACTACTACGATTTCTCGTTCAGTGGCCTCAAGACGGCGGTGCTGCTGGCCGTGCGCGAGAGCGAGGACCTCGAGCGCGACCGGCCGCACATCGCACGCGGCTTCCAGGACGCGCTCATTGCGACGCTGGTCGCCAAGACGATCCGTGGGGCGCGTGCGCTCAAGCGCAACCGGATCGTGCTCGGGGGCGGAGTCGCGTGCAACCGCACGCTGGTGGACGCGATGGCCGCGGCCGCGAGCGACGCCGGCGCACGGATCTTCGCGCCCACGCCGCGCCTCGCCACCGACAACGCGGCGATGATCGGCGCGGCGGCGCTCTTCCGGTTCGAGCGCGGCCAGCGCGACGGCGCGGCGCTCAATGCGCACTCGACGCTGCCGATCCCCGGCCTCGTCGCCGCGACGGCCGCCCGATAGCTTTCGCCGCCATGGAACCCATCACGCACCACCCATTCTCGTACCAGGTCGGCCCGCTCGAACTGACCGGGTTCGGCCTCGCGATGCTCCTCGCCTTCGTGATCGGCCAGTCGGTGTCGACCGAGGAGCTCGAGCGGCGCGGCTCGGCGTCGGACATCATGGGTGACATCACCGTCGCCGCGGTGATCGGCGGGCTGCTCGGCGCGAAGATCTACTACACGATCCTCGTCGGCGACGTCAGCGCGCTCTGGAGCCGCGCCGGTTTCGTCTTCTGGGGTGGGTTGATGGGCGGCATGCTCGGCAGCGTGCTCGTCGTGCTGATCAAGAAGGACAGCTTCGCCAGGATCTCCGACGCCACGGCGCCGGGCCTCGCGGCGGCGTACGCGGTGGGCCGCAGCGGGTGCTGGGCGGTGGGAGACGACTACGGCCGTCCCTGGAACGGCCCGCTCGGCGTGGCGTTCCCCGAGGGCGCGCCGGCGAGCACGGTGCGGAACCTCGTCGAGCAGTTCGGCCTCAAGGACTACGCCGACATGCCGCCGCAGCAGGTGCTCGCGGTGCATCCGACGCAGCTCTACGAAGTGGCGATGGGACTCGTGATGTTCGCGGTCCTGTGGCGACTGCGCGACCACAAGCATGCGATGGGCTGGCTCTTCGGCCTCTACTGCGTGCTGCAGGGCACCGAGCGCTTCATCGTCGAGTTCTTCCGCGCGAAGGACGACCGTTTCATCGGGCCGCTCACGGTCGCGCAGGTGATCGCGATCGGGTTCGTCGTGGCGGGGGCCGTGTGGATGCAGATGCGCGCGAAGCCGACCGACGCGCACCCCGGGATCCTCGCCACGCGCTGAACGGCGCGGGGCGCTACGCCTCGAGGATCACGACGCCGCCGGCCACATCGTGGGTGTGGCTCAGCGTGAGGTGAACGCGCTTCACGCCGAGTTCCAGCGCGCGGGCAGCGGCGCGTCCGGTGAAGTGCAGCGACGGCGGACCCTCTTCGCCGCGCTGGACCTCGGCCTCCTTCCAGCCGATGAGCTTCGCCTCGTCAGAGCCGGTGAGCGCCTTGAACGCGGCCTCCTTGGCCGCGAGACGCGCCGCGAGGTGCATCGCGGGCCGCGCGCGCGCGAGCGCGTACTCCTGCTCGTGCTTGGTGAACAGGCGGTCGAGCGCGCGCTGTTCCTTCCGCTCGAGCATCCCCTCGACGCGCACGATGTCCACGAGATCGAATCCCACGCCGACGATCATCAGGACCTCCGGAGGATCCGGCGCCAGAAGGAACCGCGGCGGCCACGCGAGTCGCCGAGCACGGGGAGGCAGTCGCGCCACCAGACGTCGGCGGCGTCGAACACCTGCTGCACCGCGAGCACCCACGTGCCCCAGGCGACTTCGCGATCGCCGGCGGTGGCGCTGCGCGCCGCTGTCCCCGCCGCGTGCAGCACGCGCAGTGCATTCCACACCGGGGCACCCAGCGTGTCGAGCTCGGCCTCGAGCGCGCGCTTGTCGGGCGCGGAGCGCTTGTGGCGCGCCAGCGCGAATGCGACGATCGCCTCGCGCCAGTCGCGCTCGAGGCGCGCCGCATCGAAGGCCGCGACCTGCCCGTCCACCGACTGCACCTTGCTCGCCGCGGTCCGTGCGACGATGAGCGGCTTGAGGATGCGGTCGTGGTCCGACCCCGGTGCCGATGGCACCGCGAGCGCGCGCAGCGAGCGCGTGAACTCGGGGAGTTCGTAGTCAGGCATCGGCCACCGAGAAGCGATAGTCACCCTCGAGCTCGCGGTCGCAGATCGCGGCGCGCTCGCCGGTGCGGTCCTCGAACCTCTTCACGAAGTCGGGGAGGCGCTCGGTCGTGAAGCTCGACCGCGGGAGTCCGAGCGCGGCGATGGCGCGTTCGATCGACCGCGGCTCGCCCTCCACCTCGACGAGCACGTCCATGCGGGGGAAGCACTCGATGCGCACCATCGCATCGTGCAGCGTGTACTGCTCGATCTCGCGGTCGATCTCTCGCGTGACGACGTAGCCGAGCCGCTCGAGCATCGCGCCGAGCGCAACGGGATCGGACAGGCCGCTCGAGAGCTCCTCTCGCACCTTGTAGCCCTCCTCGTAGGCGGCGGGACCCTTCCAGTCGAGCATCGCACGAACTTCACCGCCGCGATAGACCCGCAGGCGCAGCACGTGCCCGCGCAGCGCGAGCGTGCGCTCGGGTGAATCATAGCGGCGGTCCTCGAGGCGGCCAGCGTAGGTGAGCACGGCGCCCGCGGCGCCGAGCGCACGGCGCATCGCCGCCGGATCGGGCACGCTCGCCTTGAGCTCGACCTCACGCATCGCGGATCGCCTCGAGCACGCGCGCCGTGTCGCGCAGGTCGGCGAAGGTCGTCGCGGGGTCGTGCGACGCGAGTTCTTCCACTCCGTAGCCACCGGTGGCGACCGCGATCGCGCGCGCGCCGACACCGCGCCCGCAGTGCACATCGGCCGGCGTGTCCCCGACGATGATGAGACGCTCGCCCGGCACGGCGTAGCCGAGCAACTCGCTGGCACGCCGTTGCGCGATGGGCGGAAGCGCAGGCCGGTCCTCATGATCGGAACCGAACGCACCGACGACGAACCGGTCGAACGCGATGTCCACCGCACCGAGCTTCGCGCGCGCGCCGGCCACGACGTTGCCGGTGAGCAGGCCGAGCACGAGGTCGTCCGCGGCCTCGACCGCGTCGACGAGTGCGGGCACACCGGGCAGTGCGTACGCCCGGCGTCCGCCGCCGGCGAGCGCGGACAGGAGGTTCTCGAGATATCGCGAAAGGACGGCGGGCATCCTCGCGTCGATCTCGGCATCGGCGAAACCCCGCAGCCGCATCGTCTCGCGCACGATCAGCTTGTCGGTCTTGCCGTCGTAGCGGTACGAACTCGGACCTGCGGTGCCGAACTGCTCCACGAGCGCCGCCTCCATCGCGACGCGTCCCGCGCCGTGGCTCAGCAGGATCGTCCCGTCGATGTCGAAGAGGACCACGCGCTTCATCGGCGGGAGAGGTAGAGGCCGGCGATCACCGTCGCGGCGCCGGCACCCTGGAAGAGCGTCGGCACCTCGCCGAGCGCGATCCAGGCGACCATCACCGCGACGATCGGCTGCAGGTTGCCGTACATCGACGTGCGCGTGGGGCCGATGCGATGCACGCCGCGGTACCAGAGCAGGTAGGCGATCACCATCGCGCCGACGCCCGAGTAGACGACCGCGCCCCAGGTGAGCGGCGTGACGGCGGACCACTCGACGCGCAGGAGCTGCGGCGTGGCGAGCACGATGAGCGGGATCACGCCGCCGACGAGCGTCCAGGCCGCGACCTGCACCGCGTCCACGCGCTGCGTGATCGCGACGAGCCAGTTCGAGTAGAAGGCCCAGCAGATCACGGCGAGGAGGATCATGAGGTCGCCGCTCAGGTGGCCCGGGCCCTCCTCGCTCACCGTGCCACCCATCACGAGCGCGACGCCAGCGATCGAGAGGCCGATCCCGGCGATCGCGCGCATCGGCAGCCTGTCGTGGCCGAAGAAGCGCGCGACGAGCGCGATCGTCGCCGGACTCGCCGCGACGACGAGCGACGCGGTCCCCGCGCGCGTGAGCGCGATGCCGTTGATGAACAGCACCTGGTAGACGCAGTGCCCGAGCACGCCGAGCGCCATGAGCCGCCAGAGGTCGGCGCGCGATGGGCGCTTGCCGGCCCTCCAGGTCGCGAGCGCGAGCAGCACCACCGCGCCGAGCGTCATCCGCAGCACGTTGTACGCGAGCGGCTCCATCACCTGCGTGCCGTACTTCACCACCGAGAAGTTCACGCCCCAGATCGCCGACATGAGCACGAGGCTCAGTTCAGTGGCATGGGATGCAGGCTTGGCGTGGGGGAGCGCATGCTCGGCGGTCGGCACGAGGGAAAACTAATCGGCCGCGCGCGCGCCCTGCGGCCCGACTCTCGTCGTGCCTGCCGCCGCGGGGTATCTTCCGTTCATGCATGTCTCCTTCGCCCTCTTCGCCGACGCCGCGAACATCTCGCAGGAAGGGAAGCTCAACATCCTCGGCGTGTTCGACGCGCTGCAGGTGGCCAATCTCCCGGCGGTGCATCCGCGCGCCACGATGATCGTGCGGCTCAAGGCGCTGCCCGAGGATGTCGGGCGGCACACGCTCGCCTTCGGCTGGGTGAGCCCGGGCGGCGACGAGATCTGGTCGTCGGCGGGCGAGCTCGACGTGGGCGCGCCGCCGCCGGGGGCGAACGAACTCGACGTGCCGGTGATCGCGGCAATCGACCTGCCGATCCAGGAGCAGGGCACGCACGTGATGCGCGTGTCGCTCGACGGCGACCTCTGCGCCGAACTTCTGCTGCACGTGCGCGCGGGGACGCCGACCCTCCCCGCGATGGGCGGGATGGTCAGCTAGTCGGCGAGGCCGGGGACGCCCTCGCGTCCCTTGGCCAGTCGCACCGCCCGCTCGATCGCCTCCTCGAGCGCGGCGACGGCGAGCATCTCCGCCTGCGCGAGCGGCGCGCGCGGACCCTCGATTGGCGAGAGCGCGAAGACGATGTCGCCGTCGAAGCTCGATCCCGCCGGTGCGATGCGCCGGTGCAGCGCCGCGGTCGCGGCCTTCGCGAGCTGGTGCAGGTCGACCTTCGAGAAGCTCGCATCCAGCGCGACCACGGCGAGCGTGGTGTTCGGTGACGCGCCGTCACCGAAGGCGCGCTCCGGTCCGCCCGCCGCGAACACCGCTTCGGTGTCGGCGAACTTCCCGTCGGGGCGGCGTGCGCCGGCGATGATGCGCCCGCTGCCGTCGCGCACATCGCCGAAGGCGTTCACGGCGACCATCGCCGCAGCGGCGCAGCCCTGCGCCTCGCGCACGGCGACACCGAAGCCACCCTTCATCGCGCCCGGCTTGCCGAGCACCTTGCCGACGGTGAGGCCGGTGCCCGCGCCGACAGATCCTTCGGTGATGCCGTCAGGGCGCGCACCCTCGCACGCGGCCTCGGCCATCGCCGCGGTCGGTCTCGCGTCGAAGCGGCCGAGCGGCAGGAGGTCGAAGAGGACCGCGGCGGGCACGATGGGAACGACTCCTGCACCGACGGGGAATCCGCGGCCGCGCCGTTCCATCCAGCGCATCACGCCGGCCGCCGCGTCGAGGCCGTACGCGGAGCCACCGGTCAGCAGGATCGCGTCAACGTGGTCGACGCGGTGTCCCGGGTCGAGCAGCGTGAGCTCACGAGTGCCCGTCGAGCGCCCGACCACCGTCGCCGCCGCGCGATGGAACGCGTCGATGCCGCGGATCACCGTGCATCCGGTGGCACCGGGCTCGTCGGTGGCGTGGCCGACCGCGAGGCCGAAGCGTGCGAGTGAGACGCTCACGCTTCCGACGTGGGTGCGCCGCTCTCGGGGGCCGCCGACTCGAGCGCCATGCACGACGCGCAGAGCGTGACGCCGCGCATGTTGCAGATCTGGCAGATGAAAGTGCCGCAGCGCTCGCAGGGATATCCCTCCGAGGCGCGCTCCGTCCTCCCACACGAGCGGCAGATCATCGCATCGGTCTCACCCATGACTCCTCCTCTCAGTCCCGCGACGTGCTCACCGCGGCTTCTCGGCGAGGTCGTATTCGCGGATCTTCTTGATGAGTGTCGCGCGCGAGATCCCGAGCTCGCGCGCGGCGTGCGTGCGGTTGTGCGCGTGCGCGCGCAGCGTGCGGTCGATGTGCGCCCTCTCCACGTCGGCGAGCGAGCGCGGCTCGTGGTGCGACACCGCACCGCCGGTCGCGCCCTGCACCTCGCGCGGCAGGTGCGTGACGTCCACCGCCGGCTGTCCGCGCGCGACGAGCATCGCGCGCTCGAGCACGTTGCGCAGCTCGCGCACGTTCCCCGGCCACGGATAGCGCAGGATCGCGTCGAGTGCCCCATCGGTGAGCGTCGTCGGCGAACCCGGCACCGCCGAGGCGAGCGAGTCCTGCACGCTCGCGACGAGCTCCACGAAGTCCTCGCGCGAGCGCTCGCGCAGCGGCGG
>Ga0137353_1000148_pt1 | contig 13404 bp, 13 predicted proteins | sample EasRivERMLT760_2_FD_104759 | JGI IMG/M metagenome (GOLD analysis project Ga0137353, IMG submission 104759) | Soil microbial communities from meander-bound floodplain in the East River, Colorado, USA - East River MetaG ERMLT760_2 | ecosystem: Environmental > Terrestrial > Soil > Floodplain ...
AAAGGAGACCTCTGTAAGGAAGTTCATAACATCACATGCTACCTTGGTAATTTTATCATCGTTTAATAATTCTGCAGAATGTAGCAATGCAAGTGGTAATATACCATTATCATAAGCAAGTAAACCTTCAAACCATTCCCAATCCGGTGTTCTATTATCTTCATAATGTTTAATCAGCTTAAGAGTCAAGTTTCGCAACCTTTCGGTCATCTCTTCATCAAAAGGATTACTTTTCAGGTAATGACTGATCCCAATAATGGTATTGGCAATACTTCGTATAGATTGGAGTTTTTCAAAATTGGGTGCTGCCTCAAAAAATAACATCCTCCCTGTTTGGCAATAGGCATCATTTGGAGCATTGCCCAACAAATAACCCAATGCCCAGATTGTTCTGCCAAAAGAATCTTCTGAACCCACATCATCCAAAAAATTTCGGTTGAAACTAAGGAAATTTTTGAATGTGCCATCTTTGTTTTGCATATAATGAATAAAACTCAAATAGACAGAGCAATACTCCAGACACTGTGCATCCTTTCTTTGTCGGTAAGCCATAAGTACCATTAGCAATGCCCTGGAATTATCATCTAAGCAGTATCCGTCTTTAAAGTTTGGGATACCAAATTTTGCATGCTGAATAATCCCCGTTTTATCTGTTAATCGTTTGATGTGCGTGAGAGAAAAAGGCGGAAGGAATAACGGATCAGCAATCATTTCCCTGTTTCCGTCCGCTTTACAAGGTTTAGCGAGAACTTTTTTAGTAAGTTTCAGATATTTTTCTCCAATCATTGGCCATGTTGTTTTTTTTCCATGCTCAATTGATTTCTTTTGGAGAGCTTTCAAAGCATCAGGATGGTCGAACAATTCGATAAGTATTCCTGCAAGTTCATCCGAATCATTAAAATTAAAGAGTTTTCCCCTTCCTTCGGACAATAATTCTGCAGCATGCCAATAAGGTGTTGAAATAACCGCACATCCGGCTCCTATTGCATAAGAAAGTGTACCACTAGTAATCTGATTTTTATTAAGATAAGGAGTAATATAAATATCTGCTGCTGAAAGATATTTAAACAGCTCCGACTCATTGACAAATTTATTTAAGAATAAAACATGGCCTTCAACGTTTAGATTTTTAATTAGAACCTCGAGAAAATCTCGATACTCTTCCCCTGAATATCGAAGAACATTAGGATGAGTTTTCCCTAAGACTATGTATAAAACTTCTGGATAGTTCTCTATAACTTTTGGCAACGCCCGTATTACAGTTTCAACCCCTTTGTTACGGCCGATAAATCCAAAAGTGAGTAAAACTTTCCTGTTTTCCAGCTTGAATTGCTTCCTTGTTTCAACTCGGCTAAAATGAATATCAGGAACTCCATGTTCTATCAAAACAATTTTCTCTTTTGGGGTATTATAGATGCTGGTGAGAAACTCTACTGCTTTATGGTTCATGACAACAATTTTGTTGGCCATTTTGCATATTCCCGTCAAAACTTCTTTCTCGTTGTAAGAAGGCATATCAGGCACAGTGTGCAATGTTATCACAAAAGGTATTTTGAGTCGGTAGAGTAAAGACAAGATGTACACTCCATTTTGGCCTCCAAAAATTCCAAACTCATGCTCCAGAAAGCAAATATCGGCACCGATCTGATTGATAAAATTGGCAGCCTCCAGATAATCTGTTAGTTTTTCTTGATTGATAATAAATTTTACTTCTTCCGGATACCGATAAATTACGTCATGGTCACTTAGTGCCACCACAAATGTCTTATGCTCTTCTGCCACATTTTCATGAATACCCGTCATAGAATCAACAAGATTCTTTGTAAATGTTCCTATGCCACATTCACGTGGTGGATAAGTACCAATATAGACGAGTTTCATATCGAATATTGTTAATCAAAATAATGTTTAAGTCAAAATCTTTAGCGCAAAGAGATCATTAGTTCTAGGTCAAATCAATATCGAATAATTGCAATGGGGTAGTCGCAACTAATAACAAAACATATAATATAAGATCAAAACAATCGGAGTTGGAATCAACTATTCATTTGGTGAATAATTTTTCTACTGAGGGTAAAGTTCTTTAGCTATCTAAAAAATCTCTTAATTTTTAAAAATTTTAGATTTAAAAAAAACTATTTTGACAATAATTATTTCCATGTCCAATTGAAAGATCATTTTTCGGGACCATTATAAAAAACTAATACTTGGGTGCATTAGAATTATTTTTAGTCCAAATGATAAAATTTATTAATCATAAAACGAATTAAAAAATATAACAAACTGGTTATCAAAGATAATGTAATTATTAAGCTTAATAAATTTATAATGACATTGGGGATAAATTTCAATTTAGGATGTGTATAGTAAGGATCACGATGGAGTCTTTCGTGAATATTTTTCTTTGCTATTTTGATTTTCTTTTTGATGGCTCGTTTTTTTAAAAATTCTACACTAGATTAAATCAAAAACAGAACAGAAAGATTTAACACCTTTTCCACCTCTAAATTAGGTATTTAATTTTAAAAAAACTTACTTTTTTTTTAATTAAAAAATTAAACACCACAACTATTTAAAAAAAATAAGGCATTTTCGTTCAAAATCAAATAGCCAAATTAACGATAGTTGATGATTTTTATTTATTTTTTATAATATTTTAATTAACAAGACAATACAATAAAAAAATTCAAGACATTTACATTGAAACCCTCCAAAAACACCAATACCAAGTTACTATCAGGCTTTTAATACTGTCTTTTTTAAATACAGAACAAAAAAAATATTTAAAACAAAAAACCCTGAAAATATATTTTTTTCAGGGCTAAATTATTTTCTTATTTTTTTTCCGAGAACTCGAATGTAATTTACTAATTTCCATCTTTGATCGTCAGTTAACAACTCCCTATAAGATGCCATTGGTGCTTTACCTGTTGTTAATTTCCAAAATATAGCACCGTCCGGCTCATTAATAATATTTAAAGCCAGAAAATTTGCTGGTTTTCGTTCTAAAGTTAAACCTGCCTCACCATTGCCCTTTCCGGACAATCCATGACACAGCACGCACATTTGTTCAAAGATCTCCTTCCCTCCTTTGTAGGCATTGGGATCATTTTTAAACGGATTTTCAATAGTGTTGGTATATGCCGGAGCCATCCAATCTATCTCTTGCGCTTTAATTTTATTACACCCTAAAAGAATCAATACAAATACGATTAAAAACGAGTATTTACTTTTCATTGCTATAAAGTTTAAATTAAGTACATAAAATTACTTTTTTAAAACTGTACAAAAAATGACATTTATCATATTGATTTTCAACACATAAAAAAACCGTCTCATTACAAAAAAATGAGACGGTTTGAATTTATAATCAAAAATATTTATAAAATATAATCGGTATTTATAAAATTCGATTCTTTACTGTTTAATAAAGCCTGCAAAATTTCATTGTTGTAGTCATTGTCCTTTGAAGCTACAAAAGTTCTGATAGAGAATGAACGCAACGCATCATAGATACTCAAAGTTCCCACAGCGGAGTCTTTTCTTCCCGTAAAAGGATAAACGTCCGGACCTCTCTGACAGGAGCTGTTTAAATTCACCCTACACACTAAATTCACCAGAGTATCAATTAGTGGTGCAATGGTTTTTATATCTTTTCCAAACAAACTCACTTGCTGTCCATAATTTGATTCCGCCATATCATTCAGTGGTTCTTGAATATCATTGAAAGTCATAATAGGCACAACAGGGCCAAACTGCTCCTCGTGATACACCCTCATTTTTTTATTTATAGGATATAAAACCGCCGGAAAGATAAAATTATCCGAATGCTCCCCTCCTTTTGCATTGATTATTTTGGCCCCATAGCTTTTGGCGTCATCGATCAGTTCCTGAATATAAGCCGGTTTTTCTTTCTCGGGCAATGGTGTCAATGATACCGCTTTATCCCACGGATTTCCAAAAACAAGCGCATCTACTTTGGCCGCAAATCTTCTATTGAATTCTTCGACAACCGACTCATGTACATATAAAATTTTCAATGCCGTGCAACGCTGTCCATTAAAGGACAATGTTCCTCCAAGACATTCTTGAATCGCTAAATCCAAATCGGCATCCGGTAAAATAATCGCTGGGTTTTTGGCTTCCAAGCCTAATATCAAACGCAATCTGTTTTTATTTGGATGCAAATCCTGCAAAGCAATTGCCGATTTACTGTTTCCGATCAAAGCCAGAATATCCACTTTTCCTGACTTCATTATTGGAGCAGCCACATCTCGTCCTCTACCGTATAGAATGTTGATTACTCCTTTTGGGAAACTACTTCTAAAGGCTTCCACTAAAGGCGATATCAATAAAACCCCATGCTTGGCTGGTTTGAAAACCACCGTATTTCCCATTATCAATGCCGGAATCAGCAAAGTAAAAGTTTCATTCAACGGATAATTGTAGGGTCCAAGACATAAAACAACGCCAAGAGGTCCTCTTCGCACCATGGCATTTACGCCTTGGCTTTTTGTAAAGCGAGCACTGTTTCGGTCTAATTGTTTATAATCTTCTATGGTATCATAAATATACTCCACGGTTCGGTCAAATTCCTTTTCGGAATCGGCTAGGGATTTTCCAATTTCCCACATCAAAAGCTTGACAACCGCAGTTCGGGTTGTTTTCATCTGAGACACAAAATTTTCCATACATTTTATGCGATCGGCCACTTTCATGGTCGGCCACAGACCTTGACCATTATTATAAGCGACGGCAGCAGCGTCAACAGCTTCCATTGCCTCTGTCTCTCCCATAAAAGGAATAGTTCCCAATAAAGTAGGTTCATATTTTTCGGTCGAAGAAATGGTAGAAAACACAGGGGTGGTTTGCCCGGTCCATTTCTTTAATTCCCCATTCACTAAATAAGTATCTTGATTGAGTAACTTGTCTATTTGAAATTCGTTTGGTATTAAATTCATCTTTTTGGTTGGTTGGTTAGTTATAAAAAAAAGAGGCTTTCGCCTCTCTCATTCTTCTGGTGTGGTTATTTCGCCTTCCCATTGCAGTATTCCTCCAAGCAGGTTATAGGCATTTTCAAAACCCAATTCATTCATTATTTCACATGCTTTGGCACTTCTGGCCCCAGAGCGACAATACACATAATAATTTTTGTTTTTATCCAATGCTTCCAGTTCAGAAATAAACTCTTGCCCTTTATGGATATCAATATTTATGGCATTCAAAATAATTCCGTCCTGGTATTCCTCTTGTGTTCTTACATCTAAAACTATAGCATTTTCGTCTGCCTGAAGTAGAGAAATCCAATCTTCTTGTGTCAAATTCATCTTGTTCTTTTTTTGTAAAAATACGATGTTTTTGTCAAACTATAAACTACAGACTTCCGAATTAGGTAATTATTTAAAGAAAACGTTTTCGTGAATCCTTAATAATCAATAAACTACATTTTTTATTATTAAATATTAAAAATAAGTCTATTAAATCGATCGACTATTAAACATTAAATTTTTATGCAATCATTTCTTTTCATGCGTTTTACATTCAAAGAAATCATTCCATTTCTTCTCTTTTTAGATTACTTTTACATTCATAGAATTCAGAATAATTTCAAAAAAAAAATATAAAAATGCAGGACCATTTAAAAAATTTATACCCTTCATTTTCTAATGAGCTCATAAAGGAAATCGAAACCAATTCGGCTAGTCAATCATTCAAAGCCGGAGACGTCATAATGCGAACCGGCCAGTATATAAAAAACACTCTTTTGGTTACCAAAGGCCGAATTAAAATATATAGAGAAGGGGAAGACGGGGGAGAGTTTTTCATGTATTACCTTCAACCGGGCCAGGCGTGTGCTATCTCAATGATTTGCGCCACCAAAAGTAAAAAAAGCCAAATAATGGCAAAAGTTGTCGAAGATGCCGACGTCCTTCTGATTCCATTATCCTTGATGGACAAATGGATGATGCAACACCGCAGTTGGTATGAATTTGTCATAGAAACCTACCGCAACCGTTTTGAAGAAGTACTGGAGGTAATCGACAGTATCGCTTTTAGAGCCATGGACGAGCGTTTGGAGTTTTATTTAAAACGTCATGCTGAAGCTTGCGGATGCAACGAATTAAAACTATCGCATCAAGAAATTGCATCGGAACTAAATACATCCAGAGAAGTTATTTCCCGTTTGCTTAAAAAAATGGAACAACGCGGATTGGTAAAATTAAATAGAAACCAAATTGAGATATTGATGTAATTATTAGTATTCAGTGTTCAGTTTAATAGTGTTCAGTTGAGAATAGCACCAAATTCCAATTTTTAAATTCCAAAACGGAACAATCTAATACTCAAAACAAACTGATTACTCAAAAACTGAACACTGACCACTTTTAACAATGTGACAAATGTTACTGTTAAAAAAGAAAATTAAATCAAGCTTTGCATAAAATTATATTGATGGAATATTTTGGTTATTTAGCTTCTATTTTTATTGGACTGTCATTGGGATTAATCGGAGGTGGCGGATCCATCCTTACAGTTCCCATTTTGGTTTATCTTTTCAAAGTAAATCCAGAACTGGCCACTAGTTATTCCCTATTTATAGTTGGAATAACCGCTTTGGTCGGTTCTTATAACCACTATAAAATTGGAAACCTGAAAATAAAAACAGCATTGTTTTTTGCCTTCCCATCCATCATTTCTCTATTGTTCATCCGAAAAATTGTCCTTCCAAAAATTCCGGTTGCATTATTTTCAGTAAACGATTTTATCATTTCAAAAAACTTCTTAATAATGGTAGTGTTTGCCATTCTTATGATAATCACTTCCGTTTCCATGATAAAAAAAGCAAAGCCTGTGGACGAAGAAGCAAAACATGTTGACCTCGCAAGGCTTTCTTTTATTGGTCTTTTTGCGGGTTCAATTATCGGTTTTTTAGGTGCTGGAGGTGGTTTTTTAATTGTTCCAGCTTTGTTGTTTTTTGCAAAACTAAACATGAGACAAGCAGTTGGCACCTCTCTATTCATCATCTTTATCAATTCATTTATTGGTTTCAGCGGTGATTTGATGGGTAATGTCGCTATCGATTTCAAATTCTTATTTAGCATTTCATCAATTGCAATTTTAGGCTTTTACTTAGGCGCTTTCCTCTCAAAAAAAATCGAGGGAGGAAAACTAAAACCATTATTTGGCTGGTTTACATTAGTGATGGGCTTGTATATAATTATAAAAGAAATTTTCCTCAAATAGAAGAATTCTGTAACCAAAGTCACTATAAAAACCAAAAAACAGAATTATCTTTGTATCACAATATTTAAAATTAGAATATCATGCAGATAGAACAAATTTACACAGGATGTCTTGCTCAAGGGGCTTATTATATCACCTCAAATGGTGAGGCTGCTATTATTGACCCGCTTCGAGAAATACAACCTTATTTGGATCGATTGAAACGTGACAACGTAAACCTCAAATATATTTTCGAAACTCATTTCCATGCTGACTTTGTTTCAGGACATGTTGATTTAAGTAAAAAAACAAATGCACCAATCGTTTATGGACCAACTGCAAAACCAGAATTCGAAGCGATTGTTGCAACAGATAATCAAATATTTGAAATAGGAAACATCAAAATAAAAGTCTTACACACTCCGGGGCATACTATGGAAAGTAGCAGTTACCTTCTTATTGATGAAAACGGAAAGGAAAATACTCTTTTTTCTGGAGATACCCTTTTCATAGGCGATGTGGGAAGACCTGATTTGGCCCAAAAAGCGGCTTCAATGACACAAGACGAGTTAGCCGGAATTTTATTCCATTCGCTGCGTGACAAAATAATGACTTTGCCCGATGATGTAGTTGTATATCCTGCACATGGTGCCGGAAGCGCTTGTGGCAAAAACATGAGTAAAGAAACTGTTTCTACCATTGGAAATCAAAAAGCAACAAACTATGCTTTAAGAGCCAATATGACCGAGACCGAATTTATTACTGAAGTAACCGAAGGTCTATTGCCTCCACCAGCTTATTTTGGAATGAATGTAGCTATGAATAAAAAAGGATACGAAAGCTTTGAAAAAGTTTTGGATCACGGAATGCATGCCTTGACAGTTCCCGAATTTGAAGCGGCCGCAGAAACTACAGGTGCTTTAATTTTGGATACGCGAAACAATGGCGATTTTTGTAAAGGATTCATCCCTCAAGCAATAAATATAGGAATCAACGGTGACTTCGCCCCCTGGGTAGGAGCATTGATTGGCGATGTAAACCAACCTATAATTCTGGTAACCGAAACAGGAAAAGAAGAAGAAACCGTTACACGTTTAAGTCGTGTTGGTTTTGATAATTTGCTAGGCCACTTGCAGGGTGGTTTTGATGCTTGGATAAAAGCTGGTAAAGAAATAGATACCGTAAAAAGAATCACAGCAGATCAATTTGCCAATGAAGTAAAAATTGGAGAAAGCAAAATAATCGATATTCGCAAAGAAAACGAATATTGCGCGGAACATATTGAAGATGCTTACAGCAAACCGTTGGCCAACATTAATGATTGGATAAAAGACATCAATCCTGCTGAACATTTCTATTTGCATTGTGCCGGTGGCTACCGCAGCATGATAGCCGCTTCTATATTGGAAGCTCGCGGTTTTAGAAATTTTACTGAAATTGAAGGTGGTTTTAATGCTATTTCAAAAACAACTGTTCCTAGAACTGATTTTGTGTGTCAAAGCAAGGTTTTGAAATAAAAGACAGTCCCGATAAACAATAAATAACAAACCAAAATATGTTCGGAATACTCAAAAAACTGTTTTCACAAAAAGATCCTAATTCATTGAAAAAACTAATTAGTGAAGGTGCCTTTTTAGTGGATGTTCGCAATCCTGACGAATTTTCGGCAGGTAATGTAAAAGGTTCTGTTAATATTCCTTTGGGACAAGTATCCGACCAATTATCAAAATTTAAAAATAAGAATCATATTATAGTTTTTTGCAGAAGTGGAATGCGCAGTAGTCAAGCTAAAACTATTTTGACACAAAATGGGTTCACGAATGTCACAAATGGAGGTACTTGGCAAAAAATAAATGCTGTTTTAACCAACTAAATTCTTTGTATCATGAAAAAAAACATGGGTTCAACTGACAAAATTATCCGTTCTTTAATTGCAGTGGCAATAGCGGTTTTATATTTTACCAATACTATTAGCGGCACTTTGGCTTTAGTTCTGGGAGCATTTGCTATCATCTTTTTGATCACAAGTTTTTTCAGCTTTTGCCCATTGTACTCACCATTGGGCATATCTACCAAAAAAAAGGAATAAAATGGAAAGTATAACTTGTTGTGCTGCATCTGGCGAAAAAACATTGGACAAAGCCTATTGGGATGCCCAATATCAATCCAACACAATTGGTTGGGACTTAGGAGAAGTTTCTCCTCCTATTAAACGCTATATCGACACATTATCGGATAAGAATATTCGCATTTTGATTCCAGGCTGTGGTAATACTTATGAAGCGGAGTATCTTTTGAAGCGGGGTTTTAAGAATATTACCGTCATCGATTTCGCTCCAACATTGGTAGAAAACCTAAAACATAAATTTGCAGGCAATGGCAATATCAAAATTGTATTAGGTGATTTTTTTGAGCATCAAGGACAATATGATTTAATTATCGAGCAAACTTTTTTCTGTGCTTTACCTCCTGTGATGCGTCAAAAATATGTCTGGAAAATGCATCAGCTTTTGACAGATGAAGGAAAACTATCTGGTCTATTATTCGATAGGACCTTTGAAGTAAGTCCCCCTTTTGGCGGAAGTAAACAAGAATACCTCCAATTATTTAAGGATGCATTCGATTTTTTAAAAATGGATTTGTGCCCTGATTCTGCAAAACCAAGAGCCAATTCCGAATTATTTATGGAGTTGCGAAAAAACAGCCAAAATAAAGTGGTTCTTTATGAGTTTGAAGGAATTTGGTGCAGTGGCTCTGTAAATACAGTTACCCATAAATTAGCAGAAATTGAAGGGGTGCTAAACGTAAATATGAGTTCTAATTTTACTGAGCTATTAATTGTCAGTAAAAATAAAATACCGCTTGAGCAACTTCAAAAAGAAATTGCCTATGACGTTACTTACAAAATAAAGCCTGTAGCCTAAAAATAAAAAGCATGAAATACAGTTATCTATATTGTCTTCATTGCTAAAAAAGAATACAAAATGAAACAACTTTTATTTACAAATTGGCATCTAAGACGATGGGTACGTCTTGCATTCGCTATCTTTTTATTTACCCAAGCCTATGTACTGCATGAATGGATGCTAATCATTTTTGGTTTATTTTTCCTGATACAAGTTGTTTTCAATATGGGTTGTGGAGCCAATAGTTGTGCTATACCAAACATAAAACAAAATAAAGATGAGTAATTTTTCCAATATTATTAATTCAGAAAAACCGGTTTTGGTTGATTTTTTTGCCACATGGTGCGGTCCATGCCAAATGCTTGCCCCTATTTTAAAAGAAGTGAAAGACAGTTTAGGCGAACGCATTTCAATTATTAAAATTGATGTGGATAAAAACCAACAAATTGCATCTCAATACCAAGTTCGTGGCGTTCCCACCATGATTTTGTTTCAAAACGGGAAGCAGTTATGGAGACAATCTGGGGTTTTATCTAAAGAAGACATGATCAAAATCATTTTAGAAAAATGCAACTAATGACTAAAAAAGCAATTATTATAACAGGAATAGGAGTCGCAATCGGGGCAGTTGCCGGATATTTGTATTATTACTATGTGGGTTGCGCTTCCGGAACATGTTCCATCACTTCCAGACCCTTAAACTCCACATTGTACGGAAGTTTGATGGGCGGATTGGTTTTTAATATGTTTGTGAAAGCCAAAAAATAATTTATTTATAAAGTATTTCATTTGAAATACTTTTTTTATTTACTTTTGTTAACCAAACGGTTAAACTAAATAGTTAAATCAAAATGACAACGGAAGAAAAAATATTTAACGCCGCCAGGGTCGTATTCCAAAAAAAAGGATTCGCCGGTGCCCGTATGCAGGAAATAGCCGATGAAGCGGGAATCAACAAAGCGATGTTGCATTATTGTTTTAAAAACAAACAACAACTTTTTGAATCCGTTTTTATGAATGCCTTTGGCCAATTGGCGCCACAAATCAATGAAATATTCAATTCGGAGGAAACAGTTTTTAATAAAATAAAAAAGTACACCTTCAGTTACATTTCATTTGTCATCCAGAATCCGTACCTGCCAGCCTTTATCATCCAGGAAATGAACAACAATCCAGAGTTTGTAAAATCTATAATCAACCATAAAAACCTGCCGAATCCTCAAAAGCTGATACTACAAATTGAAAAAGAAATTGCAGACGGAATCATAAAACCGATACCACCGAAGCAACTTTTACTGGATGTAATTTCGATGACTGTTTTTCCCTTTGCAGCCCAGATGATGGTAAAAGGAATGCTGCAACTCACTAACGAGGAATTCAACACTATGATGGAGGAGCGAAAAACAAGCATAGCAGAACAAATCATTAATTCGATCAAAAAATAAATTAAGATGAAACACAAAATAATTCCAATTCTGCTATTGTTAATCCCTTTATGGAGCATAGCACAAACAAAATTGACTTTGGAAGATTGTTATGCTTTAACAAGCAAAAATTATCCTGTGGCAAAACAAGTCGGTTTATTGAAGCAAAAATCCGAATATGAAGTAGAGGTGCTCCAAAAAGGAAAACTTCCAAAAATTGATCTCAATGCACAGGCAACTTACCAAAATCAGGTAACCACCATACCCAATCCATTCATCGAACCGTTAAACAAAGATCAGTATCGGGCTACATTTGATGTGAATCAATTAATTTACAACGGAGGAGCTATTGATGCCAATACAAAGCTCAAAGAGGCTCAAACCAAAACACTTCAGCAACAGGTCGAAGTAAATTTATACCAACTGAAAACCAAAATCAATCAGTTATATTTCTCCATTTTATTATTGGACGAACAAAAAAATATTTTAATCTCAAAACAGGATCAGCTGATTTCAAGAATCAAAGAGGTAAAATCGGGGATTCAATACGGTGCGATTTTGCCGGCATCCGAAAAAGTATTGGAAGCCGAAAATCTAAAAATAAAACAATTATTGCAAGAGATTCAATTGGACAAAAAGAAGTATTTCGAAAACCTATCTTCCCTCACCTATTCCGAAATTAATGAAAATACAATCTTATCCAAACCGATGTTCACAACCAGTCCAGATTCAAACAGCAGCCGTCCTGAGCTAATCTATTATGACTTACAAAACGAACAAATAGAAGTTTCCAAAAATGTAATTTCAAAAAACAATCTTCCAAAAATAAATGCCTTTGGACTAGCCGGTTACGGAAATCCAGGTTTGAATGTGATAGAAAACTCCTTTCAGCCCATTTTTATGGTCGGATTGAGAGCCAATTGGAATGTCTTTGATTGGAACAAAACGAAAACAGAAAAACAAGCGCTTTCTATTTCCTCCGATATTGTGGCTAATGAAAAAGAAACTTTTGTACTTCAAAACAACCTGCAATTACAGGAGATTGATAACGAAATAAAAAAATCAGAGGAAGCAATTCGTACCGACATCGAAATTATCGCTTTACAGGAAGAAATAGTAAAAACATCTAACGCCCAGTTGAAAAACGGCGTAATCACAACTTCCGATTTTTTGGTGGAATTCACCAATTTGTATGAGTCAAAAACAACCCAAAAAGTCCATGAGATCAGATTGGCTATGGCCAAAGCAAATTACTTGGTTGCCAAAGGAAGTCCTCTCAACTCTAAGGAAGGGCTTTAAATAGAATTTAAATTAACAATGAAATTTAAACAAAAATAAAATGAAAAACATACTTACTTTCATTCTCCTTACAAGCTTGATTTCTTGCAACAATGATAAAAACAAGGCTGATGGTTATGGAAATTTTGAGGCAACCGAAATTACTGTTTCGGCAGAGGCCAATGGAAAAATTGAATTTTTGAATCTGGAAGAAGGTGACATTCTGGATCGTGGAAAATTGGTTGGTTTAATTGACACCACACAATTGTATTTCACAAAACAACAATTGATAGCTTCCAAAAAAACAGTACTATCCAAATCGAGTAACGTTTTATCTCAAATCAAAGTGTTGCAGGAACAGCTCAAAACCACTTTGATTGAGAAAAAAAGAATTCAGAATATGTTTGCCGAAAATGCAGCTACCAAAAGACAAATTGATGAAGTGGATGGTAAAGTAAATGTGCTCAACGAACAGATCGTAAGTGTAAAAACCCAAAATGCACCCATCCTAAACGAAGTACAATCGATAGATGTACAGATAGAAAAAATTAGCGACCAAATTCAGAAAAGCA
>Ga0137353_1000149_pt1 | contig 13398 bp, 11 predicted proteins | sample EasRivERMLT760_2_FD_104759 | JGI IMG/M metagenome (GOLD analysis project Ga0137353, IMG submission 104759) | Soil microbial communities from meander-bound floodplain in the East River, Colorado, USA - East River MetaG ERMLT760_2 | ecosystem: Environmental > Terrestrial > Soil > Floodplain ...
GTGAAGAGCGACGGGAGGCCGCGGATCACCTCCATCGGGCTCGGCACGAGCACGGGCGAGATGATGCGCGCTTCCGCGGTGGCGCCAAGCGTGAGCCCCCACCAGATGGCCAACACGGACGCGACGCCCACGACCCCGAGCGCTCGGCGCGCGTTGGGCGAGGGTTCGACGCGGAGCGCCGACGGCCGACCGGAGGCCGCCGGCGCCGCCGGCAGGTCCTTACTTGCTTTCGACGGGATAGACCTTGATCTCCACCCGGCGATTCTTCGCGTGGTTGCCCGCGTCGTTCGCATCGGCCGGCCGGTCCCACCCCATGCCGACGGTGGTGAACTGGTTGGCCTGCAGCGTCGGGAACTTGCGCAGCAAGGCCTGCTTCACCGCGTTGGCGCGCTCGAGCGAGAGGGCCTGCACGTCGGCGGCGGTGACGCCACCGGTCCCGCGCATCGATGCGTCGGTGTGACCCTCGATGACGATGCGCGCGGCGCCGAACTGGCCCGACATGCGTCCGGCCTCCTCGACGACGAACGGCGCCTGCGGATCGTAGAGGTCATCGACCATCCGCCCGTCGACGTTGCGCTGCACCTTCAACTCGAGGTTCGACGAATTGGGCGAGAACTGGATGACGATCGTCTTCGTGAGGATCGCGTCGCTCTCGGCCTGCAGCGCCGAGGCCGATGTCGGCACGAATTGGACGAGGTACTCGTTCTTCTGGTTCGCGTACGCCGGTTCGGCGCCGAGCTTCTGGATGACCGAGAAGTCCATCACCTGGTCGAACGGCACCGGCGTGCCGGAGACGCTGCCGATCCGCTTATAGAGGAAGTAGGCGGTGTTCCAGGTGCGCTCGAAGTTCGTCGGGTTGTTCTGGTTGAGGAAGAACTCGCGGTTCTCGGCATAGTTCGTCGAGTGCGCGTCGGCGAGCATCGAGAGGGCGTCCTTCTCGGGGATCGAGTAGCCGGTCGCCATGAGCTTCGCGGCGCTCGCCTTCGTGGCGGGCGTCTTCAGCGCTTCCATCGCGTCGAAGATGCCGCGCACCAGTCCTTCGATGATCGCCGGGTTGTCCTTGGCGAAGTCGGCGCGCGAGAACCAGACGTCGGCGATGAGCTTGTTCGCCGTCTGCGTGTTCACGAGCATCCGGTTCTGCGCCGACTCGGCGAGGTTGTAGATGTCGGGCGCCCAGGTGACCGCGCACGACACGGTACGGTCGGCGTTGAAGGCCGCCGCGGCCTGGAAGGCGTCCTGCGTGAACTTGTAGCGCACCTCGTTCGGCTGGATGCCGGCGGCGATGAGCGTGTTGAGCAGGAAGAAGTGCGACGGCGAGTTCTGCGCGAGCACGACCGTCTTGCCGCGCATGTCGGCGACCGACTTGATCGCCTGGCGGCAGACGATGCCGTCGCCGCCGTTGGACCAGTCGATCTGCTGGAAGACGCGCGGCATGGTGCGCGAGTCCTTGCGCAGTTGCTCGACGAAGAGCGGGAGCATGTCGAGCGTCGCCCAGCCGATGTGCACCTTGCCCGACGCGTAGGCGTCGCGCATCGCGATGGGGTCGTCGATGAGCACGAGCTCGAGCTTGAACGTCTTCCCGTCGGCCGCCTTCCACACCTTGCCCGCGGCGAAGCCGTTGTTCGCGACGATGACCGGCGCCCAGCCCGCCCAGACGTTGAGCGCCATGCGCACCGTGCGGTCGGCCATCGGCGTGTACGCCGACGAGCCCTTCACCTCGGGGAGCGTGGTGCCGGGGACGTAGGTGTACTCCTTGACCGTCGTGAGGCTCGCGTCGTCGGCGGCCTCGGTGCCGCCCGCCATGCCGGCCATCTCGTCGCTCGTCATGCCGCCGCCGCCGAACATCGGACGGCCGCTGAAACGGTTCACGCCGGCATAGATGAGGACGGCGATCACCACGAGCATCGCGAGGAAGAATGCCGGCTTCGGTCTGGCCATTTGGTGTCTCTGGTGGGGGACGGGGGCGGTCGCTGGACGTCAGCCGTTCGCGTCGGTCAGCGGACCGAGGCGCTTCGGCGATTCGGCGACGGGCGTGGTCTCGGGGGACTTGAGACCCAGCTGCACTTCGAACTTCGTGAGGATGTCCTCGGCCATCGCGCGATCGGCGGCCTCCTCGGCCTTGATCACCTCGACGCCCTTCGACGACATGTCGGTCGCGACGCGCGTGCGGCCGCGGTTCTGGTCGATCTGCCGCTGGATCACCGTCTCGATCTGCCCGAAGTCGGTCGTCACGTTCATGTCGAACGATTCGGAGATCGACGCGATCTCCGCCTCGGCGGCGCTCATGCGCAGTTCGGCATCGTACTTGAGGATCTTCTCGCGGACCTTCACGATGTCCTTGTTCGCCTTCTGGATCTTCAGGAGGTTGTTCTGATAGGCGGTCTCGTGCTGCTCCACCTGCGCCTGGTTCGCCGCGAGTTCGGTCTGCACCTTCTGGAGCTGCACGGCGAGCTGCGCGGCCATCTCGCGATTGCCCGCCTTGAGGTGCGCCTTGATCTGCGCCTCCAGCTGACCGGCGTTGGACTTGCCTGCCGCCACCTGGCGCGCGACCGACTCGACGAGGCCGCGGTAGATCTCGAGGCCCTTGCGTCCCTCCTTCAACCGCTCGGTGGCCTGGTCCACCTCGAGCTGCATCACCGCGATCGGGTCGGCCTCGAAGAAGAAGTTCGCGATCTTGTTGAGTTGCCCGCGAAGGGCACGGAACATCTTGGAGAAGATCATCGAGTGGGGGGATCGCGAGGTGGCGGGGAGGTGCGTCGACGCCGACGACTGGTGCAGGAAGAATCCCTGCGGACCACGCGGTGATAATAGGGGATGGGACGGTGCGGTGCCATACCGCGGTGTCGCTCGCGGGGTAGGATTCGGCATGCGCAGCTTCATGCTCGTCGCTGCAGGACTCCTCGTCGCGATGGGAGCGATCGACGGTTGCGCCGGCAGTGGCGATTTGCCCACCGGCCCCGACCCGCTCGGCGCCGACAGCGCGGCGCTCCTCGAAGATTTCTCGGGGCGGAGTTTCCTTCCCGCCGACCACTGGTGGAACCTCGACATCGCGGCCGCGCCGCTCGACTCGCAGTCGGACACGCTGATCCACTTCATCGCCGGACGCACCGCGGCGAACCCCACCGCGAACCGCCAGGTGCATCCCGATTTCGGGCCGCCGCCGTACGGGATCCCGTACATCGGGGTGAGTGCGCTCGAGTCGCTCTCGCCGGTGACGTTCGTGCTTTACGGCAGCCAGAGTGACTCGGGCGCGGCGGGATCGCCGAAGGGTTATCCGATCCCGCGCGCCGCGCGATCGCGCGCGAACTTCATCGAAGGCGGCGTCGCAGGAGGCGGGAGCTCGGGCGACCGGCACCTCATCCTCGTCGATCGCGATCGCGACTTGCTCTTCGAGACGTGGGCCACGCGATGGAACGGCGGCGCGAGTCGATGGGAGGCGGGCTCAGGCGCGGTGTTCAGTCTCGCGTCCAACGCACGGCGACCCGACGGCTGGACCTCGGCCGATGCCGCAGGCCTCGCGATCTTCCCGGGACTCGTCCGCTACGACGAGTACGCGCGCAACGCGCCCATCACGCACGCCTTCCGCGTGACGGTGAGAGCGACGAACGGATACGTGTGGCCGGCTTCGCACGAAGCGGGGAACACCGCCGGCGCACCGCCGATGGGAATGCGACTTCGACTCAAGGCGTCGGTCGACATCAGCGGCTATCCTGCTGAAGTGCGTCGCGTCTTCCAGGCGATGAAGACGTATGGCGTGATCGTCGCCGACAATGGCACCGACCTCTACGTCTCGGGCACGATGGACGCGCGGTGGGACAACGACGTGCTCAATCCCGCCTTCCACTCGCTGCACGCGAACGACTTCGAGGTCGTGCAGCGCGGATGGGGTGCGCCACCCTGACCGTTACGCGACGGTCCTTCGCGGGGTAGGGTTGTCGTCTCCACTCCAAGAGGACCCTTGATGGCCCGCTCCACAGGCGTGCGCTGGCTCCGGGCAGGTGCGCTCCTCGCCTTCGTCGACTTCTGCTGGGCGCTGGTGCTTCAAGTGGCCTACGGGCGCCCGCTGATGGCCGTCTGGAACGGCGTCGCCTCGGTGGCCTTCGGGCCCGACATGATCAAGGCAGGCGCGATGGGCGTCGCCATCGGTCTCGCGATGCACCTCACCGTCGCATTCACCTGGGCGGGCCTCTTCGTCCTCGTCGAGTCGAACTTCGAGCCGCTGCGTCGCTGGATCGCCACGCTGCGCGGCGAGATCGCGGTCGCGGTGGTCTACGGGCCCTTCATCTGGGTGATGATGTCGGCGATCGTCATCCCCACCATGACCGGCAATCCGCTGAACATCACGTCGCGCTGGTTCATCCAGCTCGTGGGGCACATGGTGTTCGTGGGGATGCCGGTGGTGATCGGCGCGCGGCGCGGCGACTAACCGCGCGCACCGCGGCGCAGCGACTGGCCGCGCGCACCGCGGCGCAGCGACGGACGTCGGCCGAGTCTTGTCGGCACCGGGGTTCGGTGGGACATTCCCCGCGTGAACGCCAGCCCATTCCCGACATTCCCCGACCGCTACCGCATCGTCCGCGAACTCGGACGCGGCGGGATGGCGACCGTCTACCTCGCCGAGGACACCAAGCACCATCGCCAGGTCGCCATCAAGGTCCTCCGTCCGGACCTGAGCGCCGCGATCGGCGCCGCGCGCTTCGTGCAGGAGATCGAGCTCACCGCGAACCTGCAGCACCCGCACATCCTGCCGCTCTTCGACTCCGGCGAGGCGGGTGGGCACCTCTTCTATGTGATGCCGTTCGTGGAGGGCGAGAGCCTGCGCGACCGGCTCAAACGTGACGGGACGCTGCCGGTCGCCGAGGCGTTCGCGATCGCCGGCGACGTGGCGGCCGCGCTCGCCATGGCGCATGCGCGCGGCGTGGTGCATCGCGACATCAAGCCGGAGAACATCCTCCTCTCCGGCGGCGAGGCGCTCGTCGCGGACTTCGGCATCGCGCTCGCGCTCTCCATGCATCAAGGGACGCGCTTCACCGGCACCGGGCTCTCCCTTGGCACGCCGGCGTACATGAGCCCGGAGCAGATCTCCGGGAACATGACGGTCGACGGGCGCAGCGACATCTACGCGCTCGCGTGCGTGCTCTACGAGATGCTCACCGGCCAGCCACCGTTCACGGGCACGAGCGCGCAGTCCATCCTCGCACAGGCGCTGGTGGGCGATCCGCCGAAGGTGCGCTCACTGCGCGCCGACGCGGGCGCCGAAGCCGAGCGGGCGATCGTGAAGGCGCTCGCGAAGGAGCCGAAGGACCGGTTCGAGACGGCGAAGGCCTTCATCGACGCGTGCGCCGCGCCCGTCGCCGACACGCGTGCGCAGCGGCGGCGTCCCGCATTCGTGGCCCTCGGCGCGGCGGTGATCCTCATCGCCGTGCTCTGGCCGGTCCTTTCGAGTCGTCGAGTGGAGCGCGCGCGCGCATCACTGCCTGCGATCGCGGAGCTGGTGCGGGCGCGCCGGTTCGGCGAGGCCTATCCCCTCGCGGCCGAAGCGGCGCGCCGCCTCCCGCAGGACACCACCGCGCGCTTCCTGTTCGACAGGAGTTCGGATCTCCTGACGGTGACCTCCACGCCGGCGGGAGCGGAGGTCTGGCTGCAGGTGGTGCCGGATTCCGGCGACGTTCCCATCGACAGCATCCGGCTCGGTCGCACACCCATCGTGGACCTGCGGCTGCCGCGCGTCGACGAGCGGTTGATCGTGCGCCTCGACGGGTACGCTCCGCTCGAGCGCATGGTCTCCACCTCGCTCGGCGCCGGACTCGCCGAGCAGCTCTCCGAGCGGAAACTGAACCACGCGTTCGTGCTTGCGAAGGTGGCCGACCAACCGGCCGGGATGGTGGCGGTGCCCGGTGGCGACTACACGATCGTCTCGAACGACCTGCCCATCGGACTGAAGACGACGCTGCGCCCGTTCTTCCTCGACAAGTTCGAGACGCGGAACGACGAGTACCGCGCCTTCGTCCGGAGCGGCGCGTATCCATCGGGATTCACGGACCGGACCGGCTTGGCGGGACCGCGGGACTGGGTGAACCAGGAGCCGCCCACGGGGAAGCCGGATCATCCGGTGAGCGGCGTGTCATGGATGGAAGCGAGCGCGTACTGCGCCTCGCAGGGCAAGCGGCTGCCGACCCTCTCGGAGTGGGAGAAGTCATCGCGCGACGGGCGTGCTTCGGGGTTGGGGACGGTGATGCCGTGGGGCGTGGTCTGGTCGATGAATGCGGCAGGCGGGAGAGCGAACTTCAACGGGAAGGGTACCGTGCCGGTCGACGCGTATCCGTTCGGCATCGGTTGGTACGGCGCGTACGGCCTCGCCGGCAACGTGAACGAATGGCTCGTGAACGATCTCGGCGATGGCAAGGCGATCGCCGGCGGCTCGTGGCAGGACCCACCGTACCTCTTCATGCAGCTCGCCGAGTTGCCGGCCACGTCGTCGAACGCACTTGTCGGATTCAGGTGCGCGAAGGATGCGGCGATGGGCACCGGTGACCAGGGCGCGGGACGCATCCCCTCCGATGCGGCGGCGCCCGCGTATCGACCGGTCGATGCGGCGGGTTTCCGCGCGCTCGCGAGCTTCTACCGGTACGACAAGCGGGAGGCGAACGCCCGCGCAGTGACGGTGGTCGAGACGGAGGACTACCGGCGCGAGCGACTCTGGATCAATGGCCCCGGGTCCGACTCGGTGATCGTCTACCTCTTCCTGCCCAAGCGCGCCGCGCCGCCGTTCCAGACGATCCTCTTCGTTCCGGGCACCGGGGCGTTCCTGAGCCGCAACGTCGCGGAGTCCGCGGAGGACTTGTTGCTGCCGCACATCAGGGCCGGCCGCGCGGTGATGAGCGTGGTGATGGACGGCATGATCGAGCGCCCGCCGCCGCCGGGATGGACGCGTCCGGCGCCGAACTCTGTGGAGTTCCGCGACAAGATGGTGAAGAACTCCACCGAGCTGCGCATGGCGGTCGATTACCTCGTCACGCGCCCGGACATCGATCCGGAGCGCCTCGCCTACCTTGGCTACAGCTGGGGCGCGGGTTCGCGCATCGGCTTCGCCGCGATCGAGGATCGGACCAAGGCCGTCGTCCTGCTCGCCGCGGGCATCGACGAGCGCGTGCAGCCCACGCTCCCCGAGGCCGCGAACTTCAACTTCGCGCCATACATCCGGCAGCCGAAGCTGATGGTCAACGGGCGCCAGGATGCGGAGCACCGGTGGGTGACGCGCGCCGAGCCGCTGTGGAAGCTGCTGCGCGCGCCGAAGGAACTCGCGCTCCTCGAGGGGGAAGGGCACGCGCCGAGTGCAGAGCGACGCGTGCCCCTGATCAATGCCTTCCTCGACAAGGTGCTCGGGCCGGTGCGGCCCGGCGCTACCGCGCCGCGCTGACCCCGAACGGCACGCTCGCGACCTTGTCGCCCCACGCCATGTCGATCCGTCCGGCGGCGCCACTCACCGCCGTCACCGTGATCGTGAACTCCTCGACATGCTCGGCCGTCGGCTTGAGTTCCATGGGGACGGTCGCGATGTCGTTCGCCGCGTCGTGCTGCGTGCCCCACTGACCTGTCTGCTTGTTGATGATGAGCATGGTGCCGTTCGCGGTGTGCTGCACCCAGAGCGTGTACATCCCCGGCGCGAGCGTCGTCGTCCCGAACGTGAGCGTGCGCGTCGTGAAGAGATGCGTCGCGTCGTTCGCGCCGGCGCGCCACACGGTGTCGAGCGGGACGAGCTGGCCGCCCCACACGGTGCGCTCGCGGACCTGCGGGCGGCCGTAGTCCACCACCACCATCCCGCCCGGGCCGAACGCCGCGCGCACATCGGCACGCGCCGAGAGCACACCGGTGGGCTTCATCGCCTTGCCGAGCGCGGCGAGGTCGAGGCCGCCGTTGCCGCGCACCATCGCCATCGCCTTGTTCGTCGTGAACGAGCCGTCCACCGACTGCAGGCGATCGCGCGCGTCGTACTTCACGATCATCGCGTAGGGTCCGCCGCGCAGGCGGAACGTCGAGACGCCGGCCGCGCTCTCCGTGGACGTCATGCCGGCATAGCCGAGCCCACCCCCCGCGCCGATCGCGGGAATCGAGTCCACCGCGCCGCCCCCGCGCTTGATTGCCGCGAGCACTTCGGTGGGGCCGTACACGAACGTCGGGAAGTTGATCACCGCGCCCTTCGCCGCGAAGGCGCGACGCTGCGTGCTGTCGGCCCAGGCGACCTCGCGGACCGCGGAGTCCGCGGTGATGGTGAAGCGGAACTCCTTCGGCTGGTTGGGCAGCGCGCTGCCGTCACCCGCGACGCGCGCGATCGATCCGCTCGTCGGGCGTCCGTCGCGGCCGAGGGTGAGCGAGTACTTGATGCGGATCACCGCCGCCCCCGAGCGCTGCACCGTCTCGCCGGTGAGTGACGTCGCCGAGCGCGTCCACTGCTCCACCGCGAGCGTGTCCTTGCCGAGCAGGTAGGTGAGCGACGCCTGCTGCGCGGTGAGCGGTGCGGCGGCGAGCGAGAGGACGACGAAGGCGATGGGCGTGCGCATGCGGGACTCGGGTGAGAGGTGCTAGAACGGTATTCTGCCGCGCGAGGGCGCGGCAGGGCACCCGAGCGCCTAGTCGCGCGGATGCGCCTTGAAGAACGCCCACATCGCGTCGGTCGCGTTGATCGCCTGGCTCGGCGTGTCCCCGAGCCGCGAGCCGGCGTTGCCGCTGGGCCACGCGTGGCCGTTGTCCTTCACCTGGTACAGCTCCACCGCGCGACCGGGCGGGCAGGTCCACGCCCAGTGCGACAGCTTCCCGAACTCCTTCATCGTCGGCGTCGGAAGGCAATCGTTGACGCGCGCCCAGTAGTTGCCCTGGTCGAGGAACGGCTTGGCGGGCACGCCGTCCCATGCGCGACGGCCGAAGCCGTCGCCGAGTCCGCCCTGCGGCGGGACGTTCTCGTCGAGCGACCCGTTGATGATCATCGCGCTCACCGCGTGGGTCGCGACCGCTTCGTCGCCGAACACCGTGCCGACCACCGGCGCGATGGCGGCGAATCGCCGCGAGAGCTCGCGGCCGAGGCGGTGCGTCATCATCGCGCCGTTCGACATGCCGGTCGCATAGATGCGACGCACATCGACCGGATAGTGCTTGGCGAGCGTGTCGAGGATCGCCGCGATGAAACCGACGTCGTCCACGCGGCCATCCATCGCCGGCCCGCAGCAGTGCACCGCGTTCCAGGTGAGCAGTCGGTCGGCGCGACGGCGGCCGGTGCCGTTCGGATAGACGACGATGATGCGTTCGCGCTCGACGAGCCGCGTGAAGCCGGTCATCTGCTCGGCGTTCGCCGCGTTGCCGCCGCCCCCGTGCAGCACGATGACGACGGGAAGGGGAGCGCTCGCGCGCGTGACGGCGCTCGGGACGCGCACGACGTACGAGCGAGTGCGGCCGCCGTGGCGCAGGGTGCGCTCCTGGGCTGGCGCTGCGTGCGCGAGCAGCGTGAGCGAGAGCGCGGCGAAGGCGAGGGAGCGACGCATCCTGCCCGTATCATAGCACGACCCATCGGCGAGCGACATTAGATTCACCGCGTTGCCCTCATCCGGAGATCGTATCGTGCGTTCGACCCGCCTCAACGTCGCTGCACTCTTCGCCGTCGTCGCACTCATGCCCGCCGCATCCGCTCGCGTGCGTGCCCAGACTGCTACACCGCCGCCGCCCGCGGTGCCCGTCGCGCAGCCCGCGAAGCCGAAAGTGCTGCTCCTCGCCACGGGCGGGACGATCGCGGGCGTGCAGAACGCCCCGGGTACGCTCGGGGCGTATCGCGCCGGCACGCTCACCGCCGAGCAGATCATCGCGTCGGTGCCGGAACTCGCGAACTATGCACAGGTGGAGGCGGAGCAGTTCTCGAACGTCGCGAGCACGCTCGTCACGCCCGAGATGTGGGTGAAGCTCGCGAAGCGGATCAATGAAGTGCTGCGGCGCGAGGACCTCGCGGGCGTCGTCGTCACGCACGGCACCGACCGGCTGGAGGAGACGGCCTTCTTCCTCTATCTCACCGTGCGATCGGAGAAGCCGGTCGTCGTGGTGGGCGCGCAGCGTCCGGCGACGGGCATCAGCCCCGATGGGCCGATCAACCTGCTGAGTGCGGTGCGCACCGCGGCCTCGCCGAAGTCCGTGGGCAAGGGCGTGCTGGTCGTGATGGATGACCGGATCCTCTCGGCGCGCGAGTCGCGGAAGCTCTACCAGCGCACGGGTGGCTTCAGCACCGGCGACATGGGGATGCTCGGCGTGGTCGCGGGGCAGGGGCCCGAGTACTTCTTCGCGCCGGTTCGGCGGTTCGGGCCGCGCAGCGAGTTCGATCTCGTGGGCGTCGATTCGCTGCCACGCGTGGAGCTCACCTTCTCGTATCCGGGCGGCACGGGGCAGCGGTTCGACCCGGCGCCGCAGGGCCTCGTCGTCGCGACCACCGGCATGACGCGCGCGGAGGGGGAGTTCTATCGCGAGGTGCGAAGGAAGGGCGTGGTGCTCGTGACGGCGTTCACGTCGGGCGAGAATGCGAACGGAGGAGGGGATGGTCCGCCGGCGGCTCCTTCCGCAGTTGCCGCGACAGCCGCTCCCACCGCAACCGTCGTTCCCGCCGCCGGGACCGCCGCGCCCGCCACGGTTGTGCGCGATACCACACGTCGGGAGCCACCTGCGCCGCCGAGCGTGACGGCGTTGCATCTCACGCCTGGCAAGGCGCGGATCCTACTCATGGTGGCGCTCACGAAGACCAGGGATCCGAGGGAGATTCAGCGGATCTTCAACGAGTACTAAGGCGAACGGCTTTCACCACACAGAGAAGGGCGGAGTACTGCCACGGCAACGGCCCATCTCACCACAGGGGGCACAGGGGACACAGGGGGTCCCGTGCCGCGCGACGTTGTTGCAGTGCACCCTCCAAGAGACTTGAGGGGGCTCGGCGCCTGCATCGGCGCGCCGAGCCCCCTGTGCCCCTGTGCCCCCTGTGGTGAAAAGCAGTTGCAGTCGCTTCTCTCCGCAGTTCTCTGTGCTCTCCGTGTGGTGAACGCCGTTGCAGTCTATCGGAGATAGTCGGGCAACAGCGGCATGAGCCGCGCACGCTGTGAGGTGGTGAGGTGCTTCGCCCCGCGCACCGTCTTCACGCAGAACGCACTGCCGCACCGGCACTGGAACGGCTCCGCCATGTCGTACTCGGTCGTGTTGTAATCGAACGTCACGCCCTCGAGCGCCGTGATGTCGCGCAGCGCGATGACCGCTCGCTCGCGGATGATCGTCGTCGGATCGCACCCGTGATTCATGTACCGCCAGTAGAACCGCCGCACGCGGTCATTCGCGTCGCGCGCCCCGCGCTGGTCGAGGTGGAGGTCCTTGCCCACCTGGAGCGAGTACTTCGTCGGCGTGCGCGTCTCGTATCCCTCGATGCGGAAGAGGACGGTCCCTTCGGTGATCGCCGTCGTCGTGACGAGACGGCGCTCGGCGTGCTCCACGAGCACGCCCACGAGGGGATTGTCCGTGCGGAGGACGGTACCGGGGAGGTGCGGCTCGTCGGAAGAGAGCGGGCGGATCGCGCGCTGGGCATTCGAACGTTTCATGGGCGTATAAGCTGTCGTGAATGCGGACAAAAAGCCACTGGGTCCTTGCGCGTTCGTGGATCGGTCGCAATAGTTAAGTAAATGCCTAAGCGTACTCCTCCCCTCGATCGCGTCTTCCGCGCTCTCGCCGACCCCACGCGGCGCGCCGTGGTCGCGCGCCTCGCGCAGGGACCGCGTCCCACCTCTGCACTCGCCGAACCCTTCGCGATGTCGCTGCCGGCCTTCATGCAGCAACTCGGTGTGCTCGAGGAGGCCGGACTCGTGCGCAGCAGGAAGGACGGACGCATCCGCACTTACGAACTCGTCCCCGAGCGCGTGGAGACGGCGCGGCATTGGCTCGATGAACAGCGCGACATCTGGAACGCCCGGCTCGACCGCCTCGATGCACACCTGCTCACCCTCAAGGAGTCAGACCGATGACCGCCACCCCCGCCGTGAACCATGACCTCGACCTCGTGCTCGAGCGCGTCGTCGACGTGCCGGCCGACCTCATCTTCCGCGCGTGGACTGTCCCCGAGCACCTCATGCCGTGGTTCTGCCCCAAGCCGTGGCGCACCACCAAGTGCGAGATCGACCTCCGTCCGGGTGGGATCTTCGCCATCGCGATGGAGGGTCCGAACGGCGAGCGGATGGAGGAGGCTGCCGGCTGCTGGCTCGAGGTCGTGAAGAACAAGAAGCTCGTCTGGACCGGCCTGATGGGACCGGACTTCCGCCCGAACAACGTGGGGAACGACGTGCCGGTGTTCACGGCGGTGCTCACGCTCACGCCCGAGGGGAAGGGAACGCGCTACCGCGCGCACGTCATGCACCGCGACCGCGCGGCGAAGGACGCGCACGAGAAGATGGGGTTCCACGGCGGTTGGGGGACGGCGCTGGATCAGTTGGTGGAGCTGCTCACCGCCAAGCGGTGAGTCATCCGTCATCAGTCGGCAGTCAGCGGCAACTGATGACTGCCGACTGAGAACTGACGACCAGCGCGGCGGCTCCGCCGGCGCGCTTGACGCCGCGACGCACGCTTCCGACCTTCGATGATGGCCACTGCAAAGAAGAAACGCGCCGTCAAGAAGTCCAAGAAGGCGGCCGCCGCGCATACGCGCGGCCTCGATCCCGCGAAGCTCGACGCCGGCGCGGTGCCGGCGCCCATCGCGGGACTCGCCAAGCAGATCGAGAAGGACGGCGGGTCCGTCCTCGCGACCTACCGCGATCCGCTCGGCGGTCGCTGGCAGGTGCTCGCCTCGCTCCCGATCGACCAAGTGGAGCCGACGCCGTTCCAGCGCGACCTCTCCGAGACGCACGTCGCCAAGCTCGCCGACGCGATCGACAAGCTCGACCGCTTCCTCGACCCGATCATCGCCGTCCCCGCCGACGCGGGATCGTACTGGTCGCCCAACGGCTACCATCGCCTTGGCGCCATGAAGCAGCTCGGCGCGAAGGCGATCGTCGCGCTCGTGGTGCCCGACCAGGATGTCGCGCACCGCATCCTCGCGCTGAACACGGAGAAGGCGCACAACCTGCGCGAGAAGTCGCTCGAGGTCTCGCGCCTCGCGACCGCGCTGAGCGAGATGGATGAACGCTCCACGGAGAAGTCGCACGCCGAGATCTTCGAGGAGGCGGCGTTCATCACGCTCGGCATCTGCTATCAGGAGAACGGGCGCTTCTCGGGCGGCGCGTACCACCCGATCCTCAAGCGCATCGACCAGTTCCTCGGCGCCAAGCTCCCCGCCGCACTCGTCGAGCGGCACGCGCGCGCGGCGAAGCTGCTCGAGCTCAACGAGTATGTGAACGA
>Ga0137353_1000150_pt1 | contig 13393 bp, 10 predicted proteins | sample EasRivERMLT760_2_FD_104759 | JGI IMG/M metagenome (GOLD analysis project Ga0137353, IMG submission 104759) | Soil microbial communities from meander-bound floodplain in the East River, Colorado, USA - East River MetaG ERMLT760_2 | ecosystem: Environmental > Terrestrial > Soil > Floodplain ...
CCGTCGCGGCCATCAAGGCGGGCGCCGCACTCACCGCGACCTCGAGCTGGTCGGCCCGCACGGGCTTGGTGATGTAGTCCGCGGCGCCCGCCTTGATGGCCGCGACGGCATGCTCGATGGACCCGTGCCCCGTGAGCATGATGACCGGGACGTCGACCCCCTCCTCGCGCAGGTACTCGAGGAACTCGAGCCCGGTCATCCCCGGCATCCGGTGGTCGAGGATGATGAGATCCAGGTTCTCGCGCTGCAGCACGCCGAGAGCCTCCGGGATGTTGGAGGCACCGAACGGCTGGTGCCCCATCCTGAGGAGGGTGTCGTGCAGGATCGCACCGACCGTCGGGTCGTCGTCGACGAAGAGGATCTGGGCCATGCGGTCCGGAAGGGGGTGCCGCTCAAGGATCGGACGGGGAGGCCGACACTCGTATACGTGGGCGTTTTGTCGCGGGGAATCCACCCCGCCGGCGCGCGTCCGTTCAGGAATGATAGTCCGCAGGCCCTTGCTCGCCACCTGCGATCGCTGACCCCCCTCTCGGCTCAAGTTCCACCGAAACGGGACCGATACTGGCCTTCATATGAGGAGGAGGATCATGTCGATCTCGCCCGGCAGCCCCAATCGTCCCAGCCCCCAGGGTTCCGTTCCGGCCCAGGCCGACTCGTCCCGTTCGAAGGAACTGCTCGACCTCTCCCCTGCGGCGCGCGCCTTCGTGGCCCGCTCCGAGGACGAGGGTCCCATCCCCGCCGAGAGGCTGCTGGCGATCCGCCAGCGCGTGATCGACGGGACGTACGAATCCCTGGCCGTCCTCGGTGCCGTCGCTGTGAAGCTGCAGCGGTCCGGCGCCCTGCGCTGACCCGTCCACTCGCACTGCACCACCATCCCCGAGCGAATCATGCGTTTCCTCGTCGTCGACGATTCCGCCACCATGCGTCGCATCATCGTGAACTCACTCGGTCGCGTCGGCTATCCCGACGTGGTCGAGGCGGATGACGGCCAGTCGGCCCTCGCCAAGTTCAGCGAAGGCGGCATCGAGTTCATTGTCACCGACTGGAACATGCCGCAGATGAACGGCCTCGACTTCGCCCGTGCGGTGCGCGCGCGCGCCGACGGCGCGCATGTCCCGATCCTGATGGTGACCACCCGCTCGGCGCGCGAGGACATCCTCGCCGCGGTGGATGCCGGCGTCAACAACTACGTGTTGAAGCCCTTCACGCCGCCCGTCCTCAAGGAGAAGATCGATGCGGTCCTCTCCGCGAGCGCGGCAGCCTGATCCGGAGCGCATGAGCATGGCCACCAAGGTGCAGACCCATGAGGACGTCCTCCACGCGACGGACACGGCCCTGCGGCTCGTGAACCAGGCGCTGGGCGACCTCGGCACCGCCGAGTCGCTCGCGAGCATCGCGGCGCCGATGGCGGAGAAGGGAGCCCACGGCTCCGGAAGCCTGCTCTCGCTGGCCTCCACGCTGCTCCGTGCCTACGGCGAAGTCGCCTCGCTGCTCCACCGCGATCGCGCGGTGGTGAGTGAGCTCGAGCAGGAGGCCGCCGAATCCGAGGATCCGGTGCGCCACGCGCGCTACACGGCACTGCGCGAGGAGCTCTACGGCGTGATGACGTACATCCAGTTCCAGGACATCACGAGCCAGCAGCTTGGCTACGCCGCCGCGGTCATCGGCGACACCGAGCGCCGTCTCGAGCAGCTCACGGCGATCTTCGAGCCGTTCGCGGCCGACATCTCCGCGGTCACCGGGACGATCGTGCACTCGGCGCCGGAACACTTCGACCCCAACGCGGTCGCCGACAAGACGGACTCTCAGGCGTTCGCAGACACGCTGTTCGGCGCCCGCTGAGGCCCCCCATGTCGACCCTCACGATCGACGACGCGATCGCGGCATTCGTTGCCTGCGAGCCGGGTGACGAGGCCGCACGCCGCGTCCTGCGCGCGCGCTGCTGGAACCTCATGGCCGACCGCGAGGTCGACTCCAAGGCCCGCACGGCCCTCGCCGATGCGGTCGCCGTGCTCGACGATGAGTCCAACTTCCGCGGATCACTCGAGGCGGTCGGCCTCGAGACGGTCCGCCAGCACCTCGAGATCGCCGTCGATCGCATCGAGTCCGGCGACCTGACGACGAGCGTGGCCCCGGTGTCCCCGCCGACGCCTGACGTGGCGCCCGCGACCTTCACCATCGATGACGACGCCGATCGCTCGCTCATCGAGGATTTCACCGCGGAGGCACGCGAGTACCTCGAGAGCGCCGAAGCGGCGCTGCTCCGGCTCGAGACGTCGCCCGACGACGCCGAGGCGGTGAACGACGTCTTCCGCGCCTTCCATACCATCAAGGGCACGTCGTCCTTCCTGGGACTCGCCGCGATCGCGGGCTTCGCGCATCACGCCGAGGACATGCTCGACCGGGTGCGCGCCAACGAGCTCGCGTTCGATGGCATCGTGCCCGAACTCGCGCTTCGCGCCGTGGACGTGCTCAAGTCGCTCGTGCAGGCCATCCCGGCGGCGCTCGCCGGCGAGGCGCCCGCGCTCCCGTCCGACTACGCCGAACTCAGCGGTGCGCTCTCGCAGCCGGAGCTCCAGCAGATCGTCCCCGCGGCGCCCGGCGCCGCGTCGAAAGTCGCCGCGCAGGTCGCGGGTCAGGTCGGCCTGCCGGAAGGCACGCCCGCGCGCGACCCGCTGGTCAAGGTGCGCACCGACAAGCTCGACGCGCTCGTGGAGATGGTGGGCGAGCTCGTCATCGCCAACGCGATCCTGTTCCAGGACCGCGTGGTGCGCGATGCGGCGAACCACGATCTCATGCAGAAGGTCCGTCACGCCGACAAGATCGTGCGCGAACTGCAGGAGGTCTCGCTTGGCCTCCGCATGGTGCCGCTCAAGGGTGCGATCACCAAGCTCACGCGCGTGGTGCGCGACCTCGCGGCGCGCAGCGGCAAGCAAGTCGAGTTCGAGGTGTCCGGTGAGGACACCGAGGTGGATCGCACGCTCGTCAACCTGCTGGCCGACCCGCTCATGCACATGGTGCGCAACGCGGTCGACCACGGCATCGAGTCGCCGGCGGAGCGCCTGAAGGCCGGCAAGCCCGCGACGGGCACCGTGCGCCTCGAGGCCTCGCAGGCGGGTGACCGCGTGCTCGTCAAGCTCATCGACGACGGCCGCGGCCTGCAGCGCGACAAGATCGTCGCGAAGGCCGTGGAGCGGGGCATCATCGCGTCGGGCGACGGCATGTCCGACTCCGACGTCTTCGAACTGATCTTCGCACCGGGCTTCTCCACCGCCGAGACGGTCACGGAAGTGTCGGGCCGCGGGGTGGGCATGGACGTCGTGCGCCGGAACCTCCAGGCGATGCGCGGCCGCGCGCTCATCACGTCGAAGGCCGGCCATGGCTCGGTCTTCACGATCGAGCTCCCGCTCACGCTCGCCATCACCGACGGCATGCTCGTCAGCGTCGGCGCCGAACGCTTCATCATCCCCACGGCGCGCATCCACCGCTGCTTCCGTCCCGAGCCGGGCGCCATCAACACGGTGCAGGGGAAGGGCGAGATGGTGCAGCACGCCGGCGAGGTGCTGCCGCTGCTCCGCCTCCATCGCGCGCTGCGCATCGTCGGTGCCCGGGAACGGATCGTCGAGGGCATCCTCATGGTCGTCGGCGAGGGGAACACCCGCGTCGCGATCCTCGTCGACGAGCTCCTCGGGCAGCAGCAGGTCGTCGCCAAGCCGCTCGGCGAGGCCATCGGCCGCGTGCGCGGCCTGACCGGCGGCGCGATCCTCGGCGACGGCCGCGTGGGGTTGATCCTCGACGTGGACGAGCTCGTGGTCGTGCATCGCGAAGCCGGTGACGTGGCTTCCGCCGCCGGATCCCTCGCCGCCTGAGCTAAGGCAATCGGCTCCATCGGCCGATACTGACATCGTAGGCCCCAGACACCTCATCCCGAGCCCGCCATGACCGCGCCCGCCATCGCCCCGACTTCGACCGCCCGCTCGCTCGGGGGCAAGTACCTGACCTTCGTCCTCGCCAACGAGGAGTACGGGTTCGAGATCCTCACCGTGCACGAGATCATCGGCATGATGGCGGTCACGACGGTGCCGCACAGCCATCGCTGCATCCGCGGCGTAGTGAACCTCCGCGGCAAGGTGATCCCCATCGTCGACCTGCGCCGCCGCTTCGGGATGGAACCGTCGGACGCGCCCGAGACCTGCATCATCGTGCTCAACGTGAAGGGGCTCCTCGTCGGCATCGCGGTGGACGCGGTCTCCGAGGTCCGGATGATCAAGGACGGAGAGATCGAACCGCCGCCGGCCTTCGGCAGCGATGTGGACGTCTCCTGCCTCCTCGGCGTCGCGAATGCCGACGGCAAGGTCCGCATGCTCCTCGACGCCGACCGCGTGCTGTCGCTCGAGGCGATCTCCTCCGCGCTGTAGGCCCTCCGCCCGGCGCGTTCGCGCGCCGGCCCCCACCGTTCCTCCTGGCCCGCCCGATGTCCGCTTCAGTGCTCGCCGCGGGCCCAGACCTGCGCCTCTCCTCGAAGGATTACGCGGCGGTCTCCGAGTTCCTCCACCGCCGCTGCGGCATCCGCATGCGCGAAGGGAAGGAGGCGCTCGTCGTCTCGCGCCTGGGGCACCGCGTGCGCGCGCTGCGCCTCCCCACGCTGACGTCATACATCAACGCCGTGCTCGACGAGGAGCTGTCCGGCGAGCTGCCGAACTTCATCGACGTCCTCACGACGAACAAGACCGGTTTCTACCGCGAGTCGAGGCACTTCGACTACCTCGCGGCGGAGATCCTCCCGCAGCTCGTCAAGCGCGGCCGCGAGATCAAGATGTGGAGCGCGGCCTGCTCGTCGGGCGAGGAGCCGTACACGCTGGCGATCACGGTGCGTGAGACCATCCCGCCCGAGTTCCAGCATCGCGTCCGTATCCTCGCGACCGACATCTCCACGCGCATCATCACCGCCGCCAAGGCGGGGCGCTACACCGGGCAGCAGGCGCAGGGGATCCCGAAGGAGCAGCTCAAGCGCTGGTTCACCGCGCAGGGCGACGAGACGTTCGAGGCGAAGGCGCAGCTCAAGGAACTGGTGAGGTTCGCGCAGCTGAACCTGATGGAGGCCTGGCCCATGCGCGGCCCGTTCGACGTGATCATGTGCCGCAACGTCATGATCTACTTCGACCGCGAGACGCAGGAGCGCCTCGTGCGCCGCTTCGCCGAGCTGCTGCCCCCGGGCGGCGTGCTGTGCGTGGGGCATGCCGAGAGCCTCAACGGCCTGAGCCACGGGCTGGAGCAGATGCAGCCCGCCGTGTATCGCAAGGCGGGCTGATGGGGCCGATCCACAAGCTCTCCGTCTCCGGCCGGAAGTGCGTCGGCATCGCGGGTCTCCACGTCGCGAACAACGAGGGCGACGAGATCGTCACCTACGCGCTCGGCTCCTGCCTGGGGATCACGATGCACGACCCGGTGGCGAGGATCGGCGGGCTCGTGCACGTCATGCTCCCCGACTCGACGATCGACCCCGCGAAGGCCGAGAAGCACCCGGGGATGTTCGTCGACACGGGCGTGCCGGCGCTCCTGCAGGAGATGCTCGAGAAGGGCGCGTCGCGCGCGCGGCTCCGCATCGCGGTGGCCGGCGGCGCCGCGCAGCGCCTCACGGGGCGGGACCACTTCCAGATCGGCGAGCGCAACGTGAAGGCCTTCGAATCACTGCTCGCCGCGCAGGGGCTCCGCGTCGTCGCGTCGGACGTGGGCGGGTCGAACCTCGCGCGCACCATGACGCTCGCGATCGGCTCGGGGTCGATCGAGATCAAGTCCGACGGCACGTCCAAGCGGCTCGTCGCATGAGCACGCGTGCGCCCATCCGCGTCCTCGTCGTCGACGACTCGGCGCTCGTGCGCAAGGTGCTCACCGAGTCGCTGGGCCGCTACCACGACATCGAGGTCGTGGGCAGCGCGCGCGACCCGTTCGAGGCGCGCGAGCGGATCCTTGAGCTCGCCCCCGACGTGATCACGCTCGACATCGAGATGCCCCGCATGGACGGGCTCACCTTCCTCGAGAAGCTCATGCGCACGCACCCCATGCGCGTGATCGTCGTGAGCTCGGTGGCGCCGGCGAGCAGCGCGAACGCCGTGCGCGCGATGTCGCTCGGCGCGGTGGACGTCGTGCCCAAGCCCGAGGGATCGATGTCGGTGCCCGACGTCGAGCGATACCTGGTGCGCGCGGTGCGCACGGCGGCGACGATCCCCACCTCGCGCCTGCAGGCGCCGCGCCGCCGGGTGATCCCGCCGGCGCCGGGGCGCCGCTCGTTCAGTTCCGGCACCGCCGCGACGCGACTCGTCGCGATCGGCGCCTCGACCGGCGGACCGCCCGCGCTCGAGACGGTCCTCGGCGCGATGTCCAGTGACTCGCCGGGCACGGTGATCGTGCAGCACTTGCCGCCGCAGTTCACGCGGGCATTCGCGCAGCGCCTCGACGGCCTCACGACCATGCAGGTGCGGGAGGCCGAGGACGGCGAGCTCATCCTGAATGGGACAGCGTACGTCGCGGCTGGCGGACGGCACCTGGTCGTCCGGAAGACCGCCGACGGATTCCGCATGCACCTGAAGTCCGCGCCGGCGGTCCACCACCAGTGCCCCGCGGTCGACGTGCTCTTCGACTCTGTCGCTGCCGCCGCGGGGCCGTCGACGGTCGCCGTCCTGCTCACGGGCATGGGCGCCGATGGCGCGCGCGGGATGGTCGCGCTGCGCGAGGCGGGGGCGTGGACGATCGCGCAGAACGAGGCGACGAGCGTCGTGTACGGCATGCCGCGCGAGGCGGTCGAGGCGGGCGGCGCGTGCGAAGTGCTCGCCCTCGACGACATCGCGGCCGGGATCGCCAGGAAGCTCGCGCCGCGCTACGCGGTCGCGCAGTGACACGACCGACGCGCACTTGCGCGTCGGTGAGATTCGTGTGCGGGCCGCGGGCTCGGGGTCCCGCCTTCGCGACCCTGCGGCTTACACGCTGCGAGCCTCGCGCAACCGCGCGCGAGTCTCTTGCTACGCCGCGGGGTCGCTCTCGGCGGGACCCGTCGCCCGCGGCCCCAAGCTCAAGGTGCGACCTGCGCGCCCGTCGTTCTGCGCTGCGCGCCGCCCCGAACCTCCCGTCACGATCTTCATGCGCCGTCCGCTCAAGCTTGAAGCGAGAGCTTCGCGCTCCGCGAGCGTCATGCAGCTAGCACTACTCGCCCCGCGCCCGACCACACGCGCGCGCGAGCGAAGCGAAGCGCGCGCAGTTGGAGCTCACACGACACGCGGGCAGGGAGGGGCTGGCTGCCGGCGGAAGCGGCCCGCGCCGTAGCAAGAGACCGCGGCGCCGTCTGCCGCGGGCTCGCAGCGTGTAAGGCGCAGGCCGCTGAAGCAGGCAGCCAGCCCCGACCGCCGAGAGAGCGGTAGCAGTTCCCTCATCCGCGCGCGCCGAACTCAGGGCGCAGCGACGCGAATGATCTCGTCAACGGCGTCGAGCAGATGCTGCGGCCGGAACGGCTTGTGGAGTGCGATGCTCGGAGCGCCCGCCATGGCGCGCTCCTCATCCGTGATCGGCCTCCCCGAGATCAGGATGCTCGCGCGCGCCGCGTTCCCCGCGCGCAGTGCGCCCGCGAGATCCGCGCCGTTGCGGCCCGGGAGCCCGATGTCGCACACCACCACGTCGACGCGCTCCGCGTGCGCGAGCAGTTCCGCCTCGGCCGCACTCGCCGCGAGGCGCACCGAGTGCCCCCCACCGGCGAGCAACCGGCGCAGCACCTTGCCGAGTTCCGGGTCGTCCTCGACCACGAGGATGCTCCTGGCGACTCGCTTCGGGGCGAGCGCCTGGCGGATGGGGCCCGCCGGCGCCTCGCTCGCGCTGTTGAGCCGCGGGAACACGAGGCGGAAGGCGGTTCCGGCGCCGGGCGCCGTCTCCACTTCGATCGCGCCGCCCGACTGCAGCACCGTGCCTTGCACCGCGGCAAGGCCGAGCCCCGTGCCGCGGCCCTGGGTCTTCGTCGTGAAGAAGGGCTCGAAGATGCGGCGCTTGGTCGCCTCGTCCATGCCGACGCCGCGGTCCGCGACCGTCACCACCACGTGATCGCCCGCGGTGAGCGGACCCACGCGCTCGGCGCGGTCGCGCGTGAACGACTCGTGCGCGACGGTCACGTGGATCTCGCCGCCGTTGGGCATCGCGTCCACCGCGTTCATGATGAGCGCCGTCAGCGCGCGCTCCAGTTGCGAGCGGTCGGCCTGCACGAGCCAGGTCGTGTCGGGGACGGCGAGCACGAGGTAGTGGTCGGCGCCGAGCGCGCGGTCCATCCACCGCTTCAGTCGCACAACGACCTCGCCGAGGTCGAGCGGACGCGGGTCGAGCAGCTGGCGCCGGCCGAAGGCGAGCAGCTGGCGCGTGAGTTCCGCCGCGCGTTCCGCCGAACTGCGGATCTCGGCGAGCGCCGTCGCCACCGGGCCCGTGGGGTCCACATCGTCGTGCGCGATGTCGACCCACGCGAGGATGCCGGTGAGCATGTTGTTGAAGTCGTGCGCGACGCCGCCCGCGAGGAGGCCGACCGCCTCGACCTTCTCCGCCTCGGCCATGCGGCGCTGCAGCGCCCGCGCGTCCGTCATGTCGGTGACGGTGCAGAGCAGGGCGGACTTGCCGTGGAAGTCGACGACGCTCGTCGCGACGTCCACGTCCACCGTCGCGCCATCGCTGCGGCGCGCGCGGAGCTGGATGCGGCTCGCCTGCGACGAGCCGGTCGCGAGCTCGGCGCGCACGTCGCGCAAGGCGCGCACCGACTTGCGGTCGACGAGCGAGAGCGCGCGCGGCCGCTGCGCGAGCGACTCGGGGGTGAGGCCGGTGAGGTCGAGGAAGCGCGGATTCGCGTAGACGAGTCGCCCCTCCTGCACCACCGCGATGCCGGTGAGCGCCTGCTCCACCAATCGACTGAAGCGGTACTCCACCTCGCGCAGCGCGGCCTCGGTGCGTTCGCGCGCCGTCACGTCGCGCGCGTTCAGTACGAAGACGCTGTTCCCGAGGATCGCGGGATTGAACCCCGACACCGTGGACTCCAGCGTGCGCACGCTCCCCTCGCGATGCTGGGCCTGCAGCACCACGCTGCGCACCGCGGACGGATCGTTCTTGAGGTCACGCAGGAGCTCGGTGAAGCGGTCGCCCGCCTCGGGTGCGAGGATCGACATCAGTTCGCGCCCTTCGAGGTCGGTCGCCTGCCAGCCGAGGTGCACCGAGACCGAGTCGCTCATCGACTTCACGACGCCCGTGTCGCTCACCAGCGCCCAGATGTCGAGCGAATGCTGCGTGAGCGCACGAAGACTCTCCTCGTACGCCCGCATCGTCGCCATCGCTTCGCGCTCGGAGCTGAGGTCGATCGCGGTGAGCCGGACGCGCTGGGCGCCGTCGGACTCCAGCAGGAAGCGGATCGCCCGCTCCTCGCGGCCATGCTGCGGTACGTGCACCTCCACCGTGCAGCCCGGCCAGTCGCCCGCGGCGACCTTGCGCAGTGCGTTGCCCAGCGAGGACCGATCCTCCTGTCGAACGATTACCGTCAGCAGCTGGCCGAGCAGTTCGTCGCGGCGGATGCGCAATGTGGACGCGAAGGCGCTGCTGACGGCCCGCACCCGCGCGTCCGGATCGACGATCGCGACGGCCAGCCTCGACGCGCCTTCATCGGCCGCCGGGGAGGGGGTCGGTGTCACCGCAGGGGACTGCGGAGGAGTCGTCGGGACGAGGCGGGGCACTCCCCAATTTACGGGGACAACACGCCATTCGTGGGACTCCAGATTCGGGACTCGCCGCCGATACTGATTCGAGATAGTAGGCACCCCACCGTCCGGGAGGCGGTATCACGTCCAGTCCTGACCTTCATCCGTCCGCGGATGGTCGCCCTCGCTTGGTGACCCCCGATCGGGCCAAGCCCTCGTTCCCGCGCCCTGGGACCGATGGCTCGGCCGAGCCGCGCCCGGTGACGGTGCTCATCCTCGAGGATCACCCCTTCCAGCGGCGCATGCTGGGGCGGCTGCTCCTCGGACTGGGACAGGTTGCCGTAGTGGAGGCCTCCAACGGGGAGGAGGCGCTCGAGGCGGTCCGCCGCACCGAGCCCGACCTCGTGATCGCCGACCTCGAGACGCCGGGAATGGACGGTGTCACGTTCCTGCGCATGCTCTCGCAGGAGTCGCAGTCGCCGCGCGTCGTGCTCACCTCGGCCCATGACCCGGCGGTCCTCCGCTCGGTGGACGAGATGGCGAGGATGTACGGGCTGACCGTGATCGGCGCCATGCCGAAGCCCGTCTCGCTCGATGCGCTGCGCGGATTCCTGAAGGTGGTGCGCGAACCCGTCGGCGCGACGGACCGCAAGGCGAAGCGCGGCCAGGCCGCCGCCGTGCCGTTCACGCCGGAGGAGATCGGCGACGCGATCGCGAATGGCCAGATCGTCCCCTGGTTCCAGCCGAAGGTCGAGACGCTCAGCGGCCGGATCAGCGGCGTGGAGGCGCTCGCGCGCTGGATGCATCCGACGCGCGGCATGATCGGACCGAGCGCCTTCATCCCCGTGATCGAGACGACGCCGTACATCGACGCGCTCAGCCACACGATGCTCGCGCAGTCCCTGGAATGGGTGCGCCGCTGGGAGCAGATGGGCGTCGCGCTGAAGGTGTCGGTGAACCTGCCGGGCGGTGCCATCGCCGACACGGGCCTCGCCGACCGCCTCGTGACGATGGTGCGTGCCGCCGGACTCGAGCCGGGTGTGCTCGTCATCGAAGTGACCGAGACCACGATGAGCCCCGAGCGTGCGCTCGCCATCGAGACGCTCGTCCGCCTCCGCATGGCCGGCATCGGCCTCTCGCTCGACGACTACGGCACCGGCTATGCGTCCATGGAGATGCTCAAGACCATGCCGATCACCGAAGTGAAGATCGACCGCCGGTTCGTGCACGGCGCGTCGAAGGATCCCAAGGCGACCGCGGTGCTCGCGTCGCTGCTCGAACTCGCGTCCGGCCTGCGGCTCGCGGCGGTCGCCGAGGGCGTGGAAGAGCGCGCGGACTACGACCTGCTCGAGTCGCTCCGCTGCCCGTTCGCACAGGGCAACATCATCGCCAAGCCGATGCCCGGCGACGACCTTTTCGCCTGGGCCCGGCAGCGCACGACGGAAGGCTGATGCCTGGCGCGATCGGGGAGGCCGCCCGTGAAGGGATCTCCCCGAAGCGGTCGTCGCTGCGGTCGATCCTCGGCACTCTCATGCGTGGCGTGCGCAAGCGCGTGCTCGAACCGGCGATGGACGCCGTCGCGGCGCTCGCCGGCGACACGGCGCTCCTCGCGGACGCGAATCGCCGGCTGACCGAACTCGCCGACGGCGTGCCGGGTGCGGTCCTGCAGTGGCGCGTCACCGACGAGGGGCGGCAGGTCGTCGCGTTCGTCAGCAGCCGCATCTCCGAGATCGTCGGCATCGGCACGACGGACCTTTCCCGCGGCCTGCATGCGTTCGAACAAGTACAGCTCGCCGAGGATGTGCCGGATGTGCGTCGCGCGCGCCAGAAGGCGGTCACCACGCAGAGCGGCTATGCGGTCGAGTACCGCGTGATGCATCCGGGGCGTGGCGTTCGCTGGCTCCGCGAGGAAGGGGCCTCGCATCCGGTCGCGGGCTGTCTCGCCGCGTTCACGGTGCACATCACCGACGTGTCGCAGCAGCATCGCGAGGGGCTCGAGCTGCGTCGCGCGAAGGAAGCGGCCGAGCAGGCGACGCGCGCGAAGTCGGTGTTCCTCGCGACGATGAGCCACGAGATCCGCACGCCGATGACCGGCATAAGCGGGATGCTCGAGTTGCTGCAGCGCACCGCGCTCGACGCGGACCAGCGCGCCCAGCTCGCGACCGTCGCCGACTCGGCACGCGCGCTGCGCCGCATCCTCGACGACGTCCTCGACTTGTCGCGCATCGAGGCGGGGAAGATGACCATCGAGCGCCGGCCGATGGCGATCGACGACGTCGTCGAGGCCACGGCGGCCCTGTATGCGTCGTCGGCGGACGAGCGCGGGCTGCAGCTGCGGACGACGGTGGACCCGCGCATCGGCGAGCTCGTGATGGGTGATGCCGTGCGCCTGCGGCAGGTGCTCGGCAACCTCCTCTCGAACGCCGTGAAGTTCACGTTCCGCGGCAGCGTGCGGCTCGCGGTCACGCAGGACGCCGTGGACGAGTCGCGGCGCGTGCTGCGTTTCGAGGTCACCGACACCGGCGTCGGCGTCCCGTACGACGTGCAGCCGCGGCTCTTCGCGCCCTTCGAGCGCGGCGAGCACGAGGTGACGACGCAGGTGGGTGGTACCGGCCTCGGGCTCGCTCTCGTCCGTCGCATCGTCGAACTCATGGATGGCACCGTCGAGCTGCGCAGCCTCCCCGGCGTCGGCACCGTGGTCGCGGTGAACATCCCCTTCGAGCGGCTGCATGAGGAGACGTCGGACGCGAGCGTCTGGCTCGGCGGCCTCAAGGTCGCCGTGCTGCACGAGACGCCGCTCGACGCGCGCTACATCGCGGCGCTCGTCGAGGCGCGCGGGGCGTCGCCGACCATCGTCGCTCCCGATGCCGTCGCGTCGATCCCCGTCGACACGCGCATCGACGTGGTGGTCACGGGTCCCGACGTCTCGCGCGAAGCGCAGCTCGCGCTGCGGTCACGCGTCTCGGCGGCCGACGGCGCACGCGTGAACCTGGTGCGGCTGTTCGGCGGCGCGAGCGTGCGTCCCGAGGTCCGCCCTGACGGCGCCGTCATGCTCGTACCGTACGCGCGCCGCAGCGCACTGCTCCGCGCGGTCGCGATCGCCGCCGGCCGCGACGAAGCCGATGTCCCGGCGCAGCGACCCGAACCGCGCAACGCTCCCGGTCGCGAGATCGCCTCGGTGGACGATGCGATCGCCGAGCGGCGATTGATCCTCGTCTGCGAGGACCATCCCATCGCGCAGCGCGTGATCGAGAGGCAACTGCGCGTGCTCGGCTTCGCCGCCGAACTGCACAACAACGGCGCGAGTGGACTCGCGGCGTGGCGCAGCGGCCGGTACGGACTCGTGCTGACCGACCTGCACATGCCGGAGATGGATGGCCTGACCCTCGCGCGCCGCATCCGTGCCGAGGAGCAGCGCAACCAGGAACTCGGGCGCACGCCGATCATCGCGCTGAGCGGGAATGCGTTCGACGAACAGCGCGTGGTGTGCGTCGAGGCCGGGATGGATGACTTCCTCGCGAAGCCCGCCGCGATGAAGGAGCTCGACGCGACGCTGCGGTTCTGGCTGCCGCCGCAGAGCGTGCCGGCCCGGGACGAGCGCGCGGATGAGGAGCAGTCGGCGCTGCCGGTCACGCTGCCCGCGCCGTTGAGCCACAAGGCGCTGAAGGAGGCGCTCGGCGACGACC
>Ga0137353_1000151_pt1 | contig 13382 bp, 13 predicted proteins | sample EasRivERMLT760_2_FD_104759 | JGI IMG/M metagenome (GOLD analysis project Ga0137353, IMG submission 104759) | Soil microbial communities from meander-bound floodplain in the East River, Colorado, USA - East River MetaG ERMLT760_2 | ecosystem: Environmental > Terrestrial > Soil > Floodplain ...
ACGCCGCGCCGCTGCAGACCGGATCGGTGGAGTTCGTCGGGGACAGCGCGCTGCTCGAGATCCGCGCGGGCGGCAACACGCGCAGCCTGCACCGCACGACCAAGCCGGGGGCGCTGCCGCTCGTCAACAACGACTTCGTTCCGTTCGAGCAAGCGGTGCGCCGCGCACGCGCGCGCGGCGTGACCACGCTCCGCGTGCCGATGTTCCTCCTGTCCAACGCGATGACGATCGACGCCACGGTCGATCTCATCGGAGCCGACAGCGCGCGCTTCACGCTGCCGGGCAACGTGACCACCGTCTCGGTGGACGCGGACGGCAACGTGACGGGCGGCGCGATCCCCGCCGCGGGCATGCGGATCGTCGTCGTGACCGGGGCCGCGGCCAACGCCATCTCCATCGGCAAGCCAGACTACTCGGCGCCGGCCGGTGCGCCGTACACCGCGGAAGAGGTCACCGTCCCGGCGAAGGGCTTCACCATGAGCGGTACGCTCACGAAGCCGAGCGGCGCGACCGGCAGGCTCCCCGCGATCGTCACGATCACGGGGTCGGGCCAGGAGGATCGCGACGAGTACCTGCCGTTCGCGGGCGGGATCCATTTCTTCAGGCAGATCGCCGACACGCTCTCACGACGCGGCATCGCGGTGCTGCGGCTCGACGACCGCGGCGTGGGCGGCACCGGTGGCGACGTGAACGGCACCACGGCCGATTTCGCCGACGATATCCGCGCCGCGGTCACGTGGCTGCGTGCGCGCCCGGATATCGACCCCGATCGCATCGCGCTCATCGGCCACTCGGAGGGCGGCGCGATCGCGCCGCTCGTCGCGAGCACCGACCCCAGGCTCGCCGGCATCGCACTCCTCGCGGGACCGGCATACACGGGGCGCCAGATCATCGACTTCCAGCTGCGCAACCTCGTGATGGGCGACTCGGGCATCGCCGCGGCGGCGAAGGACTCGGCGGTGAAGGCGACGCGCGCACAGTGGGACTCCGTGAGCGGAAAGGCGCCCTGGATGCGCTTCTTCCTCGACTACGATCCCCTCCCCACGGCGCGCAAGGTGAAGCAGCCGGTGCTCATCCTGCAGGGCGCGACCGACCAGCAGGTGCGACCCGAGGAGGCGAAGATGCTCGAGAAGGCGCTCACGGACGCGGGCAACCGCACGGTGTCGCTGCGCATCTTCCCCGAACGCAATCATCTCTTCCTGCATGATCCCGTCGGCCATCCGCGCGGCTACGACCGGCTGACCAGCAACAAGGTCGACGGCGAAGTGCTCGGCGCGCTCACCGACTGGCTCGTGGTGACGTTGCACGTGCGCTGACGAGTAGATTCGGGGACCACCACCGAGGCCCTGATGACCCCGCGTCGCATTCTCGCCGTCCTGTCGCTCGTCCTGCCGCTCCCCGGCGCCGCCCAGAGCACCACCACCGTCGTCGCGCCCGCGGCGAACGCGGCGCTCTGGCCCGAGCTCGATTCGCTCATCAACGCCGAGCTGGTGCGCACCAGGACGCCGGGCGCGCAGGTCGCGGTGGTCGTCGACGGCAAGGTGGCCTACTCGAAGGCGTTCGGCGTCGCCGACATCGAGACGGGGCGCGCGGTCACCGACCGCACGCTCTTCCGTGTGGGGTCGGTCACCAAGATGTTCACCGCCGCGCTTCTCACGCAGCTCGCCTCGAAGGACAAGCTCGACCTGCAGGCGCCCATCTCCACCTACGTCACCGAACTCGCGGGACGGAAGGCCGGCACGGTGAGCACGCACCAGCTGCTCACGCACTCCGCCGGCTGGCTCGACAACGCGATCCCGTTCGGCCGGATGGGCGAGGGCGCGCTCGGCGAGGTGATGCGCGAGGTGAGCGACACGCTCTTCTTCACCGAGCCTTCGCGCGTGATCTCGTACTCGAATCCCGGCTACTCGATGGCCGGCTACGTCGGCGAGCGCGCGGGCGGCTCGCGCTACGCCACGCAGATGGACCAGCAGGTGCTGCGGCCGATGGGGATGCCCAGGGCGACGTTCCGTCCGCTCGAGGCGATGACGCAGGACTTCTCGCAGGGCCACGTCGGTCCGCCGACGTCGAACGGCATCATCGTGCGGCCGTTCACCGAGAACACGGCGCAGTGGGCCGCCGGCTTCCTCTTCGCGAGCGCGGGCGAGCTGGCACGCTTCACCATCGCCCTCATGGGTGACGGGATGATCGACGGCACGCGCGTGCTCGCCTCCGACGCCGTGCGCAGCATGACGACGGGTGTCATGCCCATCCCGGGCTCCAGGACGGCGAAGTACGGCTATGGCCTCATGATCGACACGCGCAGCGGACAGCGCGTGTGGCAGCACGGCGGTTCGATCAACGGCTTCGACTCGCAGGTGACGATGTTCCCCGACAAGCACCTCGCGGTGATCATCCTCGACAACCGCAGCGGCGCGCCGTTGAACGGGATCATCAGCCTCGTCGCGTTGCGCGTGGCCGGCGTCACCCCCGCACCGCCGCCGCCGGCGCCAGAGGAACGCGTGGGCACCGCCGCCGAGCGTGCGCAGGTGGTGGGCCGCTACCGCATGGGTACGACGAGCGTGGAGATCGTGGAGTCGAACGACAGCCTCGTCTTCGTGCAGGGCACGAGATCGCCGGCGAGGCTCGCCGGCACCGAGCAGATCGTCGTCGCTCCCGTCGGCTCGCCGAAGGTGACGCTGCTGCTCGTACGCGGCGCGGACGGTCGTGTGGAGTACCTGCACCAGGGGCTGCGCGCGCTCGCGCGTCAGCCGTAGCTCGCCTACGACCGGATGAAGACCTGGCTCGCCGCCGAGAGGCCGACCGCGTGCTCGGCGCCGCCGACGGCGATCGTCACCGGCCCGCCGAAGGGCGCCTTCGCGACGACCTGCACCGTCGCGCCGGGACGCACGCCAAGCCCGTCGAGGTAGCGCAGGAAGGCGGGATCGCGATCGGACATGCGCACGACGGTCGCGCGCTCGCCCGCGGCGAGGTCGGCGATGCTCGGCAGTCGCGTCTCGTCCACCTCGCCTGACGCCGTGGGGATGGGCGCGCCGTGCGGGTCGGCGGTGGGGTTGCCGATCGCGTCGGCCATGCGGTCGATGAGTTCGTCGCTCGCCGCATGCTCGAGCCGCTCGGCCTCGTCGTGCACGTCGTCCCAGCCGAAGCCGAGCCGCTCGACGAGGTAGCACTCGATGATGCGATGGCGGCGGATGAGCCGCAGCGCCGTCACGCGGCCCATCGCGGTGAGCCGTGCGCCGCGATAGCGCTCGACGCGCACGAGCCCGAGTCGCGCGAGGCGCTGCATCATGCCGCTCACGCTCGCTGCGGCGATGTCGAGCCGCGCGGCGATGTCGTTGGTCGCGGCAGCCGAGCCCGATTGCTCGAGCTCGTAGATCGCCTTGAGGTAGTCCTCGGCCTGGCCGGTGAGCGTCGCCTGTTTCTTCGTGGGCACGAGCCTCCGTCCGTCAGCGCAGCGGCAGGCTGACGCCGACGAGCAGCGCCAGGTCGTGTGCGCTCCGCTGATTCTCGATGGAATACTGGTACCGGACGCCGTTGCGCGTCTGGAGCCCCTCGATGTTCAGCCGCAGCCGTCCCAGCGGGACCCGCACACCGCCGCTGATGACCATCGTGCGCACCGTCTGGTCCGGAGCGAAGGGGAGGATCATGTCATCCCAGAGCTGCCACGCCTCGAACTCGTACCGCTTGAGTCCGGCGCCCACGGCGGCGTGCGCGCAGATGCTCCTGAAGCAGGCCGCCTGCGGCGCGACGCGAAGGGCGACGGTCGCGGAACTCGTCGAGACGGTGGCTCGCTCCTCCAGCGGCGGTCCGCCCGTCTTGGGCTGTGAGAGGCTCATGCTCGAGGTCCGCACGCCATCAAGCTCGAGCGTGAGCGCTCGCTGACGAAGCGGAATCTCGACGCGCACGTCGATCACGCGACCGTCGCGAGCGAAGTACGGCCTGCCGGGCGTGCCTGCCGGCGCATCCCAGTAGAGCTGGGAGAAGGGCCGTGACTGCCCGAAGGAGCCCGCCTGGACGCTGATCCGCACCGCGCGCGCGGGATCCTGCGCGCGCATGAGCGACGGTGCGAGTGCGAGCAGGACGATCGCGGCGCCACGGACGATCCGCATCTGTTCTCCCTGAACGAGGTCCCCCTGCCTACCCAGCAGAACTTACGAGCGTCACGCCGCGGCCGCCCGCTCTCCGGGCGGCCACCGCCTCGCGAGCGCGAACGCCACGACCCAGCCCAACCCCGCGGCGAGCACGACATCGGAGAGGAAGTGCGCGCGCGCCAGCACGCGCGTCACCGCACAGCCGGCGGCGAGCGTGTAGCCGACCCATCGCGCACGCGGGTAGAGCCGCGCGAGCATCGCCGCGCCGGCGAAGGCGACGAGCGTGTGCGAGCTGGGGAATGCGAGTCCACTCGTGCTCCAGGTCCTCTCGCTGAACTCGCGGAAGCCGTACGCGCCGTCGTTCATCTCGGGGCGCTCGCGGCGAAGCAGCAGCTTCATGATCTCGGCGAGCAGTCCACCGAGTGCCGCCGAGAAGAACAGCAGGTACGCACGCCTCTTGGCAAGAGCGCGGCGGGACTGCACCGCGCCCTCCTGCAGCGCCACCCCGATCGCGAGCGCGAGCCACGGGCCGAGGAATCCCATCACGCGCAGCATCCGGCCCCAGTCGCGGTCGTAGACCTTGGGATTCCGGACGTTCTCGTACACCCAGCCGTCGGCGAGGAGCGCGGCGAGCGTGAGCGCCACCGTCCACGCGAGCGCGCGCAATGCGGGCGTCCACGACGCTCGCGCGCCTGCCGCGACCGGATCGTTCATCGCCAGAGCTCCTCGAAGGTCTGCAGGATACGCTCGGTCATCCCCCAGATGGTGAAGTCGCCGTGCTGGTACGCCGTGGTGCGCATGTGAAGGTCGCGCACGCGCACCGTGGTGTCGACCTTCGCTCCCGGGGCGAAGAGCTCGGAGACCGGCACCCAGCGCGCCTCGGCGACCTCCTCGCTCAGCACGAGCGATGGCAGTTCGTCGACGACGCAGACGAACGGCCGCACGATCACCGGCGGCAGCACCGGCGTGCGCGGGCGCAGTTCGTCGAGCTGGCCGATCACGCGGCCCGCCGAGAGGACGTCGAGCCCCACCTCCTCCGCCGTCTCGCGCAGTGCCGTCGCCTCGAGGGACTCGTCGGCGCGATCGTGCCCGCCGCCGGGCAGGCCGATCTGCCCGCTCCACGGATCGCCTTCGCGCGTCGCGCGGCGGATGAGGAGGAGGTCGGCGTCGTCGTCGTCGCCGCGCGCGTGGAGGATCAGCGCGACGGCGGCCTCCTTGAACGGCTCGTCGCGTTCGGCGAAGCGCGGTGCGCGTCCGTCGAGCGCGCGCGCGAGGCGCGCGACGAGGGACTGGGCGCGCGTCTCGTTCACCTAGCCTTCGACTTCCCCGCCCGACGCGGCCCAGCCGTTGAAGCCCTCCTTCAGCGACGCGACGTCCGTGTAGCCCATCTCGGCGAGCGTCACGGCGGCGAACGCCGACCGGTTGCCGCTCGCGCAGTAGATGACGAGCTTCGCGTCGCGCGGGACGAGCGCCTCGATCTTCGTCTCCATCGATCCGCGCGCGAGGACGATCGCGCCGGGGATGCGGCCGAGGTTGGTCTCGGCGCGCTCGCGCACGTCGAGGAAGGTCGGCGCGCCCGGCTTGTCGATCGCCTCGATCATCTCGGCGACGGTGACTTCGCGGACCTTCGCGCGGGCTTGGGCGACCATGTCGGCGCCGGTCTTGTAGCTCATGTTCGGTGGGGTTCGGGGCTCCCTGCAAGCTAAGCGCCCGGCCCCGCGGTCGTCACCGTGCGAGGCTCAGTTCGCGACCTGCGTAGGCTCCACCTTCTCGAACGCCGTCCCGAGTGCGCCGAGCATCAGCCAGGTTTCGCCGGCGAGCACGAGTCCGGCCGCGCTCGCCGCGACAAGGATCGCCGTGCCGTTGGTGCTGCGGAAGATGAGGAACCCGATCGCGCCGGTGATCGCGGGGAGCAGGAGGAGGACGGCGAGCGAGAGGAGCGTCGCGAGCGTCGTCATCATCATCTGCCCCGTCGCCTCGATGCCCGTCGTCCCGCGCTCGCCGAGCTTCACCCACGCCGGGAAGAGCAGCGCGACACCGTTGTGCACCGTGAAGTTGGCGGCGTTGAGCGCGAACAGCAGCGGCACCGAGCCGAGCAGCACGCCGAGCATCACGTCGGGCGGCACGCGCGACGCCCCCGGCTCGAGTGTCAGCGCGACGAACGCGTTGCCCACGAGCAGCAGTTGCGGCACCGCGATCGCTATCGCGCCGCTGAGCACCTGCGCCGTCACGAGCGCGCGCCCCGGGATGGGCAGCGTCTTCAGCATCGGGAGGTTGAGCAGGTCGCTGCGCAGGTCGTTGCGCATCGTCGCCGGGCCGAAGAGCAGGAACATCGCGGCGAAGACGCCGCTCACCACGCCGAACATGAGTCCCATCTTGTCGCGCGTGCCGAAGACGAGCGTGGCGATGAGGATCAGCGCCGGCGGGATGAGGATGCCGCGCAGCTGGTTCGTGCGCACGAGCCAGAGGATGTTCTTCCAGACGATCGCCGTCGCGGGCGCGCCCTTGGCGCCGAGCGGGATCGTGCGCCGCGTCGACCCCGCCTTCACCATCGCGCCGCCGCCGCGCCGCGCTCTCCGCTGCGCGATCCACTTCGCCTGTCGTTCGCTCGCCTCGGCGGCAGCTTCCTCGAACGCGGCGTCGCTGCCCAGCACCCACCAGACGTGGAGCGACAGGAGCAGCATCGCCTGCGCCGCGGCGGCGAACCACGGCCCCACGTCGCGCAGCACGACGGGCTGGAAGGCGACCTTGATCGGATAGAGGATCCACGATGCGGGCGGCAGGTCCACGATCGCGAGCAGCGCGCGGATCGCCGCGGCCGGCTCTTCGGCGTTGGAGACCCAGTCCCAGTGCGACCGGATCGTCCAGCCGACGGCGAGCGATGCCGCAGCGAAGACGACCATCGCCGGGACGCTGCGCCGCGCGCCGGCGGCGCCGTGCTCCTCGACGCCCGCGCGCAGCAGCCCGATGCCCAGGCGATGCAGCGAGAGGGTGGTGAGCGCCATCCAGAGGCCCGCGCCGCGCATGAGGCTCGCGAGCGGATCCCCGGCGCGGTTCAGGATGACGGACCAGATCACCACCGAGAAGAGGATGCCGAACTGCGTGCGCGCGAGCTTGAAGAGGATCAACTGCCGCCGCGTCACCGGCGCCGGGAAGAGCAACGCGACCTCGGCGCGCGTGAAGGCGAGCGCGGTGCGATCGGTGCCGAAGAGCCACGACCACGCGAGGTAGCTGAGGACGAGGACGCCGAAGAGACCCAGCAAGGCGCCCTGCGCCTCCGGCCCGAGGGCGCCCGAGCGGTTGCTGCGCAGGAAGAAGAACCAGAAGTAGAGCAGGCCGAGCGCGAATGCGGCCGCATATCGCGGCTGGCGCAGTCGCGCCCCCTGGCGGCGCAACCGGTTCCGCGCCGACCTCCGGATGAGGTACCAGAAGGCTCCGCTCGTCGCGCCGGGCTCGTTCACGCCGGGACCGGGTGCTCACCCTCGCCGGTGAGCGCGAGGAAGATGTCCTCGAGCGGGCGGCCGGCGAGTTCGGGCCGCGTGGACACGATCTCCGAGAGTGGCCCGTACGCGACGCACTTCCCGTGGCGGATCACGAAGAGCTTGGTGCAGAGCTCCTCGACGAGCGTGAGCAGGTGCGACGAGAGGATCACCGCGGTGCCCGCGCGCGCACGCGCCGCGATCGTCGCGCGCATGCGGCGCATGCCCGAGGGGTCGAGTCCGGTGAGCGGTTCATCGAGCACGAGGGCCTGCGGCGAGTGCAGCAGTCCGCAAGCGATCGCGAGCTTCTGCTTCATGCCGCGCGAGAGCTCGTCGGGGAGCGACCGGCGCTTGTCGCCGAGTTCGAGTTCGTCGAGCACGGGGCCGATGCGCTCTTCCACGTCGGCGACGCCGTAGATGCGCGCGACGAATCGCAGGTGCTCTTCGACCGTGAGGTGCTCGAAGAGGTGCGGTTCGTCGGGGATGAAGGCGAGCGCATGCTTCGCCTTCACGCCGTCCGTCTGGAGGTCGTGCCCCGCGATCGCCACGCGCCCCGTGCTCGGCGCGATGATGCCCGAGAGGCAACGCAGCGTGGTGGTCTTCCCCGCCCCGTTGGGTCCGACGAGCCCGAGGACCTCGCCGGGGGCGACGGAGAACGAGATGCCATCGACGGCGGTGAATGCGCCGTAGCGCTTCGTGAGTTGGTCGACGGAGATCATCGGGTCATGGAGAGGTCCCCGATGAAGGTAGCTACCGGAGGGCCGCTCCGCGCCGCGGGGCGAGCGCGGCGCGCACCGCCTCGGCGAGCTGGCCGAGCGAGAAGGGCTTGGCGAGGAAGTCGGCGTCGCCGTGCTCGACGGCCTCGTGCGCGGCTTCGGAGTCGGTGAAGCCCGAGAGCAGCAGTGCGGGCAGTGCAGGGCGCAGCAGGCGCACGGCGTGGAGGACATCGATCCCGTCCATGCCAGGCATCGCGATGTCGGTGACGAGGAGGTCGATTGCGACATCCGGCGACCCGGCGAGCGCGACCGCCTCCGCCCCGTCGGCACGCGCGAGCACATTGTAGCCGAGCGCGACGAGGCTGCGCTCGAGCACCGACCGCACGGCGGGCTCGTCGTCGACGAGGAGGATCGATCCGCGGCCGCGAGCCACTTCGCGCGCCGGAGCCGCGACCGGCTCGTGTGCGACCTCGCGCGGGGTGAACCAGACCGTGAACGAGGTGCCGACGCCCGGCGTGCTCTCCACCGTGATCGCACCGCCCGACTGCTGCACGATGCCGTAGACGGTCGCGAGGCCGAGGCCCGTGCCGTTGGGCTTCGTCGTGAAGAAGGGCTCGAAGACGCGCGGGAGCAGATCGACCGGGATCCCCTCGCCGGTGTCGGCGACGGTGAGCGTCACCCAGCGACCCGCCGCGAGGGCGGCGTGCGACGTGAAGAGCGGCTCCGGGAGCACGCGCACGCCGGTCGTCAGGCTCAGCGTCCCGCTCCGTGCGATGGCATCGCGCCCGTTCACCGCGAGGTTGAGCAGCACCTGTTCGAGCTGGCCGGGATCGCAGTGGATGCTCGGCAGTTCGTGTCCCAGCTCCGTCTCTATGCGGATCGCCGGCGGGATGAGGCGCCGCAGCATCGGGAGCAGTGCGCCGACGATGGCGTTCGGGTCGATCGTGCGTGGCTGCAGCACCTGCTTGCGGCTGAACGCGAGGAGCTGCCGCGTGAGCCGCGCCGCCCGCTCGGTGGCGCGCTGGATCTCGACGAGCTCGACGCTCGGCGCCCCATCCGCCTGCGCCGTGTCGATGAGCACGTCGGCGTTGGCCTGGATGACGGTCAGGACGTTGTTGAAGTCGTGCGCGACGCCGCCGGTGAGGAGTCCGATCGCCTCCATCTTCTGCGCCTGCCGCAGTCGCTCGTCGCGCTGCCGCACCGCCGCCTCGCCTTCCACGCGGGCCGTCTCGTCGCGCAGGAAGACGGAGATCCCGTGGCGCGCGGGGAAGGCGCGCACGGCGAACCACCGCGCGCCGATCGCGATCGGGTCGTCCTGCATGTACGGTCGCCCGGACTCGATCGCGCGCTCGAGCTGCGGCAACAGCGTCGTGGTGAGCGCGAGCGGCAACTCGGCCCACGCAAGTCGGCCGATGAGCGCGCCGTCCCCGCCGAGGAGCGAACGTGCGGCGGGATTCACCCAGGTGAAGCGCCAGTCGCGGTCGAGCGCGAGGAAGGCGTCGGTGATGCTCGCGAGGATCTCCGGCGCGGTCGCGAGCATGCCCTCGTGCTCGAGCGACTGGTCGTGCGGCCGCGCGAGGTCCTCGCGATACGACAGCTCGGCGCGGAGTTCGAGCTCGGCGGCAGTCGCCTCCGCGAGGCGCGCGAGGAGGCGCCGGTCCTCCGGCGTCCAGCGGCGCGGCTTCGTGTCGGCCGCGCAGAAGCTCCCAAGGACGAATCCATCGGTCGTCCGCAGCGGATAGCCCGCGTAGGCGCGCACCGCGAGACCGCTCCTCGGGACGAGGTGTCGCGTGGTCGGGTCCTGCGCCGTGTCGTCGATCAGCAGTGGCTCCCCGCTGAGCAGGACGCGGTGGCAGAGCGTGCCCGGCGCGGGCATTCCCTCCTCGAGGAGACGGGATGGGAGCCCCGCCCCGGCGACGAAGTGCTGTCGCGCGTCGTCGAGGAGCGTGACGAAGGCCGCCGAGACACCAAGCGTCTCCTGCGCGAGGCGCGTGAGCGCGCCGTAACCGGGGGCGGGATGGCGGCGGTGACGAATCGCCCCGCGGACCGCGTCGACCCGCGTCGCAGTCTCGAGTTCATTGCGGACGACCATGGACTATCCCTGGTCGCTCTCGCGGGCGATCGCGCGCTCCACGCGCGCGCGCAGCGCGGCGACGCGATCGGCATCGTCGTCCGGGACCGCCTCGTGCACCGCCTCGAGGAAGGCGCGCGCGAAGTCGTAGTGCGAGCGGCACCCGTCGCACTTCTCGAGGTGCGCGACCACGCGGGCGCGCTCCACCTCGGGCAACGCCCCGTCGAGGTGCGGCCAGAGTCGGCTGACGATCTCCTCGCATTCGCTGCGGGCCGCGGGGGCGGTCATGGCGTGCTCCGGTCGGATGGGCGGGCGAGGCCGAGGTCGGTCGCGTGCGCGACGAGCGCCAACTGCAGCATGCGCCGCGCGCGGAAGAGGCGCGAGCGCACCGTGCCCAAGGGGATCATGAGGAGGTCGGCGATCTCCTCGTACGTGAAGTCGTGGATGTCGGCGAGCAGCACCACATCGCGGAACGGGACGTCGAGTCCGGCGATCGCGCCGCGGATGGCCGGGCCGAGGTCGAGCCGGTCGAAGAGGTCGTTGAGTCCCGAGGCGCGCGCGAGGCGGTGCGCGTCGGCCGAGGCGTAGGCTTCGAGCACGTCGTTCTCGACGGCGGTGACGACCTGCCCGCGCTGCTTCTGCGCGAGGAAGACGTTCCGGCAGATCGTGCTGAGCCACCGCCGGCAGTCGGTGCCGCGCTGGAACGTGTCCCAGTGCCGCAGCGCGCGCAGGTAGGTCTCCTGCACGAGGTCGTCGGCGTCCGCCTCGTCGCGCGCCAGCGCACGCGCCACGCGTGCCACCGCACCGAGGTGCGGGAGCGCGACGGCCTCGAACTCACGGGTGCGGGAGTCTGGCAAGGAGACGGTGGAGGATGCGGTCATCGTGAGCGGAATCGCCGGGCGGCGCAAGAGTTCCCGGGAACTCCCGGCAGGGGTCGGCACTTGGGCGGGACGTGCGGCGCGTCCGCGCCGCTGCCCTTCCTTGATCAGGAGAACCCGGATGTCCGCTCCAGTCCCGTCGTTCCGCCGCGCCCTCCCGCGACTCGTCGCCGGCGCCGTCCTCTCACTCGTCGGCGCCTCGGCGCTCCAGGCGCAGGTCGGCGGCATCGCGCTCGGTGCCCAGGCGCCGCACGCGATGGTCGAGACCCTCGACGGGCGCACCGTCGACATCGCCAGCTACTACACGGCGGGCAAGCCGATCGTGGTCGAGTTCTGGGCGACCTGGTGCCCGCTCTGCAAGCGGCTCGAGCCGGCGATGCAGGCCGCCCGCACGCGGTACGCCGGCCAGGTCACCTTCGTGAGCGTCGGCGTGTCCGCCAACCAATCACCCGAGCGGCAGCGGGCGCACGCCGCGGCGAACGGGATGACGGGCGAGTTCGTCTTCGACCGCAACGATGAGGCGGTGAAGGCATTCACCGCGCTCCACACAAGCTACGTCGTCGTGATCGATGCGAAGGGGACGGTGGTCTACACCGGCATGGGTGATTCGCAGGATCTCGACGCCGCGGTGCGGAAGGGCCTCGCGACCGTCGGTGCGGGTGCTCCGCCGGCACCCTGAGCGCACGCGTATCGCTTGACCGGCATGGGGGTCATCTTTCCCCCATGCCGCTCACCGCGCAGGTGTTGATCGCGCTCGTCGCCGGACTCGCGCTCGGGCTCCCGCTCGCCGGATCGGACTCGGCGTTCGCCAACGGCGTGCTCGCGGTGCTGGGCCCCGTGGGCACGGTGTTCATCAATGCGATCCGCATGACGGTGATCCCGCTCGTCGTCTCGAGCCTCATCTCGGGCGTGACGGGCGCACCGGACCCGCGCGTAGTCGGACGCATCGGCGCGCGCGCGATGGTGGTGTTCGTCGTGCTGCTCGTCATCGGCGCGGCGTACGGCGTCTTCGTCGCCGGGCCGCTCATCGCGATGCTGCCTCTCGAGCCGGCGGCGATCGAGGCGCTGCGCGCGAGCGCCGCGGACGCGGGGGCGAGCGCCGCCGAGGGCGCACGGAGCATCCCGAGCGTCGGCGAATGGCTCGTCGCGCTCGTGCCGCCGAACCCCATCAAGGCGGCGGTGGACGGTGCGATGCTGCCGGTGATCGTCGCGTCGGTGGCGTTCGGTGCGGCGCTCATCAAGGTCGCTCCCGATCGCCGGGCGGCGGTGACGCGCGTGGTGGATGCGGTGATGGAGGCGTCGCTCGCGCTCGTGCGCGCGATCCTCGTCCTCGCACCGGTCGGCGTCTTCGCGCTCGCGGTGCCGCTCGCCGCACGCATGGGCACCGGCGCACTCGGCGCGATCCTCGGGTACGTGGTGATCGTCACGAGCGTGACGGCGCTCTTCGCGGCGACGGTGCTCTATCCGGCGGCGGTGTCGTTGGGCAAGGTGCCGCTCAGGCTCTTCGCGAAGGCGGCGCTGCCCGCGCAATCGATCGCGGTGAGTTCGCGCTCGTCGCTCGCCGCGTTGCCGGCCATGCTCGAGAGCGTGCGCGACACGCTCAGGTTGCCGCCGACGATCGGCAGCTTCCTCATCCCGCTCTCGGCGACGCTCTTCCGCGCGGGCGCGGGAGTCGGCCAGACGATCGGCGTGATCTTCGTCGCGCGGCTCTACGGCGTGGACCTCAGCGCGGCGGCACTGCTCACCGTGGCGGTGACGGCCGTGGTCACGTCGTTCTCGGTGCCGGGGATCCCCGGCGGCTCGATCGTCGCGATGGTACCCGTGCTCATGGCGGCGCATATCCCGGTGGAGGGCATCGGCATCCTGCTCGGCGCGGACACGATCCCGGACATGGTGCGCACGACGACGAACGTGACGGGGCAGATGGCGGCGGCGGTGGTGGTCTCACGCGGGGAGCGAGATGCGCATTGAACGATGGAGGTTGAAGGATGGAGGATGAAAGTGAACAGCACGTCACGCAGTTACTTTCATCATTCATCCTCCATCCTCCATCCTCCGTGTCCCGCCTCGCTCTCCTCTTCGACCTCGACGGCACCCTCATCGACTCGATCGCCCTGCTGGTCGCCTCGATGGAGCACGCCTACGCA
>Ga0137353_1000152_pt1 | contig 13375 bp, 15 predicted proteins | sample EasRivERMLT760_2_FD_104759 | JGI IMG/M metagenome (GOLD analysis project Ga0137353, IMG submission 104759) | Soil microbial communities from meander-bound floodplain in the East River, Colorado, USA - East River MetaG ERMLT760_2 | ecosystem: Environmental > Terrestrial > Soil > Floodplain ...
AAGGCCCGAGGGTCCGAGGTCCCGGTGTACGACATCGCCGAGGTCGTGGCGCAGCAGCTGGCTTGAGGAGGGACGCGTGAGCCGCGTGAACGAGATGGTGACCGAGCTGCCGGACAATGCGGGCGTCCGCCATCCGCCGCCGGTGCCTTATGTCCTCGCGATGCTCGCCGGCGCGCTCGTCCACCGATGGTGGCCGCGCGGTGCGCGTCCCGAGGGGTGGCTCCCGCTCGGGGTCACGCTGGTCGCGATCGGTGTCGCGCTCATGCTGTGGGCGAAGGCGTCGTTCGACGCGAAGCACACGCCGCTCGAGCCGTGGCGATCGACGGAAGCGCTCGTGGACTCGGGACCGTATGCGTACTCGCGCAATCCGATCTACCTCTCGTTCGCGCTCATCGAGGTCGGCGTCGGCGTCTGGGCCGACGTCCGCGCGATCGTCCTGCTCACCGTCGTGCCGATGGTGATGACGGCGCGCTTCGTCGTGCCGCGCGAGGAGGCCTACCTGCGCCGCAAGTTCGGCGTGGCCTACGATGGCTACTGCTCGCGCGTGCGCCGCTGGTTCTGAGCGGACTGCATCGAGACCGCGGCCGCGGCGAGGAGCTGCTGCTCCTGCGGGCTCATCGTGAAGAGCTGTTCCGCCGTGGCGAGTCCCTGCGACGTGATCGCCGCGACCTGCGCCGGCGTGAGCATCCGGCCGGCGGCGTCGTTCTTCTTCGTGACCTCGGCGCGGAGGTCGGCGCCGGCACGCCGGATGAGCCACGCCGCGACCAGCAGGACGCCGACCAGCACCGCGACCCCGGCGCCGCTGAACGCGCTGCTAGGCACACCGCAACTCGTAGACGGTGATCGAATGCACGGCGGAGCCCTCCGGCGCGGGTGGATCGGTGGGACGGGTCTCGTGGTGCACGATGCGCGGCGCGAGACGGTGCTTCTTCAATTCCTGCAGGAACTCACCGAGCGCGACACGCCCCTGGTCCGCGACGAGCGCGCGGCCCCCCGGCGCGAGTGATCGCGCGATCGCTTCGGCGACGAGCGGCGCATACGAGCGCTCGTAGAGCACGTCCGCCGCGAGCACGAGGTCGAACCGTCCGAGGTCGCCGGGGAAGTCGCGCCAATCCACCATGCGCACCTCGGGTTCGCGACCGGCGCTGCGCAGCGCGTTGCGCGCGGCGAAGCGCGTCGCGTCCTCGTAGTAGTCGGTCGCCAGCACGTCATAGCCGGCGCGCGTCGCGGCGACGGTGACGAGCCCGAGCCCGCACCCGAGCTCGAGCGCGCGCGGCCGCGGCGCGGCCACCGGGTGGTGCTCCAAGTAGGTCGCCAGCACGGTCGCCGACGGCCAGAGATCCGCCCAGTAGGGCAGGCGATCGTCGTTCACGAAGTCGGCTTCGCTGATGAGGTCGTCGGCGCTGCGCGGCTTCTCGAGCGCCACGCGGCCGAGCGGGAGTTCCACCACCTGCTCGACGAGCATGAATCGGCGCTCGAGCGCCTCGAGGTCGGGGCGCATCAGCGCTCGCACCGGGAACGCGGGTGCACGCTCACAGTGCGAACCCCACTGAGGTCCCCGCGTCCTCGGTGAGGAGCAGCACGGAGACGACCTCGCCCGCCGGCACCTGCGGTCGGTCCTCCGGCACGACGATGAGCGCGTTCGCGAGCGACATCGACGTGAGGATGCCTGAACCCTGCGGCCCGGTGAGGCGCGCGGTGAGGCGGCCGTCCTCGCGCGGCGTCACGATCGCGCGCAGGAAGTGCGTGAGCTTCGCGCCGATGCTCACCGGCTCCTCGAGCACCGCGCGGATGGGGCGGCGATGCAGCCGCGCATGCCCGAGCATGCGTCGCACGACGGGGCGCACGAAGAGCTCGAACGTCACCATCGCGGAGACCGGATTGCCCGGCAGGCCGATCCAGGGGATGCCGCGGATGGTGCCGAAGCCGAGCGGCGCGCCGGGACGCATCCGCACCTTCCAGAATCCCATCTCGGCGCCCATCGCCTCGAGCGCCGCTCGCGTGTGGTCGAACTCGCCGACGCTCACGCCTGCCGAGGTCACGATCAGGTCGGGTGCCGCCGCGACGGCGCGCTCGAGCAGCGCTCGCATGGCGCCGAGCGTGTCGGGAGCGTGACCGAGTCCGACCGGGTCACCACCCGCAGTCCGCACGAGTGCATCGAGCGTGTACGCGTTGCTGCTCACGATCTTCCTCCCGGCGCGCACCTCGTCGAATCGGTCGAGGTCCACGAGCTCGTCGCCCGAGCCGAGGATCGCGACGCGCGGCCGCCGGTGCACGAGCGCCGTCGCCTGGCCCACCGACGCGAGGATGCCCACTTGTGCTGCGCCGATGGGGATGCCGCGCGGCAGCGCGATGGCGCCCTCGTGCAGGTCCTCGCCGCGCAGCCGGATGTTCTTGTGTGCGTCGCGGTCCTTGAGGATGCGCACACGCGCGAGTCCGGCGTCGGTGTCCTCGACGCGGATCACGGTGTCGGCGCCCTCGGGAAGCGGCGCGCCCGTCATGATGCGCGTCGCCTGTCGCGCGGCGAGCGGCTTGGTCGCGAACGCACCGGCGGCGATCGTCTCGAGCACCGGCAGCTCCACCGGCGCGCCCTCGCTCGCGCCCAGCACGTCGGCGCCGCGCACCGCGTAGCCGTCCATCGCCGAGTTGGTCCAATGCGGCAGTGTCACGGGCGAGAGCACGTCCCGCGCGAGCACGCGCCCGAGCGCATCACGCAACGGCACCGTCTCCTCGGCGAGCGGCTCGATGCCCTCGAGGATGCGCGCGACCGCCTCGGCCACCGAGAGCATCAGGGGGCCCCGAGCGTCGCGCCGGCGAGGAAGACGGCGAGCGCGTCCTGCACGCGCTCCACTTCGCGGTTCGCGACGACGTGGTTGTTCGCGAGGAACGAGAAGAGCAGCAACCGGCCGTCGGCGGTGGTCACGTAGCCCGACAGCGCGCGCGCCTTGTCGAGCGTGCCGGTCTTGGCGTGCACGTTGCCTTCGGCCGGCGTGCCCTTCATGCGCGACAGAATCGTCCCATCGACGCCCGCGACCGGCAGCGCGTCGTAGAACGTCCTGAACTCGGCGTGCTGCCGCATGGCGTCGAGCACGCGCACGATCGTCGCGGGCGAGACGTAGTCGTGCCGCGAGAGCCCGCTGCCGTCGCGCACCGCGAACCCCGCGCTGTCGGCGCCCCACGCGACGAGCTGGCGCTCGATGACGCGGCGTCCGCTGTCCGCCGACCCGACGCCGGTGCGCGCGCGGCCGAGCGTCTTGAGCAGGATCTCACCGAACTGGTTCTGCGACGGCTTCTCGAAGTGCGGGAGGATCGCGCGCAACGGCGGCGAGAGCCGCGTCACGAGCGTCACGAGGCCTGCGGTGTCGGCGACCGCGTTGGCCTCGACGCCACCGCGCACCGAGATGCCGCGCACCGCGAGCGCCTCGGCGAACGCGTCGAGCCACGCGGCCGACGAGTGCCGCAGCGAGACATCGACCGTCACGCTGTCTCCCGGTCGCACCGTGCCCTTGAGCGACACCGAGGGACGCCGGCCGCGCACGTCGCCGAACCATTCCACGCGCGACCGGCTCATGCAGCAGGCGTCCACCGTCGTGACGTCCACCGCTCCGATCAACGGGACGCTCGCCGCAGGCGCGGTACGCACCGTGACCGGACTCCCGGGTCCCCGGCCGCCGAAGACGGTGATGCGCGCGAATCCCTCATTGAAGAAGAGCTCGTCGACCGGGGCGGAGTAGTCGAAGTCGAGGTCGTCCCACGCCCAGCCGTAGCCGAGCGAGGAGTCCGGGAACGCATCCGTGCCGCGGACGAGTCGTCCGGTGATCTCCCGTACGCCTCGCGCGGCGAGTGAATCGGCGAGCGCACGCAGCGGCGCCATCGCGTCGCCGGCGGCGAGCGAGTCGCTGTAGCTCGGGTCGCCCGTGCCCATGACCGCGAGGTCACCGGTGAGGATGCCGTTCACGGGGTAGGCCCCGCCCATCAGGCGCGTCTCGAAACGGAAGTCGGCGCCGAGCAGCGCGAGCGCGGTCGCACCGGTGAGCAACTTCTGGTTGGACGCGGGCATGAAGAGCTTGCCCGCGTTGCGCGAGTAGAGCGTGTCGCCGCTGAGCGGATCGACGACGAGCACGCCCCAGTTCGCGGAACGGAACATCGGGTCATCGAGCAGCGAGTCGGCGAGCGTGATGAATGCGGCGCGGGCCGGGGACCTGCGCGCGCCGCCGGGACTGGACGGAGCGGGAACCGGCGACGGCGCCGTCGAGACGGGCGCCGCGCACGACGCAGCGAACGCGGCAAGCAGCAGGAGGCGGATCGAAGGACGCACGAGGTTCATCGCGGGGCGGGGGAGAGGTACTCGCGCTCGACCCAGTCGACGAGCGCGGCGAGCCAGCCATCGGAGTTCAAGTCGAACCGCGGACCCGTGAAGTACGGCACCGGCACGTCACTCACGAACGCGCGCCAGGTCTTCGCGTGCTCGGCGCCGTCGCTCCAGAGCGACGTCTCGTGCGCCTCGCGCCGCACCACCTCGACCTTCGGCAGCGCGCTCGCCTTGAACCCTTCGCAGAGCACGATCCCGGCATCGGCAAGGTAGCGCGCGGCGAGCTGCTCCGGTGCGTCCTCGCGCTCCCAGCGCGCGATGAGCGCGAACTTGTCGGGCGAGGACATCGCGACGCGTTCGGCGCCGCCCTCGTGGTAGTGGCGATAGGTGTCAGTCGTCGCGGGGTCGATGTTGAACGTGTGCGACCCGTGCTTGAGCGTCATCACGCGGTGGCCGCGACGTGTCAGCTCCGCCGAGAGCTTCACGGTGAGCGTCGTCTTGCCTGCGTGCTTCTTCCCGACGATCGCGAGCATCGGCGGCGCGGTCGCGGCGGCGTCGCCCTCGAGTGCGCTCGACCAGCGCTCGCGTTCGGCCGGCGTGTTCACGTTGGTGAAGAGCATCGCCGGGTCGCCGAAGCGCTGGACGTCCTCGAACGGCACGCGCACCGTGCGCACCGAGTCGTGGAAACCCACCACGCGCCGGTCGCCAGCGTCGAGCGACGCCGTGACCGCGGGAAGGCACGCCGCGCCGTACCAGGCGCAGAGCGGCTCCACGCCGCGTCGCGAACGATCGCTCGTCGGCAGCACCGCGTCGGCGTCGCCGGCGTCGCCACGCGTGCGCAGCGCGTCGAGCAGCGCCGTTGGCACGAACGGCATGTCCCACGCGACGAGCAGGATGTCGCCCTTCGCGTGCGTGAGCGCCGCGTGCAGGCCGCCCAGGGCGCCCTCACCCGTGCGCGCGTCGGGCACCACGCGCACGCCGTCGAGCCAGCCGGCCGCATCGGGCGTGTTCGCGACGAGCAGCAGCGAGTCGACCACCGGTCGCAGCGCATCGGCGACACGATCGACGATCCGTCGTCCGCCGACGGATTCGAGTCCCTTCGGCAGTCCACCGTATCTCGTCGCGCCCCCGCCGGCGAGGATCACGCCCGTGCACTGCCGGCGCACTGCGCTCACGGCTCCCACACCTGCGGCGTGCCCGAGACCGCGCGCCCGACGAGCACCATCCCCGCCGCCTGCGCGATCTCCACGGCGATCGTGCTCGGCACGCTCGGAGTCGCTACTACGGAGATGCGCGCACGCGCGGCCTTGAACGCCAGCTCACCGGAGATGCGTCCCGTCACGAGCAGGATGAGGTCGTCGGGCTTCTCGCCCGCGAGGATGCGCTGGCCCATCACCTTGTCCACCGCATTGTGACGCCCGATGTCCTCGGCGTGCGCGAGCAGGTGCTCGCCGTCGGTGAGCGCTGCGGCGTGGATGCCACCGGTGCTCTGGTAGCGCTCGCCGCGCGCGAAGAGCTCCTTGAAGAGCGCACGCGTCCGCGCCAGGTCCGGCACCGTGGGGCGCGTCGTCCGGCGCGGCACATTGCTGAGCGAGCCGAGGATGGTGGTGACCGCCCCGCATCCCGACGCGAGCACACGGCGCCGCTCCTGCCCCTCCACCGTCTGGTAGCGCACCTCGGGCACCGTCACCCAGAAGCCGGGTTCCTTCGCGCACGGCCGCATGGAGAGCAGGTCCGACTTCGCGTCGATGTAGCCTTCGCCGAAGCACCATCCCACGACGAGCTCCGGCAGTTGCTCGGGCGTGCACATCCACGTCACGGCCGGCTGGCCGTTCACCTCGAGCCAGACGGGCACCTCGTCCACCGCGTCGAGGGTCGGCGCGCCGTCCGGCGGCGTCGTCATGCCGGTTCGACCTCGGCCCAGAGGCCGGGCTCCTCCGAGAGCCGGACGCGCACGACGCGCGTCGCGGCGCCGAGCGCCTGCTGCACCTCGCGCGCGATCCACCACGCCACGTTCTCCGAGGTGGGGATCAGCTTCCCCTCCGCGAACTCGGCGATGTCGAGCACGAGGTTGCGATGGTCCATGCGCTCGAAGACGCGCTCGTGCAGCGCGCGGTCGAGCGCCGCGAGGTCGGCGCAGAAGCCGGTCACCGGATCGACCTCACCTCCGACCGTGACCTCGCACGTGTACGTATGGCCGTGCCAGTTCGGGTGCGCGCACGCGCCGAACGTGGCCGCGTTGCGCGCGTCGTCCCACTCGGGCCGGCGATAGCGGTGCGCCGCCGAGAAGGTCACACGCCGTGTGAGCGTCGCGCGCTGGGCCATCGTCAGCGGAAGAAGAATCGCGTCATGCCCACCGAGAGCATCGCGTTGCCGCGCCAGGGCGAGAGCAGGTCCTGGTCGAGCATCGCGTTGGTGCCGGCGGCGCCGTTCGGGCCGTAGTCGTCCGGATAGGCGTACTTCCAGAAGGTGTGCGTGAGGTCGACGTTCCCCTCCCACTCGCGGCCAGTCACGATGCGGACGCCGACACCGTACGACGCCGTGAACTTGTTGCCGAAGCGGTAGCCGCCGACGTCGTACTGCGCGGTGCCGCCGGTGACCCAGCCGAAGCTGCCATGCACCTGCGGCGCGAGGCGATGCCACGACTTGTTGCCGGTGAGGTTGAGCCCGAAACCCGCCTCGAGCGCGGCGAGGGGACGCTCCGAGGTGCCGATGTTCCGCGCCGCCGGCGCGAGCAGCGGATCCTTGTACGTGCGCTCGAGCCGCGGCGCATACGTGCCGCGTACCTGCAGCCAGAGCGGACCGGTGAGCAGCAGTTCGTAGCGCGCGCTGAGGAGCATGCCCGTGCGCGGGCCGACGCCGGCGGGGTCGCCGCCCGGGGCGAGCAATCCCGTGGCGAGCGTGATGCCCTGCCTGCCGCGGAGGTCCTCGTACGGGCTGTCGGCGGGCGTGTAGCCCACTTGGGCGGAGAGGGGCGCCGCGATCGGCGCGAGGACGATCGCCAGTGCGATCGCGAGGGTACGACGGGTCACGCGTGAGCTCCGAGTCGCAGGTCGCGGCCCGTCATCTCGCGGGGCTGCTCGAGTCCGAGCATCGCGAGGATGGTGGGGCCGATGTCGCAGAGCGCGCCGCCGGCGCGCAACTGCACCGCCGCGCCGTCCTCGACCAGCAGGAGCGGCACGGGGTTGGTGGTGTGGGCGGTATGCGGCCCGCCCGTCGCCGGGTCGATCATCATCTCGCAGTTGCCATGGTCGGCCGTGACCAGCAGCCGCGTGCCTGCCTTCCGTGCGGCGTCCACGACGCGCGTCAGCTGCGCGTCCACGCATTCGACGGCCTTGATGGTCGCGGCGAGGTTCCCGCTGTGCCCGACCATGTCGCCGTTCGCGTAGTTGCAGAGCGTGAACGCATGCGTGCGCCCGGCGATCGCCTTCGTGAGCACGTCGGTGATACCCGGCGCGCTCATCTCGGGCATGAGGTCGTACGTCGCCACCTTCTGGCTCGGCACGAGGATCCGCTCCTCGCCCGTGTACGGCACCTCGTTCCCGCCGTTGAAGAAATAGGTCACGTGCGGGTACTTCTCGGTCTCCGCGGTGCGCAGCGACGAGTGGCCGTTCTCCTGCAGCACGTCGGCCATGATGCGCGCCATCGAGAACGGCTCGAAGGCGATCGGGAGGCCGAAGGTCTGGTCGTACTGCGTCATCGTCGCCACGTGCAGCACCGGTCGGCCGGACACGTCGAAGCCGCCGAAGCCCGCGATGGCCATCGCGCGCACCATCTGGCGCATGCGGTCGGAGCGGAAGTTCCAGCAGATGAGCGCGTCGCCGTCGCGCATCGGCGCGACCGCGTGGCCGTCCGTCATCACGACCGCAGGCTCGATGAACTCGTCGGTCACGCCCTTCGCGTGGTTCTCGGCGATGAACGCGACGGGATCGCCCGTCGAGGGGCCCACGCCGCGCACGGCGGCGTCGTACCACTTCTGCGTGCGCGGCCACCGCTGGTCGCGGTCCATGCCGAAGTAGCGGCCGCCGATGCTCGCGACCACCGCGCGATCCCCGATGCGGCTGATCAAGGACCTCGCGAAGCCGAGGGCCGACGTGGGGAGCGTGTCGCGGCCGTCGAGCAGGAGGTGCAGCGCGACCGTCGGCACCTTCTCGCGCGACGCGAGCTCGACGAGCGCGAGGAGATGGTCGTCGTGGCCGTGCACGCCGCCGTCCCCGACGAGCCCCATCAGGTGCAGCGTGCCGCCCTTCGCGCGCGCCGCGGCGCACGCGGCGCGAAAGGTCGCATTGGTGTAGAACGAACCATCGCGGATCGCGTCGCCGATCCGCACGAGGTCCTGCACCACCACGCGCCCCGCGCCGAGGTTCATGTGTCCCACTTCGCTGTTCCCCATCTGGCCCTCGGGGAGGCCCACCGCGCGCCCGCTCGCGTCGAGCAGCGTGCGCGGCGCACGCGACCAGAGACGGTCCCAGGTGGGCGTGCGCGCCATCGCGATGGCATTGCCTTCCGTCTGTTCGCGATAGCCCCAGCCGTCGAGCACGACGAGGACGACCGGGCGCTCCACCTTCGAAGCCATCTTGGCCCTGTTCAATGCGGGGTATACCTTCGAGTCAGGCGTGCGCTCGCATCTAGTGAGACGCGCGCGAGCGCAATCTAGCCCCGTGACTCTCCCCCTACCAGCGATGCGGCTCCTTCGTTCCCTCGCGTTCCTCCTCGTCGCGACGCTCGCTGCGCCCGTGCATGCGCAGCAGGGCCGCGCCACGCGCGATGCCGAGGTGCGCGCCGTGCCCGACGGGAACGTCATCGCCACCGTGCAGACCGGGACGACTTGGCGCACCGGTGCGCAGCGCGGCGCCTTCCGGGCCGTGACACTCGAGGGATGGATCGACGCGACCAAGCTCGGCGCCGCGCGCGATACCTTCCCGGCGACCATCGGCGGCACCGGCACGCTCCGCATCCGCGCCGAGGCATCGCTCAACGCACGCATCCTCGGCGTATTCCAGGCGGGCGCGGGTATCCGTGTCGTGGAGCGCAAGGGCGAGTGGGCGCGCGTGCGGCGCGACGGGTTCATCCTCAACTCGGCGATCACCCCGACGACGCAGGCGGCCGCGGCGCCGAGCCCCGTCGCGCCGAGTGGTGCCGCCCCCGTGCGCGCCGCTGAACCGCAGCAGGCGCCGGAGCAGGAGCCGCCGGCGCGCGACGGCACCCTGCGCGCGACGAGGACGACCGTGCTCAGCAGCGCGCCGGGCGCACGGAACATCGGTTCGCTCGAGATGGGAGCGGTCGTCGAGCCGCTCGCGCGCGACCGCGGATGGGTGCGCGTGCGCGTGGAGGCATGGGTCCCCGACAGCCTGCTGATCCCCGCCGACTCGAGCTACGCCGCCTCGCTCACCGCCGTCGACCTGCGCATGGATCCCGAGGGCCTGCGCGGCCGCACGGTGCGCTGGCTCGTGCAGGTCGTGAGCCTGCAGGTCGCCGATCCGCTGCGCCGTGCGCTGCAGCCCGACGAGCCCTACCTGCTCGCGATGGGGCCGTCGGGCGAGAACGCCATCCTCTACATCGCCGTGCCGCCGAGCCTGCTCGAGGAGGCGCGCCGCATCACGCCGCTCTCGCAGGTGAACATCACGGCACGCATCCGGAACGGGCGGTCGCAGCCCACAGGCGCGCCGGTCCTCGACCTGCTCTCGTTCGCGAAGAAGTGACCGCGCGCTCGACGCTCATCCTGCTCGTCGCGGCGGCCGCGATCGCGAGCGCGGTGCTCTTCGACCGGCGTCGCATGCTCGACCATTCGCTCGACGAACTCGTCGAGACGCGCATGAAGGCCGCGGCAGCGACCGGCGACGCGCTGCTCGCGACCGCGGTGGACCGCATCCGGCTCGCACTCGAGCGCGCCCGAAGCCGCCCCGCGCGCGGCGCCCAGGCACACCTCGCGCTCGTGATCTCCGACAGCACGCTCACGCTCGAGCGCGGTGACATCGTGCTGCGCACCGCGCTCGCGAAGTCCGACGTGCCGCGCGGAGTGCACATGGTGGCCCTCGTCGCCGCCGACCGGATCACGCTCGAGGGCGGCATCGTGCTCGAACCGAACGTTCCCGGCGACAGCGTGCTCCCGGCGGGCACGATCCGCGTCCAGCGCAGCGACTTCGAGGCGATCCGCCCGAACCTTCGCGCGGGCCACATGGCCTACCTGTTCTGACCGTGCACCAGCGACCCGGGCCCATCGGAACGGCGCCGCGCCGGGCGGCGATGCCTCCCGTGCGCTGGTGGCAGCTCGTCGTCCCGGCGGTGCTCTCGGTCGCGTTCAGCGCGCTCGCGGGCTGGGAGTGGAGCGACGCGTCGCGCATACAGCAGGAACGCGCAGCGGAGCGCGCCGGTCTCGTGATCGACTCCACTCGCCTGCGAGAGGCGACCGACGCCAGGGCGATCATCACCGACTCCCTCACCCATCTGCTCGGTGGACGCGTCTCACGCGACTCGGCCGCGAACCTCCCCTATCTCGTCGTCTCGATCGCCGACAACCGCCTCTGGTTCCGACGCGGCCGCACCGTGCTCTTCGAGACACGCGTCGCGACGGGCAGCGGCAAGTTCCTCGAGAAGCAGGGCGCGACGGGTGAGCAGTGGAAGTTCGAGACGCCGCGCGGCCGGCTCGTCGTGCAGCGCAAGGACGTCGACCCAGCGTGGGTGCCCCCCGACTGGCACTTCGTCGAGGCAGCGCAGACGCGCGGGCTCGCGCTCGTGCGCCTCACCGCCGGAATGCAGGTGCCGGTGCCGGGAGGGGCGACGATCGAGGTGAGTGGCCCGAACGTGGTCACGAAGTTCCCGGATGGACGCGAGGTGCCGTTCGAGGCCGCGGATGGCCACGAGATCCGCGTCGGCGACAGCCTGATCGTGCCGCCGTTCGGCACGAACCAGCGGCGATACGCCGGCGTGCTCGGCGCCAACCGCCTCTACCTTGGCGACGGATACGGAATCCACGGAACCGATGTCCCAAGCAGCATCGGCCGTTCGGTCAGCCATGGGTGCATTCGCGTGCGGAATGAGGACATCGAGACGTTGTTCCGAATCGTGCCGGTCGGGACGCCGGTATACGTCTACTGACCTGATGGACAAGAAAAGGTGACCGTTCGGACAGAGAACGGACCGTCACACTGTGTTGGAGCCGTCCTGATTCGCGGTGCTTCGGTCGCCTCGGTGCGTCTATCTTCCGACCTCGGCCCGAACCCCCCACCCGACCTCGAATCTTGCGCTCCGCTCTCGTCCCCCGTCGCTCCATGCGCGCGCTCGCCCTCGTGGCGATCGTGGTGCTCGGCAGCGCCGCAGGGGCGGTGGGTGCCCCGAGGATCGGCAGCCCGGTGATCAACGTCGCGGACTCGCTGCGTGGCCGCTCGGGCCGCCTGCGCTTCCGCATCGTCCGGCCGGACAACGACCCGAGGTTCGAACTCGAGCCGCTCGGGCGCGCCTTCGGCGCCGATGTCATCTCGCGCCCCGGGATCCTCGCGGCGGTCGACTCGATCACCTCCGACACCTTCCACTTCGCGACGCTCGTCCCGTTCACGGACAAGCGGAACGGCCGTGTCGGCGTCTACCGGATCGGCCGCTGGCCGGCCGAGGTGCGCCGCCCGCGCAGCAGCGCGTATCGCCTCCCCGCCGGCTTCATCGAGGTCGACTCGTCCCAACAGGCCGTGCACGTCTCGACGCACTTCACGCTCGGCCAGTTCCTCACGAAGGACCAGCGCGACGTGTGGCCGAAGATGCTGCTGCTCGACGAGCGCCTCGTCGACAAGCTCGAGCTCCTCGTCTCGGAGCTGCGACTGGCCGGGATCCGTGCCGAGGGACTGGGCGTGCTCTCCGGCTTCCGCTCGCCGCAGTACAACAGCCGCTCGAACATCCCCGGCCGCGCGACCGACAGCCGGCACACCTACGGCGATGCCGCCGACGTCTACGTCGACGTGAACGGCGACGGCCGGATGGACGACCTGAACCACGACCGCCGCGTTGACCTGCGCGACGCGATCTACCTCTCGAAACTGGTCGAGAAGGTGGAGCGTAAGTATCCTGAACTCGTGGGCGGACTCGGTCTCTATCGCGCCACGGGGGTGCACGGGCCGTTCGTCCACGTCGATGCGCGCGGTGAACGCGCGCGCTGGGGATTCCCGCCTTGAACGAACTGCTGCGCGATCGCATCCTCCGCCGGATCGAGAACCTCCCGGAGGATCGCCAGTACCAGGTGCTCGATTACCTCGAGTTCCTCGAGTCGAAATACGCGACGCGCCAGGCACCCGGTCCCAACGTCTTCCAGCGATTCGCCGAAGGGATCGAGGACACGCTGCGCGCCGGCAACGCCTCGGCCGCCACGGTCTCTCAGGCGATGGGCTTCATGAGCCAGGCGATGAACGTACTGAGCGGTGTCGCGGCGGCGGGGAAGTCGGTCGCTGGTGACCTCGTGGGCACGGCGAAGGGTGCGACGCGACCCGCCGACGCCCCCAAGCCCACTGAGCCTCCGAAGCCCGCCACGGGCGGCGACGCGAACCCGGGGACACCGAAGAGCTGACCCGCTGGAAAAGGGGTCCCTCCCCGAGCAAATTGGAGGATGGGACTCCTCTCTGACCGCATCCGCACGGATGCCGCGCTGACCTTCGACGATGTCCTTCTCGTCCCGCGGCACTCCCTGGTCCATCCGAAGGACGTGAAGACCGTCACGCGCTTCTCGCGCGGGCTCACGTTGCAGGTGCCGCTGGTCTCCGCGGCGATGGACACCGTCACCGAATCCGAGATGGCGATCGCGATGGCGCGTGCCGGCGGCATCGGTGTCCTCCACAAGAACATGGCGATCGACCGGCAGGCCGCCGAGGTGGACCGCGTGAAGCGCTCGGAGAGCGGGATGATCCGCAATCCGATCACGCTGCAGCCCACCGCGACGCTGCGCGAGGCCGTCGCGCTCATGGCGCGCTTCCACATCAGCGGCGTCCCCGTCGTCGACGCGAGCGGCACGCTGGTCGGGATCATCACGAATCGCGACCTGCAGTTCGAGCGGCACCTCGACCGTCCCCTCTCGGAGGCGAT
>Ga0137353_1000153_pt1 | contig 13366 bp, 13 predicted proteins | sample EasRivERMLT760_2_FD_104759 | JGI IMG/M metagenome (GOLD analysis project Ga0137353, IMG submission 104759) | Soil microbial communities from meander-bound floodplain in the East River, Colorado, USA - East River MetaG ERMLT760_2 | ecosystem: Environmental > Terrestrial > Soil > Floodplain ...
CACGCATCGAGCGAGCGCGGCGTGTTCGGTGTGGTTCGCCGTGGGGATTGCGTCCAAGAGCACGTACAGATGGAGTCCGCTACCGCCGGTCGAGCGGCGAACCTGCACGTAGGGGAGCCGCTGCGCTGCCTGTCGCACCCGATCCAACTCCGCGGCCGACACGCCGACACCGGACGCATGGCCCGTGATGGCATCAAAGTCAAAACCGACAAATCGGGAACAACGTGACTTCCAGTCCCAACCGGTAGAACCGATTGCTTCAGCGTGGAGATCGAGCGGCCAGCGTATGGTCCAATCGTTAAATTCCGGCTCGCTATTCGCGTTCTTCGGAATCCTGAAACTAAACCATTCAGTCGTACCGTCCGTGTACGTATGCCGCTTGCCGTCTACGGGCTCACCCTGGCCGGCCGCGACGTTGACCTGTGTTTCCAGGTTCGGGCCGAATTCCAGGTAGGTCTTCAGCAGATCGGGGCCGTTGTGGTCCTTCAGTCGCGCCGTCAGGAAGCTCGTGATTGACTCTGTGACTCGCATGTACTACTAAAGTCATTTCAGCCGTCGTTTCTCTAGTCGATACGCAGTGATTTTCAGATTTTCTCAGTAACGCGATTCAAGTCGTGGTACGTCAATGGCTTACCGACCGTGCCTCTCTATTCTTTTTATTACTATCTTCTTTTCTTCTAAGGGCAGGATGAATTCATAAATATATAAAATAGAAATAGGGAGACCCTCGGAAATACCTCTCTGAAGTTTTCTGGTGCCCGCTAGAGTTTTGACTGCGTTTTCGACTTTAGTAGTATGTGGCCGATGAACTGCGACACGTCGAGATCGCAAACATCATCGAGCCGCACGCAGCACTGCGTCTCGTTGACGAGAACTCTGTGGAGTTTCTTGAGCTTCGAGACTCGATAGCTGAGCACGGCTGGCTGTCGGCCATACCTGTTCGACAGTCGCCAACTGTCGAGGGCAAGTACGAGATCATCGGCGGGTGGAATCGTTTTCGCGCGGCTAAGTCGGCCGGCCTGAAGACTATCCCCTGCATCGTCAAGCACGATGTTGATGATCTCGTCTACCTGGTGCTGCAACTGCAAGAGAACTCGACGCAGAAGCCAACCAGTCCGGTTCAGTACGCCAAGCGGCTGAAGCAACTGCTGGACTTGGACCCCGACATGGCGGAAGCCGACTTGGCTCGTCTTGTCAAAATGAACGTGCGGAGGATCAGAGAGTACCTCGGTTTGCTCGACCTGTTTCCAGCTATCCAGACGGCTCTCGACGGAGGGGAGATTAGTTTTGGCACGGCTGTCGTGCTGTCGCAGTTGTTCAACCATCAACTTCAACAGCAGCACTACGAAGCGGCCCGAACGATGACTCACGAAGCTTTTCGCCAGCACATACGGCTGGTGATGAAAGCTCTTCGAGAGGCGATGTGTGAGCGATCGTTGCTGCGAACAGCCGGTGACTTTAAGCCGATGGCCTACTTACGGCCGGTCAAAGCGATCAAGTCTGAACTGGATAGTTTTCAAGCTGGCCCCGAGTGTTTGGCCACGCTTGAAGCTCCCACAGCCGAGGCGATTTGGAAAGAAGCTCTTAAATGGGTGCTTCATCTGGACGCCGGGAGCATTGACGTGCAGAGGGAACACGCGCAGCGATTCCAAAGCACAAGCCTCATAGAACGCATCAAGAACCTTCAACCTCAAGAGACCAAATGAGCAACGCATTAGCGACTATCAGTCCCGATCAGCTTCCTTCGACTCAGATCGGCAACGACGAAGCCTACGTGGAATTGTCGAAGGGCGCGGACTTCCTCGGCCGCCTTCAGCTTTTCACAAAGGGAGCGGCGATCGACGAAGGCAAAATTCCGCCGGGCCACTACGGCATCCCTGAAGGCGAGAAGATCATCGACCTTGGCACGTCTATCGACATCCTTCCGCTCGCACGCCGTCCGAAGGCGTTGGACATGAGCGACAAAGAAGCCATCGTCACGACCTACGATCAGAACTCGGACGAATTCAAAGCGATCGCCGAGAAGTCGTTTGAGCAGAACTCTGGATGCCAGTACGGCACCAGTTTTCTGGTCCTCGAACGGCAATCTGGTCGTTTCTTGGAGTTGTTCTTCGGGTCGAAATCTACTCGGCCGGAAGCGAAGAACATCTTTCCATACCTGCCTCTCACTGAGGCGGACATCAAGGCCCGCGGCCTGAAGGACGTGGAACCGCACGGCCCGCTGCCGGTCACGCTGAAAGTCCGGCTCATCAAGGCCAAGTTCTCGTGGCACGTGCCGGTCGTCCAGAAGTGCTCGACCCCGTTCGAGAAGGTGCCGTCGATGGCGGCGATCGTGAAAGAGATCACGAAGTTCATCACGATCAAGAACGACGGCACGGAGAAGGTCGCGGAGCCCGCCGGCAAGAAAGCTCGGGCTCGCTAACGAAAGCCGTTTTTGTCCCCGTTATGGATGACTAAGCCGGCATAGGCGAAAGCTTCTGTCGGCTCTTTATCGCGGGTGGGCGTGGTGCTCAACCGAGCCTCATAAGCTTGGACCGATGGGTTCGACTCCCATACCCGCCACTTATGAAAGTAGCAGCCGCACTAATCACGAAGCCCGAGATCGACTTCGACACCTTCCTCCTGGTGACGAAGGGGATGCTCGGTCGTTCGCCCGCGACGACAGCAGACGCGAACCCTATCGAGTTGTGTGATGCGGATCGCTTCGTGTGGTGCTTGGCGGCGATCGACAAATGCCCGCCGTGTTCCATCCACTTGCTGGCTCACGTGTCGTTCAGCGTCATGCTGGCCGCCAGAGAAGCCGACTGCCGGAAAGCATTGAACATCTGCGCCGGCATGTCAGCCATTCAGGCTGAGACCAATGAACGCGACTACGTGATGGTCGTCGTTAGCGGAACGCTGCTTCAGTGGCGCGATGCCGTGTCGGCCGGCCTGAAGAGTGACTGCGCGTACATCTTCGAGGAAATCAAGAGGCGATTCGTCGGTGCTCGTTTGGAGTCAGTTTTCAAATGACCGTTGCTGAAATCAAACTTGAGCATCGCACAGCGAAGGGATCGCTCCTCCGCTCGGCCGCCACGGTCGAGTACAAGGATGGCCGCATCCTCTTCCTGAAGTCGCCGTTCGCCTTGAAGAACGAGATTAAGGCGATGGCCGGCTCTAAGTGGCACGGCCATATCGAGGGCGACGGCCGTAAGATTTGGTCGATCGACGACTCACAGCGCAATCGCTTCCAACTCGGCTACTTGACCGGCGAGGACGTGTATGCGTGGTTCGATAGACCGCTGATCGAGCACACGTACACGCGACCCTTGATGGCGCACCAACGGCACATGGCCGACGCCGGGTTGACGTATCACTACCAGATTCTTGCCGCCGAGATGCGGACGGGCAAGACGCTGGCGGCGCAGGAGATCATCGAGCGGTCGGGCCACCCTGACTGGATTTGGGTCGGGCCGAAAACGTCGCTTCCGAATATGGAGCGCGAGTTCAAGAAGTGGGGCTTCCCGTTTCACGAGTTTCGTGTCCAGTTCCTAACCTACGAGGGGCTCACTGCTCTGATGAAGGACTGGCCGAAGGGGCAGGCCCCGCCGCATGGCGTCATCGCCGACGAAGCCAGCCGGGCAAAGAATCACGCCGCGCAGCGGTCAAAAGCCCTGCAATATCTGGCTGATATGATCCGCGAACGTTGGGGGTATGACGGATATGTGCTGCTTTTGTCGGGCACGCCGGCCCCAAAGTCACCGGTGGACTGGTTCAGCTTGGCCGAGATCACGTGGCCGGGCTTCCTCAAAGAGGGCGGCCCGAAGGCGATGGAACAGCGGCTCGCGTTCCTGACGAAGGAACAGTTCGACGCCGGTGTGTTCTCGCGGCGCACGGGATGGCGCGATGACGAAACAAAGTGCAATGTCTGCGGCTGCCACGAGGACGACCACGAGCTTGACCTTGAAGGCGGCGAGTTTCACCAATTCGAGCCGAGCAAGAACGAAGTCGGCTACCTCAACGAGCGACTTAGCGGTCTCGTCATCATCAAACGCCAGAAGGACTGCATAGAGCTTCCAGAGAAGCGATACCGGAAGATTCTCTGCAAGCCGTCGCCCAGCACGCTCCGAGTCGCCCAAGCACTGGTGCAAGCCGCGCCGAACACCATCACCGGCCTGACCTGGCTGCGTGAGTTGAGCGACGGCTTCCAGTACCGCGACGTGAAGGACGGCAAGACGGCCTGCACGCACTGCAAGGACGGCACCGTCGAAGAGTGGTTTGACACGGTTAATGCCGTAGGCCAAGAGCGGACCTTCCAGGCGATCGACATGCTCGATCCCGAGCTTGTCGCCCGACTGGAAAAGCGAACTGTCAAGTGCCCTGTCTGCGAGGGCACCAGGGAAGTGGACAACATCGTCCGCATCGCCAAGGAAGTCCCCTGCCCGAAGGACAAGGCCGTCCAAATGCTGTTGGAGGAATGCGAAGAGACCGGTCGTCTGGTCCTGTTCGCCGGCTTCACCGCCTCGATAGATAGACTGGTTCGGCTGTGCCACAAGGAAGGCTGGAACGTCGTCCGATGCGACGGGGCCGGCTTCACGACGCTTCCGTGCGACGGCACGGTCAGCGATCAGCATCCGCTCGACTACTGGGATAACCCCGACGTTGCCCGATGCTGCTTTGTGGCCAACCCTGAGAGTGGAGGCATGAGCCTGACGCTCAACAAGAGCCGCATGGCTGCCTTTTTCTCGAACACGTTCAAGCCCGAGTTTCGGGCGCAGGCCGAAGAGCGCATCCGCGGCATCGGCATGGACCTTAACCGCGGCGTCGAAGTCGTGGACATCATCCACCTTCCGCAAGACGATCGTGTGATCGAAGTGCTGCGCGAGAATCGTCGCATCGAATTGATGACCCTTGGAGATTTCAGCGGTGAGCACGTCGTTGAAGGAGCGGAAGAACTGGCATGAGCAGGTTTATTAGGGACGAAGACATCCGAGAATTGGCTGAAGTGCTCCTCGGCACTGAGGACAGCATTGAGATTGGCTTGAGCCAGGTCGGCATCGACCCGGATGATTTGAGTGACAAGGATATTCGTCAGATCAAACGAGAGCTTAGAGACGCGGGTTTGAAATACGACCGTGACCTGAACGAGTGGATTTCCCTTTCTTTGTAGGAGAACTGCATGAAGAGACTGTTGTGTTTGCTGCTGTTAGTTTGCTCGCCGGCTCTCGCCGCCGAGAAGATGCCGCCCCCGTTCCGACCCAGCCAGACTAGCATCGCCGTGACGTTGCAAGACGCGAGCGTGACGATCAAGTCTGGCATGAGCCAAGGCTCGGGCGTCTTATTCACGCGAGGCGATACGACGTTCGTTTGGACGGCGGCCCATGTCGTGGACAACCTCCGCAAGACTCGAATGATTATCGACCCGAAGTCGGGCACGCCGCGGTTCGTCGTCGAGTTCGAGGACGCCAAGATTGTCCAAGAGTTTCAGCAGGACGGCCGGCGGATCGGCGAAGTGAATATGGATGCGAAGGTTCTCCGCTACTCCGACGCCGAGACGGGCGAAGACCTGGCGCTGCTGCAAGTCCGCAAGCGCAACTTCACGGTGGCAACGACGAAGTTCTACCTTGAGGACGGTATCCCGCCGGTCGGAACCGAGTTGCTCCACGTCGGTAGTCTATACGGCCAGTTCGGGGCCAACTCCGTCACTGACGGCATTATCTCGCAGACTGGCCGCGTGCTGCCGCTCGGGGCGAACGGCGTGACGTTCGATCAAACGACAGTGACGGCCTTCCCTGGCTCGTCTGGTGGCGGGGTGTACTTGAAAGCGAATGGTGAGTACGTCGGGATGCTCGTCCGCGGCGGCGGGGCGACGTTCAACTTCATCGTGCCGATTCGGCGCATGATGGATTGGGCGAAGAAGTCGGGTGTCGAATGGGCGCTCGACCCATCGAAGCCGATGCCGAAAGACGACGTGCTGCGTAAGCTCCCGATCGAGGACAACGGAACGCCGGACAGCATGACTGCTGAGAAGTCGGCCGCGAAAGAGGCTGTGCTGCGTGAGTTCCCGTATCTGTTGCGGGATGAATGGGGACCGGAGCCGTCGCCTGCTGCTCCCCCGTACTCGCACTAACGAAGTCGTCGGTCAGTTAGAAACCTCCACCGCTCGCGCCGCCCGTGGGCGCGAGCGGGTTTTCTTTCCCGAGTTACTAATGACAGACCCCGAAGAACAATTGCGCGTTCAACTAGCCGGCTGCGGCGTTGCGGCTCTCGGTGGGATACGAGAGCCGGTTGTGGCCACTGAAGGCCAATATGGATGGAGCCAATCGTACCAGGACGTTGTTGATCTTCGACGGACGTATGAAGGTCTTCGGGCGTCTATTAGAAGGGCTTTAGACGAGCTAGGTGTGCCGCAACCGGGGTATCCCCAACCGGTCGCCAACGCTCACGACATCCTAACCACTGCTCTGCAACTATGAAGCTGACGAAACAACAAGTCGCTGATATCAAGGCCGACATAAAGCGCAAGGTGCCCCAGTCGCACATTGCGATGGCTCACAACTGTAGCCGCTCGATTATCAGCGATATTGCCACGGAGCGGGCTCACGCCGACGTACCCTGGCCGGGCGGCAAACCGGGCAAGAAGACGGCCGGCGGCCAGCATAAGCCGCTCTACGATCCGACTGACACGCGGGTTCAAGAGCTTGAAGCCGAAGTCGAGCACCTTCGAGAGGAGCGAAACCTGGCGAAGAAAGCGGCCAAGGCCGGCGCACAGGATCGCGGCCTGTTCAAGGCGATCGTGGGCGAGATGGAGCAACGGATCAAGCCGTTCGACGCTCTCCCCGCTGCCAAGCCGGCAAAGACGAAGGCGACTATCGAAGAGCACGTCGTCATGCACCTTAGCGATGGCCACCACGATCAGATCGTGCGGCCCGAAGAGTGCGGCAACCTCGAAGAGTACAACTTCCCGATCTCGTGCCGGCGCGCCGAGCGATACGTCGATACGGTCATTGACTGGACCCAGAGCACTCTACGGCCCAAGTTCAACTTCCAAACGCTCACCGTGCTCGCCTACGGCGACCACACGAGCGGCGAGATTCACGATCACGAGAAGCGCAGCTACTTCCGCAATCAGTTCCGCAACTGTTTTGCGATCGCCCAGCTTCACGCCATGATGTACCGCGACCTGGCCCCGCACTTCGACAAGGTGAACGTCGTCTACCTGCCGGGCAACCACGGTCGGCGGACCCCAAAGAAAGAGCACCAGGGAGCCCAGAACAACTGGGACTACATGATCGCGGAAGCGGCGCGAATGCACTGCCGCGATATCGAGAACATCGACTTCCTGATCCCCGATGCGTTCTCGGTCAACCTCGTCATCAACGGCGTCGGCTTCAACATCAGTCACGGCGACGACATCAAGGGCCACCAGGGTATTCCCTGGTACGGCATGGTGCGCCGGCAGAAAGGCTTGATCGCCCTCGGGGCGGCGCAGGGCGGCCAGCGCATCCGCTACTTCTGCTGCGGACACCATCATATCGCTTCGAGCTTGGCGGACGTGGACGGCGAGATGATCGTCAACGGCGCGTGGCTGGGAACGGATGCCTACGCCTACAACAGCTTCGCCGGCTACCGCGAGCCGTCGCAGTGGCTCCACGGGGTACATCCGCGGCACGGCGTCACGTGGCGTCTGGCCGTCCACCTTCGACACGCGGACGAGAAGAAGGGACCGCAGCGGTACAAGATCAGCGTATGAACGTGCTGCTGCAAGACATTTGGGTCGATCCGACCTTCAATTGTCGGTCGTTCTCGACGCAACTGCTGAAAGACCTGGCCGACAGCATACGCGAGGTTGGGCTGATCCAGCCGGTTGTCGTCCAGCCGATCGCAGACGTGATTGGCTACGAGGGTGCGTGCGAGTATCGCTTGATCGCTGGCTTCCGCCGGCATCGGGCGGTGTCCTTGTTCCTGAAGTGGGGCGAGATACCGGCCGTAGTCAAGACGGGGCTCACGGATGAGCAGGCGCGGCTCATCAACTTTACGGAGAACCTTGAACGAAAGGACATGACGCTTCAGGAAGAGGCGCACTGGCTCGACGAGCTAAGCGAACGAATCAGCGTCCATCGAATTGCGAAGCAAGTCTCGCGGAGCGACGAATGGGTCACTCGACGACTCCGCTTCGCCAAGATGCCTGAGTGGGTTCAAGAGCACGTCCTTGCGGGCGACATCAAGCTTCACGAACTGAAAGAGTTGGAGTCGCACGAGCCGGAAGACTGGCAGCGAATCATCGGACTGACGATTAAGGCCCGCCACCTGAAGCGGCCGGGCGGCCTGAAGGGCACGGACCACAAGCGGAGAGTCAAGAACAAACATCAGATCGCACGCATGATGCGGAACCTGGTGAGCATCGGCGTCACGGGGCCGGCTCTGAACTTCGGGGCCTGGTGCTTGGGGAAGATGACGGACGAGCGGCTTGTCGAAGTCCTCGGTAAGCGACGGCAGACTGGCTTCGGGGAGTTGTTCGGCGTCGTGCGCCGTGAGGCGCTGAAGGTGGTTGTCTGGTATCGGTCCAATGAGCCCAAGCGAGCAATATCGAAAGCAATCAATTCGCTCGGGAATGCACTTTCCGACCTGTACGTCATTTATCCGAAGAGGGGCAACGATGAACATTGAGTACCGCTGGGTTACGCGGATCGGGTCGCTGACGGAGTGGGCGCACTGGAAGACGTACCGCACGGCGAAGGACCGCACGAAGGCGATGAAGGCCCTCGTGAAACATCGAACGGCCGTGTCGGGTCCGTTCCGTCGATATCGTGAGTTCAGAAAGGGCGGCGTGGCCTAACGGCCTGAACCTATAACCGTGCAGCGTGATGACTAGGACGGGCGACCCTGCCCATAACGATAACGCCGGGTGGGACCGGCAAGCCACACGGACAACGCCGCCCTCAATACAAACAGGAGAAACGACAAATGAATGATCGACCTACGTTCGGAGATTGGATACGAGGAGCGTTCTTCGTCATTGACGGAATGCTTCATTGCACCGGCTACGTCGTAGTCGGCGGCCTTTTCTGCTGGTTGGCCTACGACTTTTGGGTGTACGGTTGAGCCTCATCTTCCTAGATTCTGAGACTTGCGGGCTGCACTCGATGCCCGTTCTACTTCAGTACGCTGAAGAGGACGGCTCGATCGTGCTCTACAACGTTTGGAAAGAGCCGGTAGCTAGAACGCTCAGCTTGTTGGAGTGGTTCGCCGAGAACACGGTCGTCGGCTTCAATCTGACGTTTGACTGGTTTCAGATCGCCAAGCTGTACACGATCTGGTCGTTGCTGCCCACCGACTGGATTCCCGAAGATCATATTGACGACATCGCCGCGGCCGAGCCGCACGGCATGGACGGCCCGTGTATCAAGCCGGCGTCGGCGTGCGACCTGTTGCTGCATTCGCGCAAGAATCAGTATCAAAGCTTGATGGCCCGCGACGACATCCGCATCCGGCGGGTGCCCACGGTGCTGGCCTATGCCCTCGCGGAAGAGCTTGAAGGCCGGGTCAAGTTCGACTCGATCTACTTCGCCCGCTCGGCTGACAAGGACGCCCCGCGGTGGCAGGTGTTCGATCGGATCAACAAGAAGACCGGCGACATCGACACTGAGTTCAAGGACGTGGTTCTCCGGTTCTCCCCAGCCGGCGGCCTGAAGTACCTGGCCGAGCACGCGATGGGGTTCGAGCCGAAGTTCCACTTCGATGACGTGGAGCTTCCCGCCAAGTACCGACCCGTGGAGTACGGCTACGCCCCGACGGCGCTGGCAGTCAGCAGCGCCGACAAGAACTGGGAAGTCCACAACGAGAAGGGCAACCTATCCGGCTACGCCTGGCCCGGCGTGATCCGCAAACATATCGAGCACTGGGCGACGAATGAGCCGGCCCGCGAGTACGCGAAGGACGACATCGTTTACACCAGGGCGCTCTACGAGCACTTCGGCCGGCCCGAGCCCGGCGATGATGACTCGGTTCTCGCCTGCATGGTGGCGATCATCCGGTGGCGTGGCTTCACGATCGACATCGCCGGCATAGAAAAGCTGCTGGCCGACGCGAAGGCCGTCGTGGCGAGATCGCCAGTCAATATCAACAACTACCGCGACGTGCGCAAGTATATCTCGGAGTGCATGGACGCGACCGAGGCGATGATTATCGAAGACTCGACGTGCAAAGCCAACGTCGAGAGCGTAGCCTCGTGGACGATCCAGGCAAAGCAAGACACCGACGAGGCGGAAGACGAAGAGGAGTCTCTCGGCGTCGAAGGTTGGTATGTGGATGGCGAGACGTGCTCGAAGTGTGAGGGCCAGGGTTGCCCACGATGCAATGGCACGGGCCACCTGGAAAAAGGAATCCACCCAGCCGCGAAGCGAGCGGCCGAGCTTCTCGAAATCAAAGCGAAAGGGAAGGAAGAGGAGCTTTACAACAAGCTGCTCCACGCCCGACGCTTCCATGCCTCGTTCAAGATCATCGGCGCGAAGTCGAATCGTATGTCGGGCGACAGTGACTTGAACCCGCAAGGGATCAAGCACGACGACTTCGTTCGGCAGATGTTCCCGCTCTCGTGGCCCGGCTACGTCCTGTCCGGCGGCGACTTCGATGCCTTCGAGGTTTGCATCGCTGATGCTGTCACTGACGACCTCGAAATGCGGAAGGACTTGCTGGCCGGCAAGAAGATTCACGCCTTGTTCGCCGAGGCGATGTTCCCGGATAAGACGTATGCGGAGATCACCGCCAGCAAAGGGCAGTCGCCGGACTACTACGACAAGGGCAAGAAGGGGTTCTTCGGCACGATTCTGTATGGCGGCAACGAGACCACCCTGAAACGTCGTCTTTCCGTGCCGATCGAAACCGGCAAGAAAGCCATCGCCGCCTTCCTGGCCCGGTACAAAGGCGTCCAGGACTGGCGAGCCAGCGTCGAAGATCGGTTCTGCTCGATGAAGCAGGCCCTCGGCCTCGGCACGGCCGTTTTGTGGAAAGAGCCCGCGGACTTCGTTGAATCGTTCCTCGGCTTCCGCCGCTACTTCACCCTGGAAAACCGCGCCTGCAAGGCGCTGTTCGATCTGGCCCGGAAGCCGCCGAAGCATTGGGCCGACAAGAAAATCAAGGTCGTGCGCCGCGATCGCGTCCAGACGGCCGGCGGTGCCGTGTCGTCGGCGCTGTACGGTGCGGCGTTCGGGCTTCAGGCCGCGAATATGCGGGCCGCGGCTAACCACGAAATTCAATCGCCCGGTGCGACGATATGCAAATCGGTTCAGCGCCGCATCTGGGACTTGCAGCCGGCGGGCGTAGGCGATTTGCTCGTGGCTCCGATGAACGTCCACGACGAAATTCTTTGCGTCAATCGTCCGTCTGTAACGGACAAGATAGCTGAAGTGGTTAATCAGGCGGTGGAAGAGTACCGGTCGCACGTCCCATTGATCGGTATGACGTGGGTTAAGGACATGAATTCGTGGGCGAACAAGAAGGGCTAGCAATATAGCTCACGGGAACTGCACGTTTCCATTTTATTTAGTCACAGATCATGCCTCTCAGCGGTACTACTAATAGACCCGAGTGGCACATTCAACAAGAACTAATCGAGTTCTTGGAGTGCCGTAAGTGGAACGTCGAACACACGCATGGCAATGCTTTCCAAACTGGCTTCCCTGATCTCTACGTGGCTCACAAAAAGTGGGGTCAGCGTTGGATCGACTGCAAAGTGCCAGGACGCTACACGTTCACGAAGGCGCAGCGACGGAAGTGGCAAATATGGGAAGCCTTCGGAATCGGCATCTGGATACTCACCGCCGCTACGCAATCAGAGTATGACAAGCTGTTCGCACCCCCAAACTGGCGAGAATTCTGGAAGCCGCGATGGGGCGTCCTGCCGGATATCGACGCCATGCTCGAAGAGCTTCGACGTTCAGATCAAACCTAATCCGTGGTCCTGCATCGTCACTGCGTTCGCAATGGCGGTTCAGCGGCCGGCCCAAGAACTTATCAAGCTGATCGGTCACGATGGCGGTGCGGTCATTTGGAACGTTCGAGAGCCGTACTGCCGTCGCGGCTTCCATATCCAAGAGTGCATAGAGGCGTGTGCGAAGCTCGGGTATTCCGTCACGCCGATCGAACTGTTCCCAGTCATCCAATCGCCGCCCGGTCACAACAAGCCGCTCGTCCTTATCATGGGCAACGAGCCCACTGAGAACTGGAAGCGGTTCCACGACTACATCCGCGCGAACGTCGGCGTCATCGAAGACCAGCACAAGAAGCACGCTATCTACTTCGGCTACGGAACGATCATCGACCCGGATACGGGCGAGTGCTACGAATATTCACCAAACGCCTGTGAGGATCGGAAGTTCATCGGTACGTGCCTCTGGCTAGTGAGGGCGAACTGATGACGGAAACAAACGCAACACTTCTCACTCGCCTCAAAGCTGGGGAGGACGTGAGAGCCGAATTGATATCCAGCAACCTCGGTTTGGTGCGAACGATTGTTGGCTCATTCGTTCGGTCGATGCCGAATGTCTACTACCTCGATCAAGACCTGGTGTCTGAGGGTCATATAGCCCTTGTTGAAGCGGTTGACGCCTTAAAGGGCCGACCGCACGACGAGAACGTCACCAGGTACATAGCCCGAGTGATAAACAACAGGCTGAGCAAGTTCATCCGCGAAGAAACGTCACTTGTTCCTCATCGAACACAATTGGATTACGAAACTGAAAGCGAGCGAGTTGACGCTCCAACTGTGAAAACAGTCGGTCTCATCGTCCGATTGAAAGAGACGCCGGAACCAACCGAATTACTAGATGCAATCTATGCTGCGTGCCAATCAGATAACGACCGCGTGATCGTCGATCTTCGGCGAAAAGGCTACAAGGACGAATATATCGCCAACGTTTTGAATCTATCGTTCCAGAGAATTTTTCAACTTCGGACTGCGATTGAGGAGCGATATGATTCGGCGAATCTTTCTTGATATCGACGACGTGCTCAATCGGCTGACGATGACCGTCCTCCGTCATTGGGGATGTCCGGTCGCGGTCGAAGACTACAGCGCGTATCCGCACTGGCTCGGGTACGACGTGATCGGCGCTGCCAGTGCGTTATACCCGTATCCAGGTGTCCGGTTCACCGACAACGACTGGCTTCGATTGCCAAGGTGGCTCTGGGCGGAAGTGAAGACATCGGCTGATTGCTATTGGCTTATCGACAGGTGCGTTGATCTTGTAGGCAAGGATAACGTCTGCCTACTGAGCGCTGCGACCGCGAGCCCGGAGTGCTTGGCTGGCAAGCTGGAATGGATTCACGACAGGCTCCCAACGTTCCTTCATAAGCAATACCTGATCGGGCAGCCGAAACGATTCTG